>Ga0114934_10000795_pt1 | contig 20298 bp, 17 predicted proteins | sample 4SBtaG_2_FD_99695 | JGI IMG/M metagenome (GOLD analysis project Ga0114934, IMG submission 99695) | Deep subsurface microbial communities from Kolumbo volcano to uncover new lineages of life (NeLLi) - 4SBTROV10_white metaG | ecosystem: Environmental > Aquatic > Marine > Volcanic ...
ATCCTGGTCGCGCACGGGGAGCACAGCGACCAGTGGAATCGCATCGACTGGAACGGCCTCAAGAAGAAGCCCCGGCTGGGGCGGTACACGAACTTCACCTACCCGGCGGGCTCGCGGCTGGTGAAGAAGCTGCTCAACCCGCTCAAGAAGGACTTCCAAATGCGGTTCGCCGACCTGCTGAAGCCCGACTTCCAGGGCGCGGCGATGGCCGCGATCGCCGTGAACCCCACCGCGGTCAAGCTGGTGGCCCAGGGCACGTCCCTGCGCATCCTGTGGCAGCTGTTCCGGACGGCCGACGACGCCTTCACGTTCGCAGACGACGAGGAGGACGACGGTGACCTGGGGCTCGCGGACGCCGTCGACCAGGCCGGCCTCACCGACGACGAGATCTTCGCCCTCGAGGAGCTGCTGGACCCCGAGGCCATGTTCGACTTCGCCGAGGGCGACGAGGACCCGAACCTCAAGACCGCGGCTCTGAAGATGGCCCGCCAGGGCTTCCAGGTCTACGCCAAGGCCCAGGCCAAGCTCGCCGGGGACTCCGGCGACAAGTACTTCGAGCTTGTGCCCACCGACGCCGAGTGGACCGAGGCCGGTCGGCTGGCGGCCAAGTACCGGGCCCAGGCGGTCGTGCTGGGCCACACCCACTCGGCCCGCTTCCAAAAGCAAGGCGACCTGACCTATGTGAACTCGGGCACGTGGATCCACCTCATGCAGCTGCCGCCGGCCGATGCCCCCGAGGAAGACTGGCTGAACTTCCTGCGCACCCTGCGCCGCAACCCCAGCCTGAGCCAGACCCAGGGCGACACCGTGCCCACCCTGAAGCGCTTCACCGGCGTGACCCTGGAGCCCCACCCCCAGGGCGGCGCCAAGATCGCCCTGTTCGAGTGGAGCGGGGGCCAGTCCACGGTGCTCAGCGAGGCCCAGGTCGGCGCCTGATCAAGCGGTCAGCACGACCTTGCCCACCACCGCGGCCCGGTCCACCAGGTCGTGGGCCTGGGCGGCTTGGAGCAGGGGGATGCGGGCACCGATGGCGGGCGCCAGTTCGCCCGAGGCGCCCAGGTCGAGGAGCCGGGCCCAGTCCTGTCGGCAGCGCCAGGGCAGGCTGGCCGGGCTGCTCATGAAGCCGTAGAGGCGCAGGCGTAGCCGGGGATCGAGGGCCAGCCGCAGCAGGGCGGCCCCCCCGCGCAGCACCTGGGACATGCCGCCGGCGACGTCGCCGGAGACCCCAAAGAACACCAGGGCACCGCCCCGGCGCAGGACCTGGCGCGAGCGCAGCAGGTGGTTCCCGCCGATGCCGTCCGTCACCGCGTCCAGACCCTGGGGAAGGCGCTGACGCAACACGTCGACGAAGTCGTGGGCCCGGTAGTCGATGGGCTCGGCACCCCGGGCTCGCACCTGTTCGTGCTTGGGGGCCGAGGCGGTGCCGTAGAGCGTCAGGCCCGCCTGGCGGCCCAGCTCCACGAGCGCCGTGCCGACACCCCCCGCTGCGCCGTGCACCAACAGCGAGGCGCCTGGCGGCAGGCGCAGCTGGCGGTGGAGGATCTGCCAGGCGGTCACGTAGTTGAGCCCCAAGGCCACGGCGACGACGGGGTCCAGGCCGGTGGGGATCGGCACCAGGCGAGTGGCCCGGGCCCTGACGTGCTCGGCGTACCCGCCGAAGCCGATGCCCGGGAGCAAGAGCCCCACGCACTGACCCACGCGGTCGGGGTCCACACCGCGGCCCACCGTCGCGATCCGGCCCACCACGTCGTAGCCGGGGGTGAATGCCCACGGCGGCGCGAGCACGCCTCGGCGGCGCATCACGTCGCCATAGGCCACGCCGGCTGCCTGGACTCTGATCACCACCTGACCGCGGCCCGGGATCGGGATCGGCCCTTCGACCACGTGGAGCACGTCGGGACCGCCCGACCCGCGGACCTCGATGCGGCGCGAGGCGCTCATCCGTCCCGGAGGGGGATCCGCGCCCACCCCAGGGATCCGCCCTCGCGGTAGAGCCGCAGGGGCAGGCGGAGCAGGCGGCCGGGCCACCGATGCCACGCCACGTCGGCGAAGCGGGCCGGAAAGCCGGTCTGGGCGTGCTCCAGGAACCCGACCAGGCTGAAGTACTCCGGTGGCAGGGTCGCGCCGGCCTGGTCTGCGGTCGGGTAGTCCAGGGCCTCTGCCTGGGCGATCCAGCCGTCCGGGCCCACGAAGCGCTGGTGGTAGGTCCGGGGATCGGGCATGAGGCGCCGGGCCAGCCGGTTGAGCCGGCGAGCCGTGGGGCTCTCGTCGGCCAGCTGGTCCTCGATCACTCGGCGAAGGGTGGCCAGACCGTCGGCATGGGTGTGGACCAGCTGCAGATCCCAGACCGGCATGCCCCTGTGCACTGTCAGGATCAGGTGTCGACAGATCGGCAGGAGCCCGCTGCGCAGGCCGGTGCCGATGCGCAGGTGGTCCCAGCCGACCTCGCGGAAGATGAAGGGCTGGCGCACCACCGGGTGGCGCAGGGGGGCCCCGGCGTAGAAGGGCTCGTCGGTCACGTCGATGCTGATGACAAAGGGGGCCATCTCCAGCTCGGCCTGGAGCAGCTGCCAGGGGGTCGGGAGCTCGGCCAGGCGGCCGGCGTTGCGCAGCGGTGCCAGTCGGGTCTCGAGGTCCAGGGGGGCCATGCACGCTCCTTGGGGTGAAAACTGTATAATACAATTGTGTTATACAGTCATCCGGCACGGAGATCCTGTGAACACTGCGGCGCGACTGGAGCGCAGCCTGGCCATCGCGATCCTGCGCGGCGAGCGGCCGCCGGGCAGTCGCCTGCCGTCGGTGCGGGCGCTGGCCCTGGAGCTCGGTGTGACCGTGCCCACCGTCCAGCGTGTGCTGGCCCGACTGCAGGCCCTGGACCTCGTGGCGGTCACCCCTGGCAGCGGGAGCGTGGTGCTCGACCCCGCTCGCAGCGCCGGCCTGGGGCTGATCCCCCTCTGGTTCGAGGCCCTGCGCGACGACCCCGAGCGCGTGACCCGGGTCTTCCAGGACTTCCTGGCCCTGCGCCGGCTCTTCGCGGTGCACCTGGCGTCGGGGTTGGATCCCGAGACCCTGGCCCAGGCGCCCCAGTTGATGGCCCATGCCTTGACCCTGGGTCGGGCGGACCTGAGCCTGGTCGAGCGGGCCCGGGCCGATCTGGCCTTCACCCGGCGGGTGCTCGAGCTGGGCGGCAACTTCGCCGCCATCGCTGTCTTCAACACCGTCGAGAGGCTGGTCGAGGACGTGCCTGGCATCGCCGAGGCGCTGTACGGAGACGCGAGCGATCACGCCCAGGTCATCGGGGCGATCGCCGGTCTGTGGCTGTCGGGGCTGGCGCCCCAGGACCTGGCGGTGGCCCTGGACGAGGTCCTGGGTGCGTGGGATGCCCGGTCGGTGGCCCGCTTCCGGGCCGGCCTTCAGTCGCAGCCGTAGCTGCGGCTGCACCCCAGATCGTCCGGCTGGTTCGAGAGCAGGGACACACCGGCCAGGTCGATGGCCGCGTCCTGGACCCACACGCCACCGGCGCCGTCGGCCTGGTTCAGGACCACCACGGTGTCCTCGGACTCCAGAAAGGCCCCGTCGAGAACGGCCACCCCGCCGCCGCGCTCGGCGTCGTTGCCGCTGACCAGCACGTCCACCAGGGTCACGTGAGACTTCCCTTCGGCCCGCAGGCCGCCACCGAGGGTGGCCTTGCCCCCGGTGATCGAGAGCCCGTGCAGGGCCACGGCACCGGCATCGGCGATCCAGACGGCGCTGCCGTCGTGGCGGCCGTGCAGCTCGGTGTGCAGCGGGCCGGCTCCGCCGATGAGTGTCACGGGCCGGTCGATGCGCACCGGGCCCCAGGTGCCCGGGGCCACGCACAGCACCGCGCCGTCCTCGGCGGTGTCCAGGACCGCCTGCAGGCTGGCGTGGAAGCCGGGGGCTGCAATGCTGTCCGCGGGGCAGGAGACCTCTGGCAGGGCGGTGTCCTGGCCCGGGGTGGCGCAGGCGACGAGCAGCAGAGCGAACAGGCTGGACATGGGGGACTCCGTCGAGGGTCGGTCCCCTGTGTTTCACGGTCCGTGCCAACGCTTCAGCACCGAGGCGTGCGGATCGAGCACGGCCCGGTGTCGCCGGTAGCGCCGGTTGTCGCCGACCGGCGACAGCTCAGGCAAGCTTGTCCAGGACCACCACCGGGATCGCGCGCTCGGTCAGCCTCTGGTAGGTGTCGAAGTCCGCATAGGTCGCCACCAGGCGCGGCCAGAGGTCCGTCCGCTCTTCGTCGGACGCGGTGCGAGCCGTGCGCGTCTGTGGACCGCGGCCCATCACCTCGACGGTGACCTGGGGCGTCTTGACCAGGTTCTTGTACCAGAGGGGATGCTTGGCGGACCCTGCCCGGGACGCGACGCAGTAGATGGCTTCGCCCTCTTCCAGGTACATCACCGGCTTGGTGCGGGCCAAGCCGCTCTTGCGGCCGGTCGTGGTCAGCAGCATCACCGTGCCCTTGCCGCCGACCAGGCGGCCGCCGAGCAGGCGGTACAGGAACACGTGCAGGGCGCTGAACAGCTTCACCATCTTGCGGATGTGGGACTTGGAGAAGTCGGGGGCCTTGTCCATCGGGAGCCTCGGGTCTGGCCCGCCATTCAACCAGACCCGGCTCCTAGCGAAAAGGGGGCTCAGGTCGTGTGGTCCCGGCCCGATTCAGGAACAGGAGGTGGCTATGGGGCTGGCGCGGACGGGAATGCTCATCGGACTGGTCGGCAGCCTGGCGTTGCCCTGTGCGGGTTGCGAGAGCGGCCCGGTCGACGAGGTCCCCCCGGACATCCGGCAGGCGCTGTTGATGGTCGACGGCCTCAACTCGGCGACGGCCTCCCAGAAGGTCCGGGCCGAGCTTCGCCGGACGCGGGGCGTGACGGGGGTGGTCATGGACCTTCCCAACGCCGAGGCCCTGGTCACCTTCGACGCGAACCTGGCCAACGAGTACGGGCTGCAGGAAGCGGTCGAGGCCGCTGGCTTCGACAGCCACCTCGGAGACCTCGAAGGGCCCTGAGTCAGCGCCCGCGGTGCTTCTGCAGGGCCGCGCGCCCGGCCTCGGTGTAGATTTCTTCCCACTCGCGCAGGGTGCCGCGGGAGACGTCGTACTTTGCGGCCAGGGCCTTGACGGACTCCTCGCCCATGATCAGCTCGTGCACGGCCTGTTCCATGGTGTCCACGTCTGGGCCGGTGGGGGCAGTCGCGGGGGCCGGGGTCGGGGTGGTCACCACGGGCATGGGTGCAGGCGTCGGGGCTGGGGCCGGTGCGGCCTGGCGAGCGACGCGGGCCCGCGGGGCCAGGTTCAGTCGGGCCGCGGGGTCCCCCAGCAACACATAGCCGTCCAGATCGGCGCGGAGCATCCAGCGGTGGCCGTCCTCGAGGCGGGCGGCCTTTTCCGCGTTCTCGCTGTCGGCCGCAGCGGCATCGGCCCGGACCGCGATCTCCTGGTCCAGCTGTCGACGGGCCCGCAGGAGCTCGTGCAGGGCGATGCCTGCGCGGCTGCCACTGACCATCTGACGGAGCACGTCCTGGAAGCGCTTGTGCCGGCCGGCGCCGCGGCGGCCGGGGTCCTGGAAGCTGTAGGACCACGCCAGGTCCAGGTGCCCCAGCACCGCCAGCGGGCCGTGCTCGCTGGCCAGGGCCGTGAGCGGCAGGTTGGCCACGAACGGGCGCTCCTTGCCGTCGGGCAGGCCGTGGAGCACGCGCTCGGCCCGGCCCCGGAAGCGCCGCTGCTCCCGAAGCTTGGCGAGCCAGTGGAAGTAGGCGCTGCGGTTCGGAGTGCCCGCGCCGTAGCAGGCGAAGAGGAACCACATGCCGCCGGGCAGGAAGGGGCGGCCGGCGATGTCCTCGCCCATCAGCTTCTCGCCGCCACCCAGCGAGAGCGCGCCCTGGACCTGGCGCTGGTGGTCTCCGCTGCTCCAACCGTCCTTGGGACTGCCGGTGCCGTGGCTCATGGAGAACAGCACGCTGGGTGCTGCGCTGCGGGCGGCGTCGACCATCGCAGACGCGTCGCACTCGTAGCGGTCCGTCGACAGCTCCAGCAGCTCGCTGACCGGGAAGCGGTCCTTGCGCGGGTTGGTCTTGGCCTCTTCCATGAAGCGGCGAGCGTCGGCCAGGGTCGGCTCGATCAGGAATTTCTGGGCCACCGTGGTGGCCCCGGTCCCGTCCAGGCTGCTGAAGAACAGGGCGCGGCCCCGATCGATGGCGGCCTGGGCTTGTTCATGGGCGACCAGCTTGGCCACGTAGGACTCGTAGTCCTGCTCCCGCTCGAAGCCGATCCGGCCCACGTAGGAGTCGATGGCGGCGACCTGTTGCAGGGCCAGGGAGACCTGGTCCATGCGTCCCAGGACGGTGAGGTACGCCGGGATGTCCGCCACGTCGGCGTCCGGGTCCTCGAGCACCTTGTCGACCCAGTCCAGGCACTGCTCGTGGTCCATGTCCGGGGGGACGCGGAACACGGTCACCGGCATGTCCTGGTCTTCTGTGCGCTTGTCGATCAGGGGCTGGATCATCTGGAGCAGGCGGTCGCCCTCGGCGCCCTCTGGGGCGATGACGCCCCAGCCCTGGGCGTAGAGGTCGTTCGGGTCCTCGTCGCTGGCCCGGAAGCTCAGCGGCCCGCCCTCGCCAGGGTCCTCGGGCGGGGCGTCGGCCTCGGCCAGGGCGTCTTCTTCCAGGCCGCCCTTCAGGGCCTCTTCGCCGGAGTCGTCGGCCAGAAAGAGCTGGATGTCATCCATGGGGTCTGCCTCGCGGGGTGACGGCAGCCGATCATGCCTCACGTCGGGGCAGCAGCGGGGGCGCAGACTCAGGGGCCGGTCGAGTGGCCTGTGACACGGGTGTAGCCGCCAGAGCCGGTGTCCAGGACGCCGATCGCCAGCTCGTCGCCGGGCTGCTCGTCGAGCTTGCCGAGCCACCAGGCGCCGCCGAGGACCCCCTGTTCCACCCGGTCGGTCCCGAGCAGGTGCCCCGGGGCACCGAACACCACGTCGGCGCCGGGGAGCACGGTCCACGCGCCGGTGTCCTCGGTGAGGAGGATCAGGTCGTCGTGACCGTCGTCGTCCCAGTCTCCGCCGCCCACGATGTCGACCAGTGCGGCGTCTCCCGCTGGCGCCAGGACAGCCGCGTACAGCAGGTCCGGCCCGCCCGAGCGGCCCTGGACCAGGACCAGGCCGGCGTCTGGATCCGGGTCCTCGCATCCGGAGACCGCGCCTGTGGGGCGGAGCCACCAGTCGTCGATGCCATCGCCGTCGAGATCGCCGGCTGGTCCGGGGACCACGGCCCCCCAGCCCGGGTCCGGCAGCAGGACCTCGGCCTGGGTGGGGTTGGCCTCGAAGTCGTCGAAGTCCTCGGCGCCGCTCTTCCAGGACAGGGCGCAGTCGGCGCCCTGGGTCACCACGTCGCCCAGGCCGTCGCCGTCGACGTCGCCCACGGGCTGCAGGATCTCGACGTCGCCGGACCAGGTGATGAGGTCTTCGGGGCCCAGCGCACCCTGCCAGCGGTCCGCACTGCCGAGCAGCAGGTCGGTCGGAGGCGCTTCGGGTGTCCCGCCGATCAGATCCGCCAGGTCGTCGCCGTCCAGGTCGGCCAGGGGGTGGGGGGCGGCCAGGGCACCGGCGCCTGACGCGGTCAGATCCGCCGGCGTGGCGTCGTTGTCGGACCACGTCTCCCGGCCCCAGATCACGCGGCTCTCCGGATCACAGGTCGTGGCGGTGTCACCGGCACACCAACCGATGAAGAGGTCGTCGTAGCGGTCGCCGTCCAGGTCGCCTGGGGCCAGGATCCGGGGGGTCTGGTCGGAGTCCGCGCCCGGCACGACCCAGGCGCTGCGCTGCCGGTCCTCGTCGGCCGCGTCCCACGTCTCGCCCAGCGGGATGCCCTCCAGGAACAGGTGCAGACCCACGCCGCCGCCGTCCTGGGACCCCATCGCGACCCCCCAGTCCGTGCGGCCGTCGCGGTCCAGGTCGCCGAGGGCCTGGACGCTCAGGGCGTCGGTGACCTCCATGCCAGCCGACGGGAGCGCATCGGCACAGGCCAGGACCAGCAGGCCTGCGATCACTGCGCCGGCCCCGTGTCGCGGCTCACCTCGACCTGGAAGGGGTAGGTCACGGTCGTGTCGTCGGCGAAGGGGGGCCACGCCGCGTCCCAGATGGCGCCGCTCAGGCAGGTCAGGGGGCCATCGGGGATGTCTTCGACGTCCTCGACCCAGACCTCGCTGAGTCCTTCGGGGCCGATGTCGAAGCCCAGTGCGACGCTGCCGGTGAAGGTCACGTCGGCCGCACCCCAGGCGTTCAGGCACGTCACCATGTCCGGCAGCAGGTCCTTGACCGTGCGGTCGATGGCCACGGCGGTCATGTCCTGGGGGACGGGCAGGGGGTAGGGCCGGTCCCTTGTCGGGGCATCCGCGACCGAGTCGTCCTGCTGGGCTGCCGGGTCCGCCGGGGTGGCCTGAGGGGCGGGCTCCGGCTCCGAGCCTGTGCGGGTCGGGAGCTCGGGGCGAGGCAGGGTCACCCGCCGGGGGGTCGTCTCGGGCTCTGGGCGAGGGCTCGCCTGGGGCGGCGCCGCGCCGGTGATCCTTGGCCCCCGTTCCGGCCAGAACAGCACCGCCAGGGTGACGCCGACGACCGCGATGAGGAGCGCGACTCGCTTCATCGAAGGGCTGTATCCAGATCTTCGACGGCCGCAGCCGTGCACTCCGAAGGGGCTGTGACCGGGTTGCAGCCCGCGGGCTCGCCCCCGGGGATCGCCGCCTGGTACGACCGGTCCTCGACCGGTCCTGGGAAGTCCGACGCCAGGTAGTGGGTCCCCGCTGCCACCGAAGCCGCGAGCTTGGTCGCGTTGTCGGCGTCGCTGCTGCTGGCGCCGTCCACGTTGCTCGTCACCACGAAGCCCTGGGGGGCCAGCTCGCCGATCTGGTCCGCACTGGAGACCGCGTCGTTGAGCTTGAACATCGCCGCCCAGGCATCGTCCGGGCTGTCGGCCCTGGGGAACACCACCCGGCCCTGGGCACCCGGGTGCTCGTCCAGGTACTCGTCCCGATGGTCGCCGCCGTCCAGCAGGGCGAAGATCGCGTGCCCGCGGAGCTCGCCCAGGGTGGGGAAGCCCTGGTCCTGGACGGCCTGGGAGACCGACTCGGCGTCGCCGCGCTGGTCGTCGGGGGTCCACAGCCGATCCCGGGGCCACGCGTCCAGGATCGTCTGGTCGACCAGGTCCCAGGATCCGGACAGGGGGAGCAGATCCGGCACCAGGGCGTCGACGTCGTCCTTGGGCTCCAGCCAGAACAGCAGGGGCAGGTGGCAGGGGTGCTCACGGGACCAGGTCCAGGCTTCGGCCAGGCAGTCGCTGAACGCCAGGCAGGTGGTCTCCTCGTCGATGACCGGCAGGTGGAAGACCTGGAGACCGACCCCGTCGCGCAGGTGCAGGTCCAGCTCGAAGCCGCGCACGCCGTAGGCGTCGAGCTGGGTCGCCAGGGGCGCGTGGGTGTAGCGGTGGGAGTCGTCGAGCACCGTGTCGGGCTCGATGTGGGTGCTGTTGTGGGTGGCGAGAGCCTGGACGTGGTGCAGGCGGAGGCTGTCGTCGAGGGGGCCGGGGGTCTGGCAGGCCGGCCACGGCCCGGAGTCCGGGACGCCGGTGTCCCCGGTGGTGTCGGTGCAGCCCAGCAGCGCCAGGACCGCTGGGGTCACAGCCCCTCGTCCCAGGCGGTGTCGTGTCCCTCGAACCGGGTGGGGATGGCGCCGATGTCCTGGGCGAGCTCGGCCAGAGCCGCCGGTTCGAGATCCGCCTGCCAGGCGAGCTCGATGCTGTCCGAGAGGCCCTCGAACCGCTCCTGGACCGCAGCCTTGAGGTCGGCAAAGGGTGCGACAGCGGCAAAGGTGTAGAGCACGTCGTCCGGGATCTTCGCCGCCATCTCCTTCCAGCGCCCGTCCCGGGTCATCTGGTGGAGCTCCCGACCCAGGTCGCCCCAGCCGTGGGTCTCCATCACCGGCCAGTAGCTCGGGGTCGACGCATAGAAGGCCACCCGGTAGCGCACCCACTCCGCCTGCTTGCGGGCGTGGTCCGCCGTGGGCCCGGTGGCCACGAAGCCGCCGCCGCAGACCTCGAAGCGCTCCCGCGGCCGCCCGGTGCGGTCCAGGCCGATCTGCAGCTGCGGCAGGGCGACCTGTTCCTGGTAGGCGCGGGTGCAGAAGCCGTGGAGCCGCACGCCGTTGCCCACCCGGCCGGCCAGGCGCATCATTGCCGGCCGCACCGCAGCCGTGTGGATGGGGATGGGGCCGTGGTCGGTCCGAGGCGGGCTGAACTCGGGGGTCATCAGGGTGAACTGGTAGTGCTTGCCCTCGAAGCGCAGGCGCTCCCCGAGCTGCCAGCAGCGCCAGATGGCCCGCAGGGCGGTGACGTACTCGTGCAGACGCGGCGACGGGGGGGTCCAGGGCACCGAGAAGCGCCGCACGTTGTGGGCCTTGACCTGGGTCCCCAGGCCCAGGCCGAAGCGCCCGCCCGAGTTCACGTGCAGGTCCCAGGCCGCGGTGGCGGTCTCCATCGGGCTGCGGGCAAAGGCCACGGCGATGGCGGTGCGCAGCTGGATCCGCTCGGTCACCAGGGCGCTGGCCACCAGGCTGCCGAAGGGGTCGGTGTCGATCTCGGGCACGGCCAGGCCGGCACAGCCGGCGGCCTCGGCCAGACGAGCAGCGGACTGGATCTGGGCCCAGGAGCCGCCGGAGGGGGCGAAGATCTCGATGCGCATGGGGTTGTTTAGCGCGGCTCCAGGACGACTTCGCCGATCACCGCCAGGTCCAGCCCCAGGTCCGAGCTGTCCGGGGCGGCCTGGTGCAGCTCGACAGCGAGCACGTTGAGTCCCGCCACCAGCGCCTCGGGGCTGGCCGAGAACGGGTTGTAGCTGGTCTCGCCGCTGCCCGAAGCGGTGCGCGTGGCGTAGGTGTCCGCGCTGAGCTCGCCGTCGGGCAGCCCCGCCCGCAAGATCTCCGTGCCGTTCAGGTAGATCGCCGCGCCATCGTCGTAGAGCAGCTCCAGCCGGAGCGCGTCGAAGGCGTCGGGATCGGCCACCTGGAAGGTGCTGCGGAACCAGGTGGTGGGGTGCTTGTCGTCGCGGTCTCCGCCGTAGCTCAGCTCGGTGACCTGGTGGTCGTCGCCGTAGCCGAGGGGGGCGGGACCATAAGCCCAGTCCCCGTCGTCGAAGCCCGGGTCCCGCCAGTCGTCGCCCGGCGCCACGCCCTGGTCCAGGTAGCGCCAGGTGGCCTGGGCCGGGGCCAGCATGGTGTCTTCGATCTCGGGCACCACGTTGGTCTCGCCGGGCGTGCCGGTGCGCAGGGAGCTCCAGCACACCGGGTCGTCGCAGCAGTCGGTCTCGCGGGCCCGCGCCATGTCCGCGTCCCACTCGTCGATCCACTCGCCGCTCGAGACCTGGGTGCCGTCGGGGGCGTACAGGGTGACCCGGCCCCCGATGCGGTTGAGCTCGAAGCCCAGGTGCTGGTCGCCCAGCTCTGGCTGGTCGTCGGCGTAGAGCAACAGGTAGCCCAGCCCGGGCAGCACGAGCCCGTCGCTCAGCACGTGGCGGTCGGGCTCGTCGGTGTCGTCGGTCAGGGTCCAACCCGCCAGGGACACGTCGGCCCGCTCGGGGTTGTGGAGCTCGATCCAGCTGGGGGTGCCGCCGGTCTCGTCGGTGAGGGTCTCCCGGTTGTCCTCCATGATCTCGTTGACGCAGATCCCAGGGGCGCTGGGCGCGGTCGTCCCGGTGTCGCCGGAGTCGGCCGGGGTCGTCGATGGCGTCGGGTCCGCCGAGTCGGTGTGCGCGGGCTGGGTGTCCACAGCGCCGTCGCTGCAGCCGGGGAGGATTGACAAGAGCAGCGCGACGGACATCACAGCTGAGGTACACGCTGGCGCGGCCCGGCGCCACCCGGGAGCGGCCCCAGGCGTATGATCCGGGCCCGGGGGCTCCTCCCTCCCCCGCCGAGGCAACCCATGTCCCGACTGGAGCTCCACCGGCTCGGGGGCTGCATGCAGCCCATCTTCCAGACCGCCCAGGACCTGGAGGGCTTGTGGGCCTTGGACGAGGCCCGCTGGATCGCGACCAGTGCCCCGACCCAGGGCATTCGCTGCGACCCCGAGCTCCTGCGGCACCTGGACGACGACGCCGACGGGCGGCTCCGGCCCAGGGAGCTCAAGGACGGCGTGCGCTGGCTGCTGGATCGCTTGGCGGACCCGACCGGCGTGGACGCCCACAGCGACACCCTGGCGCTGGCGGCACTCGCCCAGGACGACGAGAGCACCGCCCTGCGAGCCACGGCAGAGCGGGTCCTGGCGTTCCTGGAACAGCCCGACAGCCCCACCGTGTCCCTGGCCCAGATCCGCGAGGTCCAGTCCCAGATGGCCGAGGCCCTGACCGCCGGCGATGGGGTGGTCACCCTCGCGTCCACGGGGGATGCCGACGTCGAGGCTCTGATCGCCGACGTGGGGGAGTGCCTGGGACTGGTCCACGACGCCCAGGGCCTGTCCGGCGTCACCGAGGACCAGCTCGACGCCTTCGAGGCGGCGACGACGGCGTTCCTGGACTGGGTCGAGCACCCGGTCTCCGTGCCCGGCTTCGAGCGGCCCGCCCAGGCCTGGCAGGCGCTGGACGACCTGGCCGACAAGCTGGCCGAGTACTTCGCCCTCTCCGAGCTGGCGAGCTACGACCGGCGCATCGCCGACACCCCGGGGCTGGCCCAGGAAGAGCTGGACGCCCGCGCTTGGACCGATCGGGCCACCGCCGAGGCGCGGCTCGTCGAGGCGCCGCTTGCGCGGCCGGATCCGGACGGTGTCTTGGACCCGGCGGCGTGGATCAACCCCGCCTGGCGCAAGCGCTGGCAGGCCTTCGACCGGGAGGTGCTGGGGCCCCTGGGGCACGCCGGGCCCCTGGACCGAGGCCAGCTTCGGGAGGTCCGGGCCCAGTTCCGCGACTACGGCGCCTGGCAGGCGGCCAAGGCCGGGGCCCAGGTCGAAGGGCTGAGCCAGGAGACCCTGGAGCACTGGGATGCCCGCCCCGAGGTCGCCCAGCGGCTGCGGGTGTTGTTCGCTGCTGAGCACGAGGTCGCCGAGGAGCTCGAGCGCATCGGGGCCCTGGAGCGCTTGGTGCTGCACCAACGCTGGATGCTGGAGCTGGTGAACAGCTTCGTGGGCTTCAGCCGCTTCTACGACCCGAATGTGCGCTCGCTGATCGAGGTGGGCACGCTGATCATGGACGGGCGCCGGTTCAACCTGTGCGTGCGCATCGAGGACGTCGACGCCCACCGCGCTCTGGCCCGCGAGGGCCTGATCTATCTGGCCTACGTCCGGGTGGAGACCCCCGACGAGCCCCTGCTGGTCGCCGCTGCGGTCACCGGTCGCGAGCGGGGCCGGCTCTTCGTCGGCAAGCGCGGTGTGTTCTACGACCCCCAGCTCCAGTCCTACGAGGCCGTGGTGGTCGACCTGCTCGACAATCCCATCAGCGTGACCGAGGCGCTGCTGCGGCCCTTCCGTCGCCTGGGCTCGTTCCTGGCCGAGCGGTCCGAGGCCTTCACCCAGGGCCGCTACGACGCTCTGGAAGAGCGGGTGGGCACCGCGCTGGACAAGGTCGAGCCGCCGCCTTCGCCCGCGCCGGCGGTCAGCTCGACCCGGGAGCTGTTCCTGAGCGGCGGCATCGCCCTGGCCGCCGTCAGCTCGGCGATGGCCTATGTGGCGGAGACCCTGTCCCACATCGAGGTCGGCCACATGGCGCTGTCGATCCTGGGGCTCCTGTTCCTGGCTGTCGTGCCGGCGGCGCTCATCGCCGGGTTCCGCATCCACCGCCGCGACCTGTCGATCGTCCTCGAGGCATCGGGCTGGGCGATCAACCAGCAGCTGCGCATCCCCACCTGGGCAGGCTCGGTCTACACCCACCGCCCGCCCTTCCCGGCGGACGCCAAGCTCGAAGGCGCCGAGGTGCTGCGCCAGTACCGCGAGGACGTGGCCGTCGACGAAGGCGAAGTACGCCGCCGCCGGCTGCTCGCGGCCCTCTTGGTCTTGATCCTGGTGGCGGCGGCGCTGGGCACCTTTGGCGCCTGGGAGCTGGGTCCGGGAGCCAACGACACGTCGTTCAGGGACTGGGTGATGGGGCTGATTCCTGCCGGACAGTAGCCCTCAGAGCCCACCGCCCAGCAAGAGGTAGACCGCCCCCGCATCCCGGTCCACGACGTTGTCCTCGGGGGCCGCGACGAGGGCGTCGCCCAGGCCATCGCCGTCGACGTCGCCCGGGCTGGCCACGGACCGGCCGGCGTAGGCCCAGTCACCGATGCCGCTCCAGATCCTGTCGGCGCTCCCCAGGCCGACGGTGCCAGAGACCGGCCCGATCACCACATAGGCGGTGCCGCTGCTGGTGCCGGCGTCGTCGGTCTCCGGGGCACCGACGAGCAGGTCGTCGAAGCCGTCGCCGTCGGCGTCGCCCAGGCAGGTGAGGTCTGTGCCTGCGTCGTCGTTGCCGTCCTCGCCCACCAGCTTGGCGGCGGCGGTGTCCAGGGACACGGGGCCCGTGGTCAGCCCACTCAGGACGTAGGCCACGCCGGCATGGCTGGCTGCGCGCGGGGCGCCGACGAAGAGGTCGGGCAGGCCGTCGCCGTCCTGGTCGCCGGCGCTGCCGACGCTGGCGCCGGCGTCGTCGTACAGGGCCACCCCGCTCAGGATGGCGTCGGAGTCGGCCAGGCTCATGTCCCCCGTCACGGGCCCCAGCACCAGGTAGGCCTTGCCGCTGTAGGTGTCGCCGCCGGTGGCGCTCACCGCGCCCACCAGCAGGTCGGGTACCCCGTCGCCGTCGACGTCGCCGGGCCCGGCCACCGAGGAGCCGGCCTCGTCGCCTTCGACGGCGCCGCGAAGCTGGCTGGAGATGTTGGCGAGAAACGCCTGGCCCAGGGTGTGCTGCGTGACCAGGTAGGCCACGCCGGACCCCGTCTCGTCGCCGGCGGCCCCGGTGGCTCCGACCAGCAGGTCGTCGACGCCGTCGGAGTCCGCGTCACCGACCGACGCCAGGGCGACCCCTGCGTAGTCCTTGCTGGTCCCTCCGTGGTAGTGGGACGTCGGGCTGGACACCGCGCCCGTCACAGGCAGGCTGGACCCCATGAGGATCGAGACGCTGCCGGAGTCCGTGCCCTGGTCGTCGGCCAGAGAGTCGCCGACCGCCAGGTCTTCGAGCCCATCGCCGTCGAGGTCTCCGGCACTGGACACCACGTCTCCGAAGCCGTCGTTGGTCCCGACGCCGTCCCAGGTCACTCCGACGGCCTCCAGTCGGCCACTCGCCGTGAGTGGACCGAGCACGGCGTAGACCCGGCCGTCGGTCCCGACCCCCGTGGCCCCGACGAGCAGGTCCGTGGCGCCGTCGCCGTTCCAGTCGCCGGACGCCACGGCGCTGCCTGCGGTGTCGGCCCTGTCCGAGCCCCACCAGCTCACGTCGGCGTCTGTCAGGCCGGTGGCGCAGGTGCTGTCGTGCCCGTCGCAGTCGTTGTCGACGCCGTCCTCACAGACCTCCTCCTCGCCGGGGTTGGCCAGCGGATCCTCGTCGTCGCAGTCGCCCGAAGTGGGCACTGTGTCCGCGGGAGGGCTGCAGCCGGTCTCGGCTGACGCGGGCCTGCCGTAGCCGTCACCGTCGCTGTCGTCGTACCAGGTCGTGGCGTCGATGGCCGTGTCCTCGTCGATCACACCGTCGCAGTTGTCGTCGAGCTCGTTGCAGAGCTCTTCACGCCCGGGATGGCGGTCGGGGTCCAGGTCGTCGCAGTCGCCGTTCAGGAAGGTGTACCCGTCGCCGTCGATGTCGGTGGGCTGGGTCGGGTCGGCGCGGACGAGGGACTCGGCCTCGGACTGGGTCTCGGTCGCGACCCCTGGCGCCGCGCCGCTGTCCGTGGCGTCGGGCTGGAGGCAGGCGAGGGCGGCGAGGAGGAGGTGCATCGCGGTTCCTCCTCGCTACAATCCTCCGCCCAGCAACAGGTAGACCGCCCCTGCATCCGAGTCGATCGCGTTGTCCTGATACGCCGTGACCAGCGCGTCCCCGAAGCCGTCGCCGTCTACGTCGCCTGGGCCGGCCAGGGCTCGCCCGGCGTAGACCGACGAGCCGTTGCCGGACCAGGTGCCGTCGGCATTGGCCAGACGCACGGTCCCGGAGACCGGTCCAAGCAGGACATAGGCATTGCCGCTGCTGCTCCCGGCGTCGTCCGCGCCATAGGCGCCGACCATCAGGTCGTCGAAGCCGTCGCCGTCGGTGTCGCCCAGGTTCGCGGCAGCGATGCCCGAGTAGTCCGACGAGTTCTCCCCGATGATCTTGGCAGAGGCCAGATTCAGGGACTTCTGGCCGGTCGTCAGGCCGCTGATGACGTAGGAGGTACCCGACGAGCTCCCGCCATCGTCGGCCCGATAGGCCCCGATGAACAGGTCGGGCAGCCCGTCGCCGTCCTGGTCACCGGCGCTGGCGACACAGGTTCCGGCCTCGTCGGAGCTGGAGACCCCGGGCAGGATGGTGTCGGCGTCGGACAGGCTCATGTCGCCGGCCACCGGCCCCAGCACCAGGTAGGCGATGCCGCTGTTGGAGGCTCCCCCGTCGGCGGTCGCGGCGCCCACAAGCACGTCGTTGACGCCGTCACCGTCGACGTCACCGGGTCCAGCGACGTCGTAGCCAGCCTCGTCGTTGCGACCGGCCCCCGTGAGGCGAATCGACACGCTGTTGAGTGATTCCTGGCCCTCGGCGTGCTGGGTGACCAGGTAGACCACGCCTGAGGCGCTGTCGTCGCCGTCGGCGTCCATGGCGCCGACCGCCAGGTCGTCGGTCCCGTCGGAGTCGATGTCCCCCACGGAAGCCAGCGAGTAGCCGGCGTAGTCTGAACTGCTCATTCCCGTGTAGGTGGACCAGGGACTCGGCGCCGAGCCGGACTCGGGCATGTCCGCGCCCAGGATGATCGACACTTTGCCCGCATTCGATGCCCTGTCGTCGTCCGAGTAGTCGCCGACCGCCAGGTCCTCGAGCCCGTCTCCGTCGATGTCGCCGGCGCTGGAGGTCCGCCAGCCAAAGTAGTCGTTGGAGGTCTCGCCTTCCCACGCGACCCCCTTCGAGTCGAGCCGACCTCCGGCGGTCAAGGGTCCGAAGACGACATAGGCCCGGCCTCGGCTGCCAGCGCCGTAGGCCCCGATCAGCAGGTCGGCTGCGCCGTCGCCGTTCCAGTCGCCGCTGCTGACGTGGTTGCCGGCGTAGTCGCTGCGGTTGACGCCCCACCACGAAGCGTCTGCGTCGGACAGGTTCTCCTCGCCGGACAAGCCGCAGCCGCTGGCGCCGCCATCGCAGTCGTTGTCGAACCCGTCATTGCAGATCTCCGTCTGGCCTGGGTTGGCCAAGGGCTCTTCGTCGTCGCAGTCGCCCGGGATCAACACGGTGCCCGTCGGCTTGGTGCAGGTGGTCACGCCCGACGTGGCCAGACCGTAGGTGTCCAGGTCGTCGTCGACGTACCAGGTCCGGGCGTCCGTGGCGGTGTCCTCGTCGGTCTCGCCGTCGCAGTTGTCGTCGATGCTGTTGCACAGCTCGTCGCGATCGGGGTTCACGTCGTCCCGGGTGTCGTCGCAGTCGGTGCCGCCGACGTCGACCCAGTCGTGGCCGTCGTAGTCGGCGTCGTCGTCGGACCAGCCATCGCAGTCCCGGTCGACGCCGTCGTACCAGATCTCCGCCATGCCGGGGTTGGTGTCGGGCTCGGCGTCGTCGCAGTCGTTCTGGGCCGGGGTGTAGCCGTCGAAGTCATGGTCGACGCTGGGGCACAGCGGGTTGTCCTCGAGGGGGGAGCCCAGGTCGTCGGAGCCGGACCAGGCCGCCGTGCCGGGACACCACCACTGGGCGTCGTCGTTGTCGTCGGCCGACAAGTGGTGGGGGTCCAGCATGTAGCTGGCGCCCTCGGGCACGGTGGCGTCCCACGTGACCGTGTCCAGCTCGCGCACGTCGGCGAACAGGGCCAGGGAGCCGCCTTCGTTGGTCAGGGAGGTCTCGAGGGTCTGGTGGGCCACGGCCACGCCGCCGTTGGAGGTGGTGTCCGAGTTGGGTCCCAGCACCACCCTCTGGCCGGGCTGGACCGGAAGGGGCTCGTCGGCCGTGATGCGCTCGGTGCTCAGGTCGGTGATCACGGAGACACCGTTGAGGTGGATGACCCGGTCGCTGGCGTTGAAGACCTCGAACCACTCGCCCTTGGGATCGCTGGTCTGTGCGGGGTTGATCATGAGCTCGGTCAGGACCAGGTCGCCGTGGGTCCAGGGGGACTCGTCGATGAAGCCGTCGCAGTCCTCGTCGGCCGACGTGGTGTCGACCTCGGGCTGGTCCGGTGAGATGTCCGGGTTGGTGTCGTCGCACTCGTCGCAGCTGTTCCAGCCGTCGCCGTCGGCGTCGTGGCCCTCGTCGACGGTGCCGTCGCCGTTGTTGTCGACGCCGTCGCAGTCCTCGACGTCCTGGCAGTCCACGATGCCGTCGCCGTCGGTGTCGGGCATGCCCTCGTCGGCGGCGCCGTCGCCGTCGTTGTCCAGCCCGTCGCACTCCTCCAGGTCCATGCAGTCGGCGATGCCGTCGGTGTCGGTGTCGTCGAAGCCCTCGTCGGGCCGTCCGTTGCAGTTGTCGTCGATGCCATTGCAGTCCTCGACGCGACCGGGGTAGCGCTCGGGGTCCAGGTCGTCGCAGTCGCCGTTCAGGAACGTGTACCCGTCACCGTCGATGTCGTCGGGCTGGGTGGGGTCGGCGCGGACCAACGGCTCGGGCTCGACCTCGGGGGCGACACCGCTGTCCGTGACGTCTGGCTGGAGGCAAGCGAGCGTGTAGAGGAGGAAGTGCATGAACATCCCCGGTCCCGAGTCCTGACCCATGCGGAGAGTAGCGCAAGGTGAACAAGGGTGGCGGTGACATGCCGATTACATCGGCCCTGGGGAAGCCGCAATCCGGCTATCCGCCGCCGGTCAGGGGCCTGTGGCGAGAAAGCGTTGCACACCTTCGGAGCGGGCTGGGTCTGACTGGGTGAGGACGCGCTGTCCTCGACCCCTCACATCGGAGACACCGACATGACGACCCGAAGCCTCTTCTCCCTCGCCTCTGCCCTCCTGCTCATCGGCTGTGCCGAGTCCGACGAGACCCAGCGCGACGCCGACGCCAGCGACTACGACCGCACCTCCACGGCTCGCGAGCTCGCCGACCTGGAAGAGACCTTCGACCACGCCCTGGGCGTGGACGAGGACACCACCGGCGAACTCGTGCTCGAGCAGCTCGAGGCCACCGTCGACGGTGCAGACGCGTCGCGGATTCCCGACGACGTGCGCGACATGCTCAGGGACATGGCCCAGGCCGAGCCCTGCCCGGTGCGGGGGGTCATCCTGGCCCGCTACAGCCCCGACGTAGAGGTCGACCTGGCCGACGACGAGCTCGAAGCCCAGGTGGACGGCGCCTTCCGCGTGGTCGGCTACAAGCTCGACCAGGGCCTGATCGGCGACGGAGAAGGCATCTACGGCGACGGCCACGCGGTCATGCGCTTCTCGGACCTGGAAGATGACGACGGCGGCTTCGCCCGGCTGACCTACAGTCGAGAAGGCGACGGCTTCGGCACCTTTGGCGGCGCCTGGACCCTGGACACCTTTGACGGCGGCGGTGACGTGGCCGGTCTGTGGCACGACCTGGCGGACCGTTCCGGCGGCATCGGCCTGGGCTACTGGACCCGCTGCTATTGAGCTCGGCCGCATCACCGAGAGACCGGGCCCCGGTCGGCGAGCGCCGGCCGGGGTCCCGCGCTCGTCGGTCGGTGTCGGCTGGCGACCCTAATCCTGCTCGCCGGCGACCAGCAGCTTGTGCCCGGCCGCCATCAGGGCAAAAGCCACGCTGGGCACGACCAGGAACAGGACGATGGAGGCGCTCGGGCCGTCGATCAGGTGGGACGCGATCCGGGCGGCGATCAGGGTGAGCAGGAAGAGGGCCGCGGGCCGGGCGTACTCCAGCTTCTCGGTGATCGCGGCGAGCAGCAGCATCGCGCCGACGGCGAAGAGCGGGGCTCCGGCCATGCCGCGCAGGTTGGACAGCCCCTCGGCGCTCTGGGCTTCGAGCAGCAGCTTGGCGCTCGCAGCTTCCGGGTTGGTCAGGAACACCACGCCGGTGGTGAGGATGAACAGCCCCGGCAGTGCGAGCAGGGCACGGGCAGCGAGATGCTTCATGAGGACTCCAGATTCAGGGGGCCGACGCGGGGCTCCCGTGCGGCCGACACAACCTAAACGTGCGCAGACGCCTGTAAAGGAGCAATA
>Ga0114934_10000798_pt1 | contig 20273 bp, 14 predicted proteins | sample 4SBtaG_2_FD_99695 | JGI IMG/M metagenome (GOLD analysis project Ga0114934, IMG submission 99695) | Deep subsurface microbial communities from Kolumbo volcano to uncover new lineages of life (NeLLi) - 4SBTROV10_white metaG | ecosystem: Environmental > Aquatic > Marine > Volcanic ...
GTTTATAGTATACATTCCTCTCCCTCCCCCATAATTTTATAATAATAAAAACACCGTAAATGAGTACATATAATGAATACATTAAAGGGTGGATACCATAAAAACAAGAGGTTTGACATTATAACACACTTGTGTTATAGTCTGGGACTTGACAAATCTAAATGTTGTTATATAGTTTCTGGGTCTTGACGGCAGGGGGGTTTTGTTTTATAAAAGGGGGGCTAAATACAGTAGAAATACCACTAAGCAATTCCCATATTAATATGTATTACAATAAAATATAAAAAGAAATTTCGGGAACATAATAAAAGGAGTTCTATTCTTTGGAGATACTTCTATTATATATGTATTTAATAGAATTTGACTTATCTTTAAATGAGTACATATAAGAGTTCGCTTGTGATTACACTTCGCTCCATCTATAATCATTTCTGTTTTTTTAATTAAAAGATAAAGAAAAGAAAGGGTAAAGAAAAGAAAAGAAAAAGCCCCTATGGAAAAACAAAATTACTATCTACTAAGCTTATGTTTTTTTTAATCATTGCTAAGCAATAGTAAAAGGTTATCCCAAGTAGGACCATCCATTTTTTATTCTCACCAATATTCAACTAAACCCATTCTTTAGCTATGTACCCATTATATCATATTCCAAACAATTTGTCAAGTATTAATTTATAAAAAAACACTTGACAATTTATAAATATTATGATATAATATAAGAATGATTAAAAAAGATAATAAAAGTTTTGAAGTTTACTTCAAGGGTGAGGTTAAGCGTTTGCAATTAACAATACAAGATGTTCCTATTTACAAGTCTCCAAAAGACAAGGAAACATTAGTCGGAAATAAGCCTACAATCTTTGGCACATTACAATTATTTAAGAAAGGCGACAAAAAGAAAGTAAAGAATGTAAACTTTACTTTACCATTTAGTAATAACAAAGATTTCCAAAGCCAGATATTGGCTATGATAGAAGAGGCTCTTAGCTTATATCACAAAAAGAATGGATAAAAAAGATATTAAAATTGATAAAGACAAACTAAGACCTGAAGATTTAGAAAGTAGAAAAATCATTACATTAGATGATGGTTCTCTTGAAGAGGTTTATATCTCAAGGGCTGGTAATATTGTTACAGACCCTAAAAATAGGAACTCATTAGTCGATATAAATGAGAGAAAAACAAAAAGAGAGAAGTGTTGGGAAGAATATGTTAAAACTTGGAGGGCAGGAGAGCCTTCTGCTAGAAAGGCTGCTATTATAGCTGGATATGCCCCAAATACAGCTATTAATATAACAAAAATGAAGTGGTTTAAGGATAAGAAGAAAAAGCTACGTAGGAGTGCAATGATGACAAATGCAGAGAAAAACCTAGCTAGAGTCCTAAGAATGAACTTTTCAGAGATGAAACTACAAGAAGATGGCTCAGAAAAGGAAGTTGTAGACAAAGACATCTTAAAAGCCGTTATAGACGTTTCTAAGACAGTTGTAACCACATTAGGTAAAGATGAAGGATATTCCACTAAAACAGAGGTTAAAGGTGACATGAGTGGAGAAATAAAGATTAACTCTGTATCTTATGCAGATGTTCCTACAGAGGTTGAAAACAAAATAGTAGACAATTCTGTAAAGGTCATAGAGGGTGAAATATTAAAAGAAATGAAAAATAAAGATAATGGCTAAAGAAGTTACACTACCATATAAGTTCAAACCAAGAAAATATCAGATTCCTATCTTAAAAGCTTGGGATTCTGGTATTAAAAGGCTATTTTGGGTTGCTCACAGGCGTTCTGGTAAAGATAAGACTATATTTGCTAATTTACCAAAGAAAATGATGGAAAGAGTTGGAACTTATTACTATTTTCTTCCTACTTATTCACAGGCTAAGAAGGTTATTTGGACAGGAGCTGATAAATCAGGATTCAAATTCCTAAATCACTTCCCAAAAGAGATTGTAAAGAGTATAAATCAGTCAGATATGATAATAGAACTAATAAATGGTTCTATTTTACAGATGGTTGGTGCGGATAATATTGATAGAATTGTTGGAACAAACCCTATTGGTGTTGTTTTTTCAGAGTATTCCCTTATGAAGCCAGAAGTCTGGAGCTTTATTACTCCTATTTTAAGAGAAAACGAAGGTTGGGCTGTTTTTATAATGACTCCCCGTGGAACTAACCACGCTTGGGACTTAATGCAAGATATAAAGGATAAAAAGAACTGGTTTTGTGAAGTATTAACAGTTGACGAAACTAAAGCTCTTACAAAGGAAGCCCTACAAGAGGCTAGAGATGAAATGCCACACGATTTGTTTCAACAGGAGTATTATTGTAAATTCTTGGATAATGGTTTGGGCTTCTTTAAGAGGGTAGATGAAAATACTTATAAACAAGAAGAATATCAGCCCAAAGATTTGGCAATGTATCAGCTTGGAGTGGACCTAGCTAAATATAATGACTTTACTGTAATCTCTCCATTTAATCTTAATGATTTTCATTTATTAAAACAGGACTCTTTTAACCAGATGGATTACAACTTACAGAAGGCTAGAATAGAGAATGCTTATTTGAAGCATAATAAAGGAATGATTGTAATTGACTCTACTGGTGTAGGAGAACCAGTCTTTGATGACTTAAATTCTAGGGGTATGAATATCACACCATTCAGATTTAATAAGACAAGTAGAACAGACTTACTTCGAAACTTACAGATATTATTAGAGCAGGATAAGATAAAAATACCCGATGATGAGGTTCTAATAAATGAGTTGAAGTCAATGACTTATGAATTAAGCAATTCAGGAAGCACATTAATAAAAGTGCCAGATGGTAAACACGACGATAGAATTATGTCTTTAGCACTAGCTGTTTGGAAAATTCCACAAAATCCAATTAGGGTAAATAGCTATACAAATCAAGGGGTTTATGGTGGAGTTGACCCAATGTATCCTGAAATAGGATTTTAATTTAGAAAAAGACTTGACAAATAATTAAAAGTATGTTATACTGTGTAAGTATAATCTAATAAAAAATTAAATGCAAGATAAAACACAAATAATTGCAGACCATCTTAGAGACAAACAGGAGTCTGTTGATTTCAAAAGACGTAGGTTTGAACAATGGAATGAGAACTATTCTCTTTTTAGAGATAAGGTGAATACAAACAGACTAACACAAAGACAGCCTGTTAATGTTCCTATTGTAAGAGAGACAATTTCAAGTTGGATTTCTAAAATAGATGAACCACCAAAATTAAAATATGAAACTAGGGGTAATTCCCACAAAGATAAAACAGGAGAGATTTTACTTAATGAGCTTTATAGATATTACTACCAATTACTTAAACTCGATATTCTTGATAATATGGAGAAAAAGGTTGTTGGACTTCAAGGAAGAAGCTTCAAGAAAATTGGAATGTATCGGAACAAGATTTTCATTGACTTGATTGACCCTTATGATATTGAAGTAGACCCTAGGGTTAATCCACTAGATTTATCTTCCGCTGACTATATAATCCACACACACATTTATCGTCCATTAAAAAAGATTCTAGCTGACCCTAAATATACTAAGGAGGGTAAGAATGAATTAAAACAATATTTAGATACAGAAAATGGAATTATAAGAGCAAAGGGTGATACTGAAGCATTTAATGATAAAAAAGAAAGATTAGAAAACCTAGGAGTTGATAATTATGATGAATATAGTGGTGCTGGAGTAAAAATAGAACTTAATGAATCATACAAACTTGTTTGGAATAAAGAAAAGAATAAGTTCGAACGAAGACTAAGAGTTATTGCTGCAGATTCTATTGTTCTTTCAGATTTGGAATTAAAAGAAGCAACTGGTTCTAGTAGGCTTCCAATAGTTACTTGGGCTTCAGACCCAGACTCTGTTGATTTCTGGTCAGATGGTATTGCTGATAATGTAAGAACATTTAATAAGATTACCAATATGTATATTTCTCAAGACTTAGAGAATAGAACTTATGCAAACTTTGGTATGTATTTCTTTAATACCCTTAATGGAACTTTCCAACCTAGAGCATTTGACCCTAAGCCTTTCGGAATGTATGGAGTTCCAGGAAATCCAGATGAAATAATTAAACAGGTAAAGATTGAAAAACTAAATGATACTGCTAACCAGATTAGTTGGCTAAAGAATCTAATTCAGTCTTCAGTTGCCCAAACTCCAACAGAAAGAGGTGTTAAACAACCAGGAGAACAAACACTAGGACAAGTTCAGATTCAGTTATCTCAGTCTAAAGGAATAAACCAAGTAGTATCTAAAAACTATAGAGCAGCTTGGAAAGAACTAGGAATGATTTTTTATGACTTATTAAAGAATAATTCGAATGGAACTATAAAGATTTCTAAAAAGGGCGGAGATGGAAACTACTATTCAAAAGACGTTTCAAGTTCTGATTTTATTTCAAAAGAAGGATATGAAGTTGTTGTTGAAACACAAGCAGAAGCAAGTGTAGCTGATGACTTCGACTTGAAGAAGATTCAGTATATTAAGAACTCATTTGCAAATAACCCAGTAGCAATAGAAATAGCTAAAAAGAAAGAGTTGGAATTACTTGATTTCTCTACAGCAGAGATAGAAGCTATTATGTCAGCCGAGAATCCACAACAACCATTGAATACTCCACAAGAAGCACCAAGTAAAGTAAATAATCCACAAGATAGTATTATTAGCACTAATGCAAATCAACAAAATATATGAGGCTAAAAAATGAATTAAAAAAAATAGGAATAAACTCTTTTGAAGAGTTGAACCCAGAAGAAAAGAAAACATATAGAGAGTGGGAAGAAGCTTTATCAGGAAGGAAGATTACCCAGAAAGAATATCAAGATTGGTTAGCTTATGAGCTTGATATGGCTGTTTCACGATTAACAGAAATTAATCTCTCTAAAGAAGATGAAATCTTTAGAAAGGTTGAAGTTCGTTTTATTAAAAAGATATTAAACTTTATTAATGGTCCAAAGATTGAAAAGCAGTTTGCTGAAAAATCTATTGCACAATTAACAAAGAAGTAATATGTGGTTATAGTACCACTCAAAAGCTAATTACAAATTAATATGCCAAACCTTAGAAATAAGACGGCTTAATATTATGGAAGAAAAAGAAGCAAACTCCGTAGTTGAAAAAGTTGAGGACGCTAAAGAAGTAAACCCTCAAGAAAACAACAAAGGAACGCAAGAGAAGGAAACTCCAAACCCAACAGTAGAAAATGTCGCTTCTACTATTGATTACTCAAAAAAGTTTAGCGAGTCTTCAAAAGAAGCTCAACGTCTCTTAAATGAGAATAAAAAGCTTAAAGAAGAACTCGAGCTAAAAGACAAGGTTGTTGAGGAAACCCAACACCAAAACATAGATAACCTATATCCTGGGTTTGAGAACCTTGATGAAAGTGAAAAGGAAAATCTAATCGCGTATACAGATAGTGTTACTAGACGGGCGGCAGAAACCCTACAAAAAGACCCTGCTTATGCTTTTGCTCAAAAACAATATCACGAGAATAGATGGAACTTAGCACTAGAAGCAACTCTTAAAAAATTCCCAGAATTAGCAAAATCTAAAGATGAATTCAAAAGCAAATACTTTAATCCTTCAAATGTTCCTGAGAATATTGAAGAGGTATTAGAAGGAGTTGCTAAGATACACCTTTTTGATAAAGCTAAGGAAATAGGTGCTAAAGAATCTCAAGAAAAAAGTAAACAAGTTGATTTAGAACGTACTACTGCTGGAGACAAACCAGACTCCTCAGTACACCGAACGTTGGATGACTGGATGCACATGCAAAAAGAAGACCCCGCTAGGTTTAGAAAACTTTCTAAAGAATTCAACAAGGATATGGCTTCTGGGAAGATTTAGTTAAAAATTCTATGTTATTATTAAATATTAATTTAATTTAACAAAATGTCTCAGATTATAACTCCAGTAATGGGTGCTTTTACACCAATAAAGTATTCATTAAAACTTGTAGATTTACTCTACAATGATACACTTTATCCTAGTATCACCAATACTACCTACGAAGGTGCTATTAAAGATTCAGGAGACCGTGTTCGTGTTCGTACAGCAGGTAAGATTTCTCTTTCAAAGTATACCAAAGGTATGCAACTTGTTAAGCAGGAACTTACACCTACTTTCGAAGACCTTATTATCGACCAGCAATATTACTTCTCTTTCGGAGTTGATGATGTTGATAAGATACAAAACGATATAGATGCTATTAATGAGTATGCTATGAATACCAAGAAAGATATGTCTACTTTGATAGATACTGATATTCTTGATTACATGCGTAAAAACGTTAATAGTGCTAATATGGTTGGTACAGCTTATGACACTGGTACAGTTGCAGTTGCTGCAACTACAGGTGTTGTTACTGGTTCAGGAACAACATTTACAGACGAAATGGTTGGTGGTGTGTTCACTTGTGATAGCCTTTCAAGTTCTTACTTGGTTACAGCATTCACATCTAGTACATCTATAACTATTAAAGACTTAGATGGTGTTGCCTATACAGGTGGTGCTGTTTCAGCTGGTGATAGTTTCTCTATCGCAGGTGCTACAGCTCTTTCACTTACAAAGACTAACGTATATGCAAACATTGTTGCATTGCGTACAGCTCTAGGTAAGTCTCTTTCTCCTAAGGAAGGACGCTTCTTAGTTGTAAACTCTCAATTTGAAGGTTTACTATTACAGGCTCCTGAATTCATTCCAGCTGTTCAGTCAGCTTACAATGATGTAGTTGAAAAAGGACTTATCGGTTCTATAGCAGGATTTAAGGTTTATACTTCAGAACTTGTTTCTGGAGATAACTCAACTGGTTATTGGTTTGTAGCAGGAAGCAAGAAATTCTGTGCTTTCGCTCTACAGATTATGAAAACTTCAGTTATTCCTTCTGCTGCTTCAGAAGACTCATTCGTTTCAACCGCTAAAGGTTTGCTTGTTTGGGGACGAAAAGTATTCGAAGGAAATCGTGCTCACGGTGCTGTTCTTAGGGCTACTCTTGCTTAGTAGTTCTATTCTGCTCTCTACGGAGAGTGGGGTTAGGATTATTAATTAACCTAAAACAAAAATGACATTAACAACAAATCAAATATTATCTTTAGCTAGAGCTAAATTACTAGAAGAAGGAACAGAAATCATTTCAGATGAGAATATTTTACTATATGCAAATCTTACATATCAGGACATTATTAAAAGAGTATTTACAACCAATGAAATATTATCTACAACTATTTCATTTTCTGGGGGTTCTGGTTCTCTACCAAGTTTGTTTGGGACGCTTTATGGTTCAGCAAAAGATTCAAATGATAATGTTTATGAACAAGTTTCTATAGAAGACTTTGATAATAAAACACTAGCACGAATGATTACAGTAGAGGGTGGTGAAATAAAGTGTTATCCAACAACCACAACTTCATTGGAAATAAAATACTATCCAACCTATGCAGATTTATCTTCTACACAAAATCCAGAGATAAATGAATACTTCCATGAGTGTATAATTTATGGAATACTTGTTAGGGCTTTTGAAGACCTACAAGACCAAGAATTAGCTGACAAGTTTTCAGCTAAATATGAAAATATGATATTAAGGAAAAAAGCTGCACAAAGTAATTATGAAGAAACAAATCAGAGAGGTGGTCAGATGTTTACTTATACTAAAATAATATAATGCCATACAAGAAAGAACAATTTGTAATATTAAAAAGGGATTTATCGAAAGAGATAGATGTTGATGATAGTGCTGGAAGAAGTGTGCCTATTAATATGAATTTCGTAGAAACTGGTTTCCTTACTAAGGATACTGGTTCTACTCTTTTTGGTGCAACTGAAACACTAAAAGCACACTCTTTATTTAATTACAAAAAGAAAGATGGAACTTCTTATCAAATAAGAGTTCTAGGCACTAAATTACAGAAATATAATTCAACTTCTGGTTTATGGGAGGATACAACCAAGACAGTAACAGCAGATAAAGAGTTTGGTTATATAGTTTATGATGATATTTTGTATTGTTCTAATACAGCAGAAATGCCATTTACTTGGGACGGAACAACATTCACGGATGTTGCAGCTATTCCAAAGGGAAATATTTTAGAAGTCTTTGAGGATAGACTTTTTGTTTCAGGTGTTCCTGCAGAGCCACTTACTATTTACTATTCTAATGTAGGAGATTTCACAACATTTAGTGGAACTAGTTTGGTTAAACCACTAGGGACAGATAAGGTAACTCATTTAGAGAACTATTATGGTCAATTACTTATATTCAAAAGAGATACTATTTGGAAGCTTACATTTCAATATGACCAAATTACTTCACTTTATATTCCAAAGATAGAGTTACAGTCTGGTAATTATGGAGCAACTTCTAAGAACGCAGTTACTTGGGTTGAAAATGATATTTGGTTCTTTACGGGGAGAGAAGTTAGAGCTATTGGTTTCAAAGACCAGCAAACAGGTGTTCTTGGTGTTAATGCTTCTGTTATTTCAGATAATATCAAAGAGACCTTATTTACAATGTCTATCACAGAACAAGAGAAGGCAGTTGTCTTTTATCATAATAGAAAGTTTTATTTATCAGTTCCTATTATTGGAAAAGAAAATGATACTGTTTTTGTATGTCATTTACTTTATAAAAACAATTGGACTAAATATAGCAATAGAATAAAAGCAAGTATAAGTGATTTTATGGTCATAGATGATGTTATTTATACCACAAAGTCTGTAGCACCTTATGGTGTTCTTAAGTGGGATAGTTCTATTTATGATGACAATGGGGTTGCAGTAAATTCAGAGGTATTTTTCAAAAAGATAGAAGATAAAGATTTTAATAAGTTTAATATTTACCGTTATCTTGATTTAATGTTCAAAAACTTACAAGGGAAAATAAAGGTTACAATTAAACAAGACGCCAACGATTTACGTTCAGAAAAAACTAAAACATTCTTTATTGGACAAGGATTAGAAGACGAATTAGGTTCACTTGGTGAAACAGATGTGGGTGAAGTATTAGTCGCTGACTCTTTTGGTCAGAGTATTGAATCTGCTCCTTTCTTAAAGAATAGAATATCATTCTTATCAAAAGCACAAACCTTAACCATTGGTTTATCTAGTTCTAACGCGGGAGAAACATTCACAATAGCTGAATTTGCTCTCTATGGAACAAAAGAACCAAGAAAAGAGTTTGCACCTAAAAAAATTATATCAGTTAATTAGACTTGACAAATTATTAAAAATATAGTATAATACAAACACAATGAAAATATTAGAAAACTTTTACAAGACAACAGTATCTAAAGACTGGGCAACAGGAACTGGAAATAGATATGTAACTACATTACCGACTCCAACTTCTGGTTGGTTGGTTGTTTCACCAAATAACTCTTCCTTAAGAGAGATTGTTGAATATACCGCTATTGGAACAGATGGTGGTGGTAATTATATCACAATAAGCAATAGGGGTGTAGGTGGAACAACAGAACAGACACACGCAACGAAAGAACCAATAAGAATGAATATTACAGCAGAATACTGGGATGACATTTATACAGACCCAACTTTTACAGGTACGGTTACTGTCCCAACACCCACAAATGACACAGATGCTTCTACTAAAAAATATATAGACGACTCGATAACAGCTACTGTTGGTTCATCTGTTGAATTAACAGGAGACCAAACAGTTTCTGGTGTAAAAACATTTAATTCGTCTCCTATTATCCCAGCACCAACAACAGATTTACAACCTTCTACTAAAAAATATACAGATGACGGTCTTGTTAATAAAGTATCTAAGACAGGGACAGAAATTATTGATGGAGATAAAACATTCTTACAACCAGTTACTGTTCCGTCTCCTGCACTTGGAAGCAATGCGGCGACCAAAGAATTCGTATTGTCCCAGGTATATGGTCCTGTTTATCCAGGTTGGAATAATTTAACCATAAGTTATGACGATGAAGGTAGAATATCTAAAATTAACGATACAGACCTTCTTAAAACTTTCACATTAACATATAATAGTTCAGATGATGTTATTTCAATCACCGATGGAACAACAGTTTGGACATTAGAATATAATGCTGAAGGAGATATTATTAAAATTACAAATTAATTAATTAAAAAAATATGTTAAGTATAAACGCAACAAAACAAAAAAATGGTATGGTATTGGGACTTCATTACAGCCCAATTGAAGTTTTGTCATCCAATAAAAAATTAAGCTCACTTGCTTTTGATGGGACAACACCAGCCGAAACCCTATATCCAACAACAGGTCTTAACCCTAATGGAGATAATCCTAGTGGTTTTATAGGGACTGTAATGACTACCGATTTATCAGATTATTATCCAGATGTTTCAGATATATATGCTGATGGAGAAGAAAAATATAAGACTGGATTACCCTTGTTTAATAAATACAAGAAAATAATCAATATCAATTCTTCAGAAGTTCCACCAAGCCAACTATTAACCATCTCTGGTATAGGTGATGACCAACCGATGGCAATACCAAAAATTTGGAAACTAACAGATACAACATATCTAACTATACAAGTAGGAACTTCTGGAAGATATGCTTGTGTAAATACAGTTAATGTAGATGGAACTATTACAATGGGAACACCTATTCAATTAGGTACTCTTACAAATGTTTCTAATAATGCTGATTATGATAGTATGTGTGAAATTGATACAAATAAATTTGCTTATACCTATGTTAGTAGTTCCACAACACTTGCTGTTTATATTTTAACAATTTCAGGAACTACAGTTGCAGTTGGGAGTGTTTACAATAGGACAATAACAACAACAAGTTCATATCCAAGAGATATAAAAATAACTAAAGTTGATACAGATAAGTTTTTAATTAACTGGTCTAGTACATCTAGTAAAATAGATTGTGTAATTGGAACAGTTTCAGGAACAACGGTTACCTTTGGAGCTGAACAAACAATGTTCTCTGGTAATTATTATTATGGGTGGGCTTCTGTTGGTATGTTTTCACCAACATCAGGTATGGCTATTGCTTATCATTCAGCTAATCACGGAGAAAAAGTTGGTTTCACAATATCAGGAACAGTTCTTACTTTTGGTTTAGTAACTACTGTGGGAGAAAGTTCTAATCATATTAGAGACCAGAGAATAAGATATGGAAACCCAACTATGAGTTTATTACCTAATGGTAATATGTGGTATTTCAATGGATATTATGGTTATGGTTCAAGTTATTATTTTAGTATGACTGGAACTACTATTACAAAAGAAAATGAAACTGAAGGTATTTTTTCAAACGGTTATAGTGGTAGTAGCTGGTCAGGTGGTGAACAAATTGATGCAAATAATTGGATATTTACTGCCTATAAAACTAATACTCCTGTTGGGAACTATATGTTGTATATGAAATATAATTCAGGAACAGGTCTTGTTGATGTATTAAAAGAAGTAAGACTTGGTCCAGCAGCTAACAATGATACAAATAATGATTATAAATTAGCATTCGGAACATTTAGAAACAGTACAATGCAAATAAACCTAAAAAGTCATTATCAAACAGGCTTAGTAACAGCATGGGTAAGCACTCTATATAGTTTTGATGTATTTCTAAATGATAATACAACCGCAGACTTTAGCCTAGACAATAGTGATGCTTTGTGGGGTGTAAATGGTAAAAGTTTATCTGTTGATGTTGAGGCTAAAACATTATATCTGAAATTCAAAAACACCTCTGGAAGAAGTGCAACCCCATCATTTAATGGACTTCTTGTAGAGGTAGACTAGTGTTATTTTCTTTCGTAAATAATTTACGATATGTTAAGACACAGTATAATAAATAAATTAAAATAATATGTCAATATTCGATACAATAAATAATGCAACAGACTTACAAGGAATAAGTATTCCCAAGTTAAAAACTACACCAAAGAAACCAAAACAATCTGATATAGATAGTTTTAATTCATTTCTTAGTGGCTTAGGTTCTATCTTTTCTGTTCCTGCAAACTATAAACCAACACCAGTAAAACCAATAAATGCTTTTGGAAACACTAGTGCTAGTAGTCCAATTGGTTATATAAATAACCAATTAGGTTTTCCAGCAACACCAACATCAATAACTGGTAATGGTGTAGGTCCACTAAATACAAACCCAACCTCTATAACTGGCTATGGAGTCGGTCCTTTAGCCAATCCAACAAGTATAACAGGTTATGGGGTTGGACCCCAAGCTAATCCAACTTCAATTACAGGCAATGGCGTAGGACCCCTACCTAGTCCAAGTTCAAATAAAACTAATAACCCACAAGATAGACCATTATCAGAGGAAGAAAAAAAATTAGTTTATCAAGCTGGATTACAAGGTGGATTATCTTCACAAGAAGCATCTTCTGTTTCTGGTTATATACCTACAAAAACAAACACAACTAGTAAAACACAAACAGGTGGAAGAGGTAGACCAGCCCCTAAACCATTTATAATTCAAGAAGGACCATATAAAGGTTTAACATTAGCTCAAGAAGGAGCAAAGAAAAAAGAACAAAGTAAACAAGACTCTCCTTTAACAAGTTACTCATTTTCTCCCGAATCTATTGGTAACACTAAGAAGGTTATGGACAACTTTCAGTTATTCTTAGATTCAAACCAAAACAATCCACTAACATCAGAAGGAGATAAACAGCAAGAAAAAAAGATAAAAGTAGACTTAGCAGCTAAGGACATAGCTAAGGGGTTTAATAATCCACAAGACTTCTATGTTGCGTCGCAAAACAATGCAGAACTTCAAAATATCTTAAAACCATTTATAGATAATGGTGGAAGTCTTTCTCAAATAGCCTCAAATATAACAAGTAATGTAACCAACACAAATAAACAAGATGTTGGGAGTTATCTTAGCAGTTTGAATACAAATAATAATAACTTTGATGTAAGTGACCCATTCCACCTTAAAGCACTAAATACTCTTTTCCCAGAAAATGAATTAGCACAAAAGGAAGTAATGAGACAAGCTAATATTGCTTCTGAATTACACGATTTATATTTTGGAACAGAAGATAAAATTGGTATTTTAGATGAACAAAAGAAAACAGCTGAAGAAAAGATTAAGATACTTAATCAGAAAGAATTAAATGACAAGGCAACTGCAAGAGATAAAGCACAATACGCTATTGATAAAAATAACTCTGATGCAGATGCCGCTAGGGCAGAAATAGAGTTAAACAGACAACACGCTAAAAACTATATGACAGGAATGTTAGCCAAACTTGGTGCATTAAAAACAACAGGCACAGCACCATTGGCTCTATCTACACTAGAACAAAAGTATCAACAACAGAAACAAAGACTTGACACTAAATTAAAGTTTGCTAATAGAGAAACAGAGCTTGGTTTAACAGAAAAGATAAATGATATAACAACCAATACAGATAGTGATATTGAAACAATAAATGAAGATTTAAGTCTTTCTTCTCAAAAGGCTGCTGAAAAAGTATTTGCAGCTCAACAGAAAGCAGAAACAAAGATATATGACCTAACATCCAAGGCTGCTGTTGAAATGAGAAAGCAAACTGAAATATATCGTAAGGAAAGTAAATCTAATAGTGATAAATATAATGCAAACTTCTGGAAATTGGCTTCTAAGGGTGTTGATGTAAAAAAGATACCTAGTTTAATTGGGGCAGATGGAAGTATTGATACCTCAAAATTAACTAATAGTATTTTTGCTAAAAAAGTTACTCCTTCTAATAGTTATTTCTCAGCTTCTGATTTAAGAAAACTAAAAAGAGCTGGAATAAACCCTAACACTCAACTAGATAAAGCTATATCATTTATAGACAGTAGCTCACAAACAAGTATCAAACCAGACTATACGGGAGAAACATTAAAATTAAATAATAGATTATTAAAAGGTTTTCTTAAATTAGGACCTGCAGATAAAATAAAATATACTGAAGCTGACCTAATTAAAGTGCAAAACTTATTATTACACGGTTATTCATTAAAACAGATAGCTAAGCAGTCAGGAATGTCTACTAGTGTATTTAATTACTTAAACAATCATCTCAAAACAAATTAATTATGTCTAGTCCCTCTAGTAACAACCAAACAACAGACTTTAATAACTTCAGTTGGTCTGGGGGTAAATCAGATACAAAAAAGAAAGAAGTAAATAATAGCTCTGATTTTAATAGTTTTAGTTGGTCAGGTAAACATACATTTACACCAAGTCATATAAAAGTTGGAACAAGTCTTGGAGAAAGATTAACTGGAGCACCTACAAAACAAACTGATGGAACCTATACACCAAATACAGGTGTTTTACCGTTTCTTGGTTCAATACCAAAGGCTACCTTAGAGACTGCAAAAACATTTCTTCCTGGTATCATACCTACAGGGAAAACTCTAGGACAATCAATAGCAACCAATACAGGAGCTTTTGATGCTCTAAATAAGGCGAACCAACAGACAGATGACCTTAAACTTAAATTAGCTAAAAGGATTATAGTAGATAATAAAGCAGGCAAAGATACTACTAATTTAATGAAAGCTTATAATGGTCTTAGTAGTAGAACACCCGATACTATACAATCACTAGCTCCAAACACTACAAAAACCAATCTTCAAGCATTAGGTGATGTATTGTTAATGGGTAGTGGACTTATTATGCCAGGAGAAGCTGGAGTAGGTGGAACTGCTGGTAAGTTACTTTCAAGGTCTGTAATAGAAAACTTTATAAAAGATAAAACAGTATCAGAGACTGAGAAACTAATGGCTAAGAAACTATTATTTAATTTAGGTACAGGTTATGGTTTTGATGTGGGTAACAACCTAGCAGAAGGCAAAAAGGGAACAAAAGCATTACAACCAGGAGCAGCTACTCTTCTTAACACGGTATTTACAGGTGCTGAAGCTAGAGGTTTACTTAAAACAGCAAGAAAATCAGAAGCAAGTATATTAGAACAAAGAGCACTAAAAAGAGCTAATTTCGGTAAGATTCCAGAAGCTGGTGTAACACCACCTGGATATTTTGATAAGTCATTAAAAGAATTAAAAGCTCCTATTGCCGAAAATGTAGAAAAAATAAAAATACCAAAGATAAAAGTAGAAAATGCTCCAAAGAATACATCCTTAAATATAGGTTTAGATGTAGGTAAGAAAAAAAATGCCATAACAGAACAGATGATTAGGAAAGAATTAAAGAAATTTAATATTGATATTAAGAAAATAGAATATAAAAAATCTGGAACAGAACTTACCGCTATACCAATTTTATCAAGAGAATTAACACCCGAAGAATTAGGTCAATTAAGTATAGACTTAAAACAAGGTGCTATTCCCCAACTATCATACGGTGTTGGTATTATGAATGGACCAAAACTTAAAGATTGGGGTGGTAAATTCAAAGAAAGTGAATATATAAAACCATCTGATACAGACATCTTAAACAAAGAAAACAAAATATTAACTGAAACAAAAACTAAAATAAAAGAAAAACCAGTTAATGTTACAGAAGAAGAAGTAACAAAAGGAGTACAAACAATTAGTGATAATCTTCCAAGGAAAGTGAGAGAACACATAAACCTTAAAGAAGAAAGTAAAACTGCTAATGAGTTTATAAAAAAGAATGGTGTAGATGATTCTATAAGTGCTTTAGAGTCAGGTAAAGACCTCCCCAATGATATGAGAAAAGATTCATTATACTCTGTATTAACAAACAATAAATCACTTACAAAAGACCAGATGGATAGATTGTTTGCTGTTAGAAAAGAAATACCTTCTCTTTCTGCTCAAAACTTAGGATTAAATAGATTACAAGATAGAGAAAGTCCTTATGCTGTTATAGAAAATATTAAAAATACACTAGAAAATAAACAACCTTATTTCTTAAAAGTTAATAAAAAGATAAAAACAAAAAGTATTGCTAAACAGATTACAGATTTAGTAAAAAGCTATGAAGGAGATGTTTCAGTTATTAGGTCAGTTATTAAAGAATTAATTTGTTAATATTATGAGTACTTGTATACCAAAAGATGTAATAAAAGAGGTAGAAGATAGTGGTGTCTTTGAAATAAAAGATAGTCTAAAAAGAGAGGAAGCCCTTTCTAAGTTTTTTAGTAAATCTGAAGCAAGAAAATTAAATATAAGGTTTGAAAAAACTAAATTACTTAAAGATTCAGAAGCTGGTGTTAAGAAATTTATAGAAAGTCAAACTGAAGATGGAAAAGCTAAATTAGCAGAACTAAAAGCAAAAATGGAGAAAGAGTTTGAAAGAAAAGCTAAATTACTTAAAGAACTACAAGACGCTGGTGAAGTAAAAGACAAGGATATTTTAGATATAGAAAAAGTTGCCAATGATGTATTTAATAAAAAGCATGGATTAGATTTAACAGAAGAACAAACAAATACAGTAGTATCATTAACAAATGAGGTTAGTAAAGCATCTAAATTACCGAAAGAAAAAAATGGTGATTATAATATAAAATATGGACAAGCTATTGGAGTTTTGGATGATTATACTGCTTCTCTCAAAAACCCTAGATTGAATATGAGTTTATGGAAAGAATTAGGTTATGATTATAATTTAACAAAAAAGGAACTTGATTCAATAGGTAGTATACCTAAAAAAATAGGCTATATAATGAGTAAAGTATATAATACATCTACTTCTCCTTCTTTTAAGAACATGAAAGCGACTTTAGACTTATCAGTTCTTGGTATACAAGGAATGGCTGCTACTACTAGAAACCCATTAGCTTCAATGAGGGCTATAAAAAAATCTTTCAAATTATTATTTTCAAAAGACCCACAAGCATCATGGAATGCAATTAGAGCTAAAATGTTCTCTGGTAAGAATTTTAATACTTGGTTGAGGTCAGGGTTAAGGTTAATACAAAGAGAAGAACAGGTTCAAAGCACCACTGCGGAAAAATTAGGTGTATTTGGTAAATTCATAAAAAGAGCAGACCTATTCTTTAGTAGTTATTTACAGGTAATAAGAGAAGGAGAAGCTAATAGGGTATTAAGAAATACGGAAAAGAAACTTGGTAGGTCACTTGATATTACTGATTCTAATTTACCTGAATTAATAGACAAAAAAGTAAAGATAAAAATAGAAAAATTAAAAAGGAAAGGTAAGTTTCCAACAGATGAAAAACTAAAAATAGCAGAAGAGGAAAAAATAACAGAAAGAGTAACAAACAGTATCACATCTGATTCAAAGTTATTAAAAGAAATAGCCAACCACGCTAATAAAATTAGTGGAACAACCAATCTTGGTCCAGCCGAAAGGTATGCAAGTGTCTTGAACAAAGGTATATTTGCAGCTAGGTTCTCCGTCTCTGATGCTAAAATGTATACAGATGTTTTATTTAATTTTAATTTAAGTAAAGCAAGTAGAATAAGGGCAATAAATACATTAGCACTAAACTGGGGGACTTTATTTGGTAGTTATTTGGCATTGAGTGCTATTTTCCCAGAGAAAACAGACCTTAGACCTAATTCTGCAAACTTTATGAGAGTAAGGGGAGATAATAATGTTTGGAGTTTTCCTAAACCTAAGGGTGCTTGGATAATACAAGTTATGTCTAAAATTATTTCAGGTAGTGAACTTAGTTCAAGAGGGAAAAGGACTGTTTATGGAAAGGGTTATAACTCTAAAACAAGAGGGGATGTTGTATTAAGATTATTGCGTTCTAAGGCTTCTCCACAGGTTTCGGTAGCAACTGACCTATTAACAGGAAGTGACTTCTTAGGAAGGAAAAATACACCAGCAAGAGTAATAACAAATCTTACAGCTCCTATAGCTGCTTCTAATATCATTGAAAGAATTTTCTCTAATGCTGATATGAAAGACCAGTTCATGTTAGGATTTATGGATGCTGCTGGAATTAATGGTTGGCAAAGACACTAACACTTGACTTATTACTAACTTTATGATATAATACATATAATGAAAGAAGAAAAAATTAACTCAAACTCAATAGAGAGACAAAAATACCAACTCCACAAACAAGGTTATGAAAAAATAACTAAGGCTATTTCTGAACTAAAGAATGCTAAAAAAATGAAAATAGACAAGGTTGAGTTTTCGGGTGCAGAAGTTGTAACCATTAAGGGTAATAAAGGAGAGAAAGGAGAAAAGGGTAATACTGGTAATGATGGACATACACCAACCGATAAGGAATTATTGTCTTTAATTAGACCATTGATACCAAAACCTATAAAGGGTAAAGATGGACACACACCAACAGACAAAGAGTTATTGAAGTTAATTAAACCTCTTATTCCTAAACCTAAAGATGGGCAGAAATTAAACCAAAAAGAACTCACAGACTTAATTAAACCTCTTATTCCTAAAATAAAAGAGTCTATTTCAGATACCCCAAAAGAATTGGTTAAGAAACTACAAGGAGTTAAAAAACAATGGTTAGACATTGAGGCTATTAAGGGTGATTTTAATACAAAAGTAAGGCAACTTACCCCTAGAAGTGCTAACTCTCTTAAATCTTTAATAGATGTTGACTATTCTGGGCTAACTCAAGATAAAAATGGTAATTTTATATTAAAAGCTAGTGATGGTGATGTAAAAGGTCCTTCTTCTTCTACTGATTCTAATTTCGCTTCTTTTGATGGTTTAACAGGTAAGTTGATAAAAGACTCTACTTATAGTCCTGCAAGCTTTGCAGCGGCTCTCACAGCCAATGAGAACTATGTAACAGACGCAGAGAAGGTTATTATAGATAATACTTCAGGAACTAACACAGGAGACCAAGATTTAACTCCTTTTGAAAGATTATCTAATAAAGATACTAATGTATCATTAGGAACTTCAGATATTAAATATCCTTCACAGAATGCAGTAAAAGTATATGTAGATAATGTTTTAGGAGATGCTAATGCATTGGTTTATAAAGGAACTATTGATTGTTCTACTAATCCTGATTATCCAGCAGCTGACGCAGGTCATTTATATATAGTAAGTATTGCTGGTAAAATAGGTGGTGCTTCAGGAATAGAAGTAGAAACAGGAGATATGGCTATCTGTAATACTGATAGTACTGCTTCAGGAAATCAAGCAACAGTAGGAAGTTATTGGAATGTTATACAGAAGAATATAGTTGGAGCTGTTACAGGTCCTGGTTCTTCAGTAGATGGTAATGTAGCCTTATTTGATGGAACTACTGGTAAAGTTATAAAAGATAGTGGTCTTTCTCTTTCTGGTTATATTCCATACACTGGGGGTACTAATAATGTAGATTTGGGTATTCACAATTTGACAGTAGATACAAACAGCTTGTTTGTAGATAGTGTGAATCATAGAGTCGGCATCGGAACAACGAGTCCGTCGGCGAAGTTGCATTTGAAAACTTCTTCTGGAAATACTATTCAGACGATAGAGTCTACGGGTTCGGCAGATGCTTTTACTAGATATGTTCGTGGGGGTTCTAATGGATGGGCTGTTGGTAGAGATAATGATGGGGCTTCATTTAGGATAGCTTATTCTGCGAGTGATACCCCGGCAGTTGGAACTGGAGATTATTTTGTTATTGATAATTCAGGCAAAGTTGGAATTGGGACAACGAGTCCGAGTAGTATTTTAGATATAGATGGAAAATCTAACTACCCTGTTTTTACTATGCATGCTTCATCTTTATCTTCAAGAACTTTTAAGATAGGTATGGAAGATTCAGTAACTCCTTATATTGATGCAAGTGGTGTTAATGCAGATTTACATTTGCGAACACAAGGTTCTACTCGTGTTTTTATAGAACATAACGGTAATGTCGGGATAGGGACGACGAATCCAGGGGCAACACTTGATGTAACAAAGGAAGTAGGAGCAAATGGAATTTGGGCTAATTTTGGTTATGATGCAACAAATCCAAGTAGAGCTAAGATTTATTCTTCAAATTGGTATGGTGCTATGTCTTTATATGATAGTGCTAATAATGAGGATATAAAACTTAATACGGGAGGAAATAGTTGGTTAAATGGTGGCAAGGTCGGAATAGGAACGACGAGTCCTGGGGCGAAGTTGGATGTTTATAGTGCAACGGACCCAACAATTCAAATATCAAACGGAGGAGGGACGTCACCGTCTCCAACACTGAGGTTTTATAGACAAAATGGGGTAAGCGCTAATATTAATTATGAGCCATCTTCCAAGAACCTAAATATCCAAAACGATTATTCCACAGTAGATAGTTCAGGGAATATATACTTTAACACTCGTGGAGCTAATAAGAGACTGACTATA
>Ga0114934_10000799_pt1 | contig 20269 bp, 15 predicted proteins | sample 4SBtaG_2_FD_99695 | JGI IMG/M metagenome (GOLD analysis project Ga0114934, IMG submission 99695) | Deep subsurface microbial communities from Kolumbo volcano to uncover new lineages of life (NeLLi) - 4SBTROV10_white metaG | ecosystem: Environmental > Aquatic > Marine > Volcanic ...
TAACTCAAGAAAAGGACTACCCTATAGTGAAAAACTTTATGAAAAACTGATTTCTATTGCCCAAGAAGCACTATATATCGGCATAAAATCATCTAGCTTATTTATAAAAATCACTAATACAATTTTATTGATAGAAACCTTAGAAACTCAACTTGAAAGTTTACTGAAGGAAATACACTCACTTATAAAAAGCCATAGGCTCCCTAAAACATTTATAAAAAATATCCAGTTGATATACTCAATACCTAAGCTAGCTTTGCTACACCCTAATTTAAAAATAAATCTTTTTTAAAACATAACTATTGACTATTACTAGCTGGTCTATTTGTCATGTAACTTATATAACCACTCTTGTATAGTTATATCTTTAACTGTTTCTTTCATAGGATACATAGGAATTACATTTGGAAATTCAGGCTTCTTATAATCAACCTTTATATTATTTTCTTTTAATACCTTTAATGCAACTTCTACAGGTAGTCCCCTACTATCATTCCATTCATTAAGATTATTCTCTGAAACTTCATTTAATGACCCTATCTTTCGATTCAACCATGCTAAGGATTTTTTTAGAGTAGCTAGATATAAGTTCTCTTCATTTAATATCTCCTGTTTAATGCTATCTTTGACCACTTGACTATAAGAGTATCCTAAATATTCTAGATCGGTATAAATTGAATCTGTTAATTCATAAAGGAAGGGATGTAGTCCAAATAAAGCATATCCTTTTAAGACAGCCTCTCTAATAAACTTTCTAATAATATACCCTTCATTTTTAGAACTTATTTTTGCTCCATCTGATAATGTAGCAATTGTCCCCCTTAATATATTTACAATAAAAAATTTATCTGAATCATCCAATATATTATCTATATCAAATTTATTCAATACAGATAAGGACTCTTTAAATAGCTTAGTTTCATAGAGATGAGGCTTATTTTCAGTAACGACAGTAAGCATATCTACTATGAACGAGCTATCAATTATCTTAGGCTGTTTATCATTATAATAATTAGCATTATTAATGCTTCCTATAGGAACCAGGCCTGTAAAGTTTTTTATGAAAAATCTAACATATATCCCAGTTGGTCCATCATCAGAACCCATAGACCATTTTAGGCAATGTTCAGGCATTATCACGAAGTTATTATCTGGAATCCTAAACTTACTTACAACAGGGATTAAATATCTATTTTTCTCATTAACAACGCAATAAATATTAGATGCTTTCAAATTTAATTTTTCTGTAAAAAACCTCATCATTACTTCTATCCCAATATTCTCATTAGGCTCATCAAAGAAAAAATAACTCATCATTGTGTTAAATAAGGTTGCTACGCCTTCTTTTCCGATTATTTTTAATATTTCCTTTTTAGCTCTTACACACCTCTGCATAACAGCCATTCGCTTATTAGCCGGTTCCTTTATCCTAAGGAAATAATCCTTAACATTTATTGCAGTTGAAATTCTATAAAGAACTTCAGGATCGTCTGTCAATAAACTTTTTTCCTCAAGAATTTCAGCGTTATACTCTTTTAGTAAATCACTAAAAGCTTGTCTAATTTCAAGTGGCTTCATAAAAATCCTCCTTGCATAATATCTTTATCTTAAAATACTCTCTTTTATTAAATATTATAAGACGTCAAGCTTATTGAAAGTATAGCTTTTTACATATTATTATCTAATACTTTAGGCAATGAATCTTCATCTATCTTAAATATTAAAATGCTTGTTAATGCTATACCTCCTCCAGTGAAAAAATATATATATTTTATAATATAATCACCTAAGAATCCAAATATCAGATTTGATATCGGCATCAATGATAATGAAGTCATAAATATTAATGAAAATACTCTACCTAACATTTCCTTATTAACATTAATCTGCACTAAAGAGAAGAACATAATATTAAATCTTGTCAGAAATAATCCAAACAGCAAGACAAACATTAATGTTACATATTGATTAAACGTAAATTGTATTCCTATAGTACAAATGCCACATAGCAAAATCTCAGTTCCAAGACTGAATATAGACTTCTTTTTTTTAAATAAATTCAACGTAATAGCACCGATTATACTCCCAATTGCTTCATAACTTAATGCTTTTCCATATACCATACCGCCATCTACAAAAGCTGTTTTTAAAAATAACGGCAACAGTACGTTATAAGCTGCTATGAATATATTTACTAGAGCTGACGCCATCAATAATTTAATCAACCATTCAGTCCCTTTTAAATACATTAAACCTAGTTTAAAATCTTTAATAAGAAATTTTGACTCATTTTTTTTAGCTATAGGCTTATAAATTATTAGTGCTTCTGATAACGCAGATATGAAAAATGTTATACCATTTAGAAAGAAAACTCCTGCAACCGTCAATGAAGTTTTAGTATATAATATCCCGGCAACGATTGGTGCAACAATCTTTATAACCTGTGAGAATGTAGATGTTATAGAATTACTTTGAACTATATATTTTTTCTCTATAATGTCAGGAACTATTGATTTTACACATGGAGTAAATAGTGACTCACTTACACCTAATAAGAAGCTAGAAAGAATAAGTACTGGAATATTTACACTACCATTCTTAATAATAATTGATACAGTTACACATGTTATTGCACTTAGGAAATCAGACAGTACAAGTAACTTTTTTTTATTAAACTTATCTACAATAACCCCGCTGAAAATATTAAAAATTATCCCTGGAATCATAGCAGCTGCTGTAATATACCCTATAGGCTTTGCTGAATTTGTTTTTTCAACTATCCACCATGTTAAAATAACATTATATATAACCGTTCCAATTTTTGAAGTCAAATTACCAAAAGTTAAAATACTAAAATTCCAAGAAAATATCTTTTTATATTCAGATATCTTTGTCATTTTTATTCCTCCATCGTATTAAGTAATAAGAACTCTTACCTGTTTTTTATAATTTTTACCATATAAATTCTTAAACTATGTCTTTCTCGTATTTATTTACTCCTTCATTATGGCAAAATATACAATTGTAATTACAATTTGGTGTTGTTAAAGTCCTTATACTTTTTGTATACTTAGATACTTAAGAATACATTTTTTCCTTCTTGTTTCACATTAATAATTTTTTTATTTTTATACCATTTGATAGTCTTACTCAATCCTTCATCAAGTGCTACCTGAGGAGCATAACCCAAGCAATTTTTAGCCAAATCGTAGGAAGCTATTCTTCTTCCAATTAATTCATTTTCAGTAGTTATATGCTCTGGTATGATTGATGAATCAATTCTATTTATAACTTCCGAAACCAAATCATTTACAGAAGTTTCTTTATTAGTTGATATATTAAATACACCAGTAGACAAGTCGCTCTTAGCCGCTAATATATTTGCTCTTGCTATATCTCCTACATAAGTAAGATCCATTGTTTGCTTTCCTGAACCATATATAATCGGCTTATCTCCATTGCATACACTACGTATTGTCTTCATTACTATTCCAGTATAATCACGTCTGTAATCCTGTCGTGGGCCATAAATATTCATATATCTAAGTACGATATAATTTAAATTATATTTTTTATTAAATGATTTAAGTAATCTTTCTCCTGCAATCTTTGTTGTACTGTAAAAACTTGAATCATTCATAGGATGCTTTTCATCAAATGGAAGATATTCAGGAGTTCCATATAATGATGCCGATGATGCTAATATTACTTTTTTAACATTATTTAAAACTGCACATTCGAGAGCATTAAAAAATCCATTAAAATTTGTTTCTATGCACTTTGCTGGATTAGCTTCACAATCACTAAACCACAAAGCAACCTCGTTATAAACTATATCTATATTTGTCATTGTATTGTTAAGTTTTTCTTTATCCAATATATCTCCTGTAATTATCTTAAGCTTAGCATTGTCTTTAACGTTTTTTAAATTTTCTAAAGTTCCTCTAGAAAAATTATCATACACAACAACATTTGCATTTTCCTTAAGTAATAATTCTGTGATATATGAACCTACGAAGCCTGCTCCGCCTAATACTAATATATTTTTACCTTTTATATCCATTTCAATTCTCCCCTTTTCAACAAATCAACATAGTAACTTTACTTTTCTATATATATTGAACCTAGCACTAAAGCATCGAGGCCTGTACCATAAAGAATACCAAGCGCATTTTGAGGAGTCCTTGCAATAGGTTCATTTTTCATATTTAAGCTTGTATTTAAAAGAACTGGAATTCTTGTAATTTTGTTAAAAGCTTCTAATAGATTATAATATTTATCATTTGATTCCTTATTAACTGACTGTACTCGTGAAGTTCCATCTACATGAACCACTCCTTGTATTTCTGATTTTCTGTCTCCTTTGACATCAAAGGTTATATTCATATACGGCGATTTATTATTATATGTATTAAAAAATTTATCGCACTCATCTTCTAACACACTTGGTGCAAATGGCTGGAATTCACATCTATTTTTTATTTTTGAATTGATAATATCCTTAATTTCTTTATTTCGAGGATCTGCTAGTATAGATCTGTTTCCTAACGCTCTTGGTCCAATTTCCATTCTGTCTTGAAACCATCCAATAATCTTACCTTCTGCTAATTTACTTGCAGTTACTTCATATATCTTTTCACCATAATCAGTAAATTTAATATTGTTGTTTTCTAATATAGCTTTCACTTGTTTGCTATCATATTTTGTTCCCCAATATGCATTAGTTAAAGTCTCTGTTTTAATGTCCATATGCCTTGCCATTAAAATAGCAGCACCTAAAGCCGTACCAGAATCATCTACAACGGGAGGTATATATATTTTCTTAATTTGAGTCATCTTTATTAATTGTCCATTAAGTACACAATTTTGTGCAGTGCCTCCTGCTAAACATACATAGTTTATATTGTATTTATCTAAATACCTTACAATTAAGTTCTTAAAAACCTCTTCTAATTGATACTGAGCACTAGCTGCAAAATCCTTATGAAATTGAGTTATTTTTTCATGTTTAAGTCTTGGTTTTCCAAATTTTGAAAATTTATCTATACTAAAAAATAGTTCCTGCTTAGTCATATAAAACGGATATTTTAATTTAAACATTAATGGATTGATGTATTTTTGATTTACTCTATATCCATCTTCTGTTGAAGATAATATATCTGATAAATCATACTTAGGCTCTCCATATGATGCTAGACTCATAACTTTATATTCATCTGAGTTTTTAATAAATCCCAAATATTGTGTGATAAGCGAATAATATAGTCCAAAAGAATCAGGAAAGTTAAAACTCTTTAACAATTTCAACTGCCCTTGACTTCCAAGATAAATACCTGTTGCTATTCCATCTCCTGAACCATCATAAGTTACAACAAGTGAGTCTTCTTTAAATCCCGAATTAAAATATGTTGAAGCAGCATGACATAAGTGATGATTAAAATATTTAATTACAGGAACATATCCAAAATTGTATTTAAAAAAGTAATTCAATCTTTCAACGAATATATCTCCCCAAGTCTCCTGTGGGAAAGCTACATAATCGATATCTTGAATTGCAATTTTCTCATAAGCTAAGCATTCCTTTATTGCATTTAAAGGAAGTTTTCCTGTTGCAAATTTATTTCGAGTAAATCTTTCTTCTTCTGCAGCATATATCAACTTGCTATCCTTAAATAAAAATACAGTAGGATTATGTGACTCACGACCAAGGTTCCCGTTTATGCCCATAAAGTACATTTTTACATCCTCTTACATATATTAATTAACTTATTAATTATACTTTTATTGTCTACATAATAATCTAAATTAAATAAGCTACAAATATCATTTGAGTATTTATCCTGTGTTGTATTATTTATATTAGTTATAAATAATTTTTTTATCTTAGTAGGGGTAATTCCAAGTTCCCCACCAATCTTAGGTTCTCTAACCTTGTCACCTGGTCTTAATCCTATGATCTCTATAGTGCTTTGACTATTATAATAATTAATAAATTTCTTAGCTATATCATATATTTTCACTGGCTTATCCATATCAAGAGTAATAACTTGTCCACTTGAACCTATCTCTAAAGAATCTAGTACTGAACATGCAGCATCATATTGTGAACATATATACTTTTCTTGTTCGGTATCGCATACAGTTAAATTTTTATTTTGAGATAATTGTTGCTCAAATATCTCTGCCACACTACCTTGAGAAAATAAAACAAATCCAAATCGTACAGCCTTATATTCTGTTACGTGATACTTTTGAGAATAATAATTCATCGCAAGTTCAGCAATTTTCTTTGTGTATCCAAATACATTCTGTGGTTTATATGCCTCATTGCTAGAAATAAATATGAACTTAGGTATATTATACTTTCCTGCAATATCAAAAAGATTTATTGTTGCTAAAACATTCACATTTACTGCTATTAATGGATTCTGCTCGCATAAAGGAACTATTTTGTTTGCAGCAGAATGAATTATTATATCAGGAGTATATTTTTTAATTGTAATTTCTAAAAGATTTTTATCTAGAATGCTACCAGGTATTGGTATAAATTCGATATTCTTGTTTTGTTTATATTGTGAATATAATTTTATTTGACTACTTTCATTATGATCAAACAAAATTATACGAGCTGGTTGACATTTAATTAATAGCTCAACTATTTTTCTTCCAATAGTACCACTTGATCCTAATATCAATATTGATTTGTCCTGGAAATTTTCTTGTTCAGGTAACTTTAAATGTTGTCTATTACCAAAAATATAATCTTCTAAATTACTCATAGTATTATAATAATACAAGTACAAGCCCTTCTTTTCACATTATTTAAATTAATACTTCATTTTATTTATATTGAAGAATATTTTATACAGCTTATTTATTTTTTATTGCCTACAATCACATGTTTATAGCTCATCGAGTTTATTTTTCAAAATTCCATCTTCTATTCACTTTAATTACCTATATTGGGCCTAAAAAGTCGTACAATTTTAGGCTATATTTCTTAGTTGCTCAAATTCTACTGGAGTCATATAGTTTAATGCTCCATGTATTCTTTTCCTGTTATATCAGAATTATATATATTCAAATAATGCTCTCTGAGCATATTAAAATTTTGGATAGTTATGTACATAAATTTCTTCTTTCTTAAAAATGGAATGAAATGCTTCTGTGCAAACATTGTCAAATGGGTTACCTTCCCATTTAAAAAAATTATATATAATCAAGTGTATAAAATATATTTTTATCAATATATTATGTAAAATGTATTAATATATAACATATTATATATTAATATTTATAAAATTTCAACATATTACTAATTTTACTTCAATTCGTAATATAGGGGTAGTGCTCACAATTTGTGCAAAAGTCACGTTAAGAAAATCCATTACCCATTTATGTAAAATATAGTTAAACTAAAAAGTTTTATATAAAATTTTAATGTAATAAAATATAGAAAATATTACATTCATAAAAGTATCATAACCCATTGATAAATAAAGACTTGAGGTATATATGCCCCAAGCCTTTTTATTATTTTGAGTTAGAGTATAATTTTAGTAGGCAAAAACAACAAAAAAACAAAAAGATGCCCGAAGGCATCTTTAAAATACATGAATCATCCAATATAATAGTATTTGATTAGAAGACTAGAAAGATTGGGTGATTGCATGTATAAACTAAGTTTAAATGAAAATAAGGCAAAATTCAAGGATTTAGAAAGAATTATTTATGAATTTGTATGCCGACAGGCATGTGAAATGATAATAGAAATACTTAAAGAATTAGATGAAAAATTAATGAAAGAAAGAGATAAAAAGAAATATAGAAATCAAAGTATAAGCCATACAGAAGCTTGGAATATAGTACAAACTGTGGGAGAAAAAATAGCCAAAAAAGAAAAAAAGGATAGATATATAGTAAAAAACAAAAAAGCTTATGCAAGCTTTGGTGGGAGTAAAGATTTTGGTGAAATAAGAGAAGCAAAAATAGCTAAAGAATATAAGGTGGATAAAATACAAACAAAAATAGTAAATGGAGATGGCGCAGGGCGGATAAAGGAAATAGTAAGAGAAGATAACTCACACTTTCAATTAGATATCTTTCATAGAAACCAGGCAGTAATTAGAAATGTAGAAGATAAAAGTAAAGCAAAGAAAATAATAAAGAAATTAAGTAATGGAAAAATAGATGAAGGTCTTAAGATAATAACAGAGCTAATGATAGAAAATAATGAAAATGAAGATAGTATGAAAAAATTAGAAAGCCTATATAATTACATAGTAAATAATAGAGAAGGAATAGTGGTATATAAAGTTAGACCAGATATAAATATGCCAGAGCCCCCAAAGGGGATAAAATATAGGAATTTAGGGACGATGGAACATAATATATGCGACATACTAGCAAGAAGAATGAAAGGAAATAAAACAAGCTGGAGTAAAAAAGGAGCAAGTAACTTAGCAAAAATATTAGCTGAAAAGGCAAGTAAAGAATTAACATATACAATTAATATATTACTTAATAAGGGAATAAAAAAAGAAAAGCTTGATGAAATAATAGAAGATATAGTATTACCAGCATCTAATATAAATAAGAAACCTAAAAAGAGTAATATATATAAGCACAAAAGATCTAGTATACCATTTATAACAGTGCAGTTACAAATGGCAGAAAAGCTATAAAGAAAATGCTAGAGAATAGATGTGCTAGTCAGCTGAAACTAAGTTTCTAAGCGTAGCTTCTTTACAAATAAAACAATATATGGGATATCTATGTCCTAAAGAGCTAGGAGAAATATATAAATCTTAAAAAAACACAAATAAAAATATTTTGCCCTAACGGGTATTAAACATATATATTATATTTATCAAAAACGGCTACTATTGACGGCTACTATTGGATGATTAAATTTAAAAAAGAAGAATTGCCAAATAATACTTGACAGAAACTTGTACTTTTATTATATTGAATTTAATAGATTCTTCTTTTTTACTTAAAGCTGTTTGAAATTGAGTTTCAGCAACTTCATTTTCAGGACTTAAATTCTGTACATATACAAATGTATGTATTTTATCACTATTTGCATTTGCTGCAATTACATTTACAGGTAAAACAAATAATGATAAAGTAAAAACAAATAATGTAAATTTTAGAAAAATTCTTCTCATCATTATAACACCCCTTATTTTACAAATTTTAAATTAATTACATAAAAAGTATATATATTTTATCCTAGAATGTAAATATGTAATAAAATCAATATTTAGGAGTAATGGTTTTGAAAAGTAAAATTAAATCAATAAAATGGACGTATACACTGATTATTTTAATTATAATAATATTTTCTTTTAGTTATAAAGAATTTAATTTTTTAAGGAACAGTATGAAAGAAAATATTAGCAATATTGATACTACGCTGTATAGAAATGCATCACAAAATTATGAATTATCAGAAATAATTTTAGAGGAAGGATCTATAGGGGATTATGAAGAGAAGTTATATTCTAAACGAGCAGAAATAATTTTGTTGAATATTCAACAATTAAATATTTATGCAAAGTATAAAACAGGGAAAAAATATAATTTTAACTTTGACTCTGTATATTTTTTAGTTAAACCATTTAATTATGCATCAAGAGATATGAGTAATATTCAAAAGATAAGTAAAGAAGAGAGAGAAAATATAAAATTTCATTAATATTTTTAGTGAACTCGTTTTGCTAAAGCAAAACATAGGGACTTCAGGTGGAAACTCCACTCTACCTAAAGCAAAAGCTTGAATCTGCCACTTATAGAAGTGGGAGTCTTATAGAATAGATAAACATACTAATAATGCATTCATATCAACCCTGCTTTGTTGAATATAGAAACTTCTGCTAATTACGTTAAATTTAAACATTATACAGGGATTGTCAGAAAAAAACTCCGCATACAATACATTGCATTGTTTTTGATTCACTGACAATCCCTTTTATCAATTTTACATTTTTTCTATTTCTTCTTTCATTAACTTACTAACAATTTTAGGATTAGCTTTACCTTTTGACATCTTCATTACCTGGCCTACAAACCATCCGAATAAATTTGTTCTTCCATTTTTATACTCTGCAACATTATCTGGATTCGATTTAAGCACATTTTTAACCATATCTAAAATTGCACTTTCATCACTATTCTGAATAAGTCCTTTTTCTTCAACTATGGTTTCTGGCATTTTACCATTTTGAAGCATTTCATTCAATACTTTTTTACCAATTGCATTTGATATTTTACCATCATTTATTAGTTTTATTAAATCACCTAAATGCTGAGGTGTAATTTTAGTATCATTTATGCCAATGTTTTTTTCATTCATGAATGCAGAAATATCGCCCATAATCCAATTCGCAACTGCCTTAGAGTCACTACAAATATCAACTGTTTCTTCAAAGAAATCAGCCACATCATATGATGATGTAATAATATTTGCATCATACTTTAGTAAATTGTACTGTTTTATAAATCTAGCATATTTTTCATATGGAAGCTCTGGTATTGTCTTTCTTATTTCTTCTATCCATTCATCAGAAATATTTAATGTGACTAAATCTCCTTCTGGGAAGTATCTATAATCATTTGCTGCTTCCTTACTTCTCATGGAAAGAGTTCTTAAATTTTCTTCATCCCATCTTCTTGTTTCAACAAATAGTTTTTCACCATTTTCTATTGCTTCTATTTGTCTTTTAACCTCGTACTCTATTGCCTTTTCAAGAGATTTAAATGAGTTTAAGTTTTTAATTTCAGACCTTACTCCTAATTTTTCACTACCAGCTGGCTTTACTGACACATTTAAGTCACATCTAAGAGAACCTTGCTCCATCTTACAGTCTGATACACCTATACAAGTCAATATACTTTTAAGCTTTTCTAAATATAAAATAGCCTCTTCTGCTGAATTCATGTCTGGTCTTGATACTATTTCAAGAAGTGGAACTCCAGCTCTGTTAAAATCAATTAGCGACCCTGCTTTTGTATGAAGAAGCTTTCCTGCGTCATCTTCCATATGTATTCTTTCAATACCAATTCTTTTCTTTGTTCCATCTTCAAATTCTATGTCTATATATCCATCCCTGCAAATAGGAAATTCATCCTGTGTTATCTGATAATTTCTTGGTGCATCTGGATAAAAATAATTTTTTCTATCCATCCTGCAAACTTTATTTATTGAACATCCAAGTGCAATACCAGATTTAATCCCGTATTCAACTACTTTTTTATTTAATGTTGGAAGTGCCCCTGGTAATCCCATACAAACTGGACAAACATGAGTATTAGGCTGACCTCCAAATTCTGTTGTACATCCACAAAATATTTTAGTTTTAGTAGATAGTTCAACGTGAACTTCTAGCCCAATGACTGTATCATAATTCATTTAATTTTCACCATCCTCAACTTTGATTCAATCTCCAATCTACAATATTAAATCACCAATTACTCTTATCCATCAAAGGCCTAAACGGCTTTAGTAACAAAACTACAATACTCTCTAGCAACTAGTAATTAGTGAACTCGTTTTGCTAAAGCAAAACATAGGGACTTCAGGTGGAGACTCTACTCCACCTGAAGTAAAAAGCTTGAATTTTCCACTTATATAAGTGGGAGTCTTATAGAATCTATACATTCTTCTTTAGTATACTATATATTAAATATTTGCAAATTTTTTATGCCAATCTGTAGACTGTTCAAAGCTATAAGCCAAATTAAACAGAGTATCTTCTCTGTAGTAATTACCCATTACTTGAAGTCCAACTGGCATACCATCAACCATACCACATGGTACTGATATAGCTGGAATTCCTGCTATATTAACTGGTACTGTATAAATATCAGATAAATACATAGATAGTGGATCATTTATTTTTTCACCCAATTTAAATGCAGTTGTTGGTGAAGTAGGAGAAATAATTGCATCAAACTCTTTAAATATTCTCTCAAAATCCTTCTTTATTAAATTTCTAACTTTAAGAGCCTTTTTATAATATGCATCATAGTATCCTGCTGATAATGCATATGTTCCAAGCATTATTCTTCTCTTTACTTCTTTTCCAAATCCTTGGCTTCTTGATTTATAGTATAAATCAACTGCATCTTCAATTTCTTTAGCTCTATATCCATATCTTACACCATCAAATCTTGCTAAGTTTGAAGATGCCTCAGCACTACCAATTATGTAATATGCAGCAAGAGCGTACTCTGACAATGGCAATGAACACTCCTCAACAATAGCACCATTATCTTCTAAAACCTTTACTGCTTCTTCAACACTTTTTCTAATACCATCATTCAGACCTTCTCCAAAATATTCTTTTGGAATACCTATTCTTTTACCTCTAATATCCTTGTTAAGACTTTTTTTATAATCTTGAACAGTAATATCAGCAGTAGTAGAATCTCTGTCATCCAACCCTGAAATAGCCTCCGCTATCATGGCACAATCTTCAACATCTCTTGCCATAGGTCCAACTTGATCTAGTGTTGAACCAAAAGCTACAACACCATATCTTGAAACCCTTCCATATGTAGGTTTCAATCCAACAACACCACATAATGAAGCTGGTTGTCTGACAGATCCTCCTGTTTCAGTACCCAATGATAGTGGTGCCTCAAAAGCTGCAACCGCTGCTGCTGAACCACCTGATGATCCTCCTGGTACCCTATCCAAATCCCAAGGATTCTTAACCATTTTGTAAGCACTTGTTTCATTTGATGAACCCATTGCAAATTCATCCATATTAGTCTTTCCTAATATTATTGCATTCTCTTTCTTTAAATTTTCTACTAGATGTGCATCATAAGGAGCCTTATATCCCTGCAAAATCTTAGAACCACATGTATTTTGCATTCCTTTAACGCTTATATTATCCTTAACTGCAACAGGTATACCTGCAAGATCCCCTATTTTTTCACCCTTGCTGATTTTATCATCAACATTTTTTGCAGCATCCATTGCCTCTTCCCTAGCTACATATAAAAATGCTCCAATTTTATCATCAACTTCATCAATTCTATTTAATAATGTTTCCGTAACTTCAGTACATTTTACTTCTTTGTTATGTATCAAATCTCTAAGTTCATGAGCTTTTAATCTATATAATTCCAAAAAAACCACCTCTTCTATTCTAAACTCAATTTTAATTACTCTACAACTCTTGGAACAACTATGTATTCTTCTAAATGTTTAGGTGCATTATCAATTACATCCTTCAATTGTAGAGAAGGTTGAACCTCATCTTCTCTGAACTTATTTTCTAAGTAATATGGATTAACAACTATATCAACATCTTCTGTGTCTAATTCATTTAGTTTATCTATATATCCTAAAATACTGTTCAAGTCATTTATTAAAGCTTCTTTTTCGTCTTCAGTGAATTCTAATCTTGCAAGTTTTGCAACATATTCAACATCCTTTTTTATAACTGACATAGTATCCCTCACTTTCTCGTTATTTAGTTATTATAACTCAACAAAGTTTGATTTTTCAACAATTTATTCACAACATTTTTATTTTACCACAAAATAACTTATATTTCAGTAATCATGCATAATTAAGTTTCCATTGTTAATCATTATTGTAACAATACATTACTTTTTGCTCTATAATATACTAAGAACAGTTAGGAGGTGATAGAATGCTAACACCTATAATAATTACTTTTAGAGAATGTTTAGAAATGCTTCTGATTATTATCCCTCTTATTGTTTACTTGCATAAAATCAATAGAACAGATTTATCTAAATATATTTATGCTGGCTCCCTTATCGGTGTAATAACAAGCATAATATCTGGTAAATTATTGATTGGACAAGTTAATAATCTGGAAGGATATGCTCAGCAAGTTTTCCTAGGTGCTATGATGATTTTCCTAGCTGGCTTAATATTGTATAGTATAATATGGGTTGGTAAACAAAATAAAAACTTTTCATTAGATATAAATAAAAAATATAATGTTAAATTAACCGCATTTAGTTTATTACTATTATCGTTTGTAACTATTTTTAGAGAAAGCCTAGAGATAATCATGTTCCTATTACCATATGCTGCTGGTTTTAGCCTTACAATCATATTAGGTATAGGCATAGGTATATTGGCTTCTCTTATTTTAGCTTTTATATTATTTAAAACAACTATAAAATTAAATATTATAATTTTATTTTCAATACTAAATCTACTTCTTATTTTAATTGGAGGACATTTATTTGGTGAAGGTCTTTATTCAATATTCCCTCAATTAGGAGAATCAATGTCAACTGCTGGACAATTAATATATTCTTTACCACTACTTTTTATATTTATTAAAAGACAGCTAAGAAAATATTCAAAGAAATAGCAATTATAAATTAGTGAACTCGTTTTGCTAAAGCAAAACATTGAGACTTTAGGTGGAGACTCTACTCCACCTGAAGTAAAAGCTTAAATCTCCTACTTATAGAAGTAGGCGTCTTATAAAATCCATAAAAATGCCTGCCCTTAAAAGATTAGGACAGGCATTTTTTACTGTATCATATTTTCAAATTCTTCTTCGGAAATTATGTTAACGCCAAGCTGTAATGCTTTATCATATTTAGAACCGGGTTCTTTCCCAACAATAACATAATCCGTCTTTTTGCTTACACTACTTGATACTTTTACACCTAATGATTGAAGTTTTTCTTTTATTGAAGCCCTTGAATAGTTTTCAAGAGAACCAGTAACAACTACTGTTTTACCCGTGAAAATATTTTCATCAATTTTCTCCTCATCATACACTGGTGTTACTCCTTGTTTCAATAATTCATTTATATTATTGTTTATTGTATCATCATTAAAAAAGTCTATTATACACTGTGCTACAGTATCCCCTATATCGTTTACCGATATCAATTCTTCAAATGTAGCATTTTTAATTTTATCAAGTGACTTGAACTTTTGTGCTATATCATAGGCAGTTTTTTTGCCAACATTAGGTATTCCTAGTGCATAAATAAATGATGGTAAACTACAATTTTTACTATTCTCAATGGCTTTTAAGAGATTATCTGCCTTCTTCTCCCCAAATCTATCTAATGAAAGCAATTGTTCTTTAGTTATTTTATAAAGTTCTGGTATTGATTTTATATTTAGTTCTTCAAAAAGCTGTTCTGCAGTTTTTTCGCTGAAACCAGCAATATTCATTGCTTCTCTTCCTGCATAATGCACAATGCTTTTTATCAATTGAGGTTTGCATGAAAGAGTATTTTCACAAAAATAATGCACACCATACTGTTTGATTTCGCTTCCACAACTAGGACAGGTTTTAGGAACTGTAATTTCCCTGCTACCATACAATGTATTTTCAACTACCCCCATAATCTCCGGTATTACATCATTTGAACGGCGAACAAATACATTACATCCTATCCTAACACCTTTTCTTTTAATATCATCAATATTATTTAAAGTTGCCCTTTTTACTGTAACTCCTCCAATTTCAACTGGTTCTAATATTGCAGTAGGGGTAACTCTTCCACTTCTTCCAACATTCCATTCTACATCTAACAGTTTAGTTGTTGCTTCTTCTGCTGCAAATTTATATGCAATAGCCCATTTAGGAAATTTAACAGTATATCCTAAAATTTCTCTAGTTCTGATATCATTTACTGCAATTACCACTCCATCAATATCATAATTCAAATCACTTCTTATTTTTTCAATATAATCTATTTGCTTTTCTATTTCATCTATACTGCTACAAACTACCATATAATCATCAACGGGAAATCCTTTTTCCTTTATGAATTTCATCATTTCTACATATGAATCAAATTCTTCGCCTTCACTATATCCAATATCGTAAAAGAAAGCAGATAAATTCCTTTTAGCAGTTTCTTTTACATTCAAGTTTCTAAGTGCCCCAGCAGCACCATTTCTTAAGTTTTTTAAAGGAATTTCCGCATTCTCATTATATTTTTGAAAAGCTTCCTGAGTCATAATAGCTTCACCATGAATTTCAAATACAAAATCATTATCTATTCTTAATGGAAGGCTTTTTATAGTTTTAGCTTGTTCTGTTACATTTTCACCTATTACACCCGTTCCTCTTGTTGCAGCAATTCTTAAAATTCCTTCTTCATCATAAGTACAATTAATAGTTAAACCATCAAACTTCTTTGTCAATACATACTCAAGTTTTGGTAATTTATACTCATGTGATGAGTTATATTCATTTATAATCCTTAAATTTCTATTGTGCCAATCTACTATTTCATTTATAGATTGTGCTTTATCCATACTCCAAAGTTTAGAGAGATGAGTATGTTTTTTAAATTCTGGTAAGATCTTATCTCCTATTCTCTGAGTTGGTGAATAAGGCAAAACTTCCCCCAATCCTCTCTCTAGTTTTACCAGTTCATCATACTTACTATCATATTCAACATCTGATACAATTGGGTTATCAAGGACATAGTAAGCATGAGCGTACTTATTCAATTCATGAATGAGTTCAACCATTCTCTGTCTTTTACTCTCTTGACTCATAATAATAAAACTCTTCCTTTCTTGTTATTATTAGCACTCATAATTATAATCTTCAGCATGATTATCAACACAATTCAAGTGGTGCAGAATCAATCATCAACTTTTTTATACCCATATTATCAAATGCAACTGTAATTATAATATCATTTTCATTACCAGATACATTGACAATAGTACCTACCCCAAATTTCTTGTGCTTAACTTTTCTACCCACTACTACCTCTTCTTTGCTCAATTTTGTAGTACTATTATTTGAAACATTTGTAGCATTAGTATTAAAAATGCTTGTAGTATTCATTTTACTCCATATATTTGAATTTCTAAACGAACTAGAATTACTAAACTGGCTAGAATTTCTTGAACCATTGTATACTCTGTTTAACCCTCTATTGTTAATAAACTCCTTTAATTTAGAAGGTATTTCATCAATAAAATCTGAAGGCGAATAAAATGCCATTCTTCCAAATACCATTCTCTGCTCTGCTGATGTCATATATAGTTTTTCTTCTGCTCTAGTTATAGCAACATAACATAATCTTCTAGCTTCTTCCATTTCAGTATTACTGCTAAGAGTAATTTCGCTTGGAAAAATACCATTTTCCATACCTACCATAAATACTACTGGAAATTCAAGTCCTTTAGCACTATGTATGGTCATCATTACAGCTGCATCAGCATTTTCATCATAATTGTCCATATCTGTAACTAATGTTTTATTTTCCAAAAATGCTTCAACTGATTTATCCTCAGAATTCATCTCAAATTCAACAGCTTCAGATACAAGTTCTTTTAAGTTTTCTATTCTGCTTTCACTTTCAGTATCTTTGTTTTTCTCAAGTGCTTTCATATAGCCTGTTTCATCAATTATTTTTCTAATCATTTCGGACACTGTTAATTCTTCTTTTAACTCCATAAATTCATTTATTAAAGTGGTAAACTTATTTATCGATGTAACATTTCTAGCACTCAATCCTGGAATAAATCCAGCATCCAATAATACATTGTAAATGCTTTCCTCAGTTTGTGCTGCAAAGTCAATCACCTTTGATAATGTTGTTTTTCCTATACTCCTTTTTGGTTCATTAATTATTCTTTGAAGGCTTATATCATCATATGGATTGCAAATAAGCTTTAAGTATGCCATTATATCCTTTATTTCTTTTCTGTCGTAGAATTTAAGACCTCCTATTATTCTGTAAGGAATATCATTTTTTCTGAAAGCCTCTTCAATAGAACGTGACTGAGAATTCATTCTATAAAGCACAGCAAAGTCTTTGTATTCTCTTCCCTCTTCTCTTATTAAACGTTTCATTTCAGAAGCTACAAATGCTGCTTCATCTTTATCTGTGCTTGCTCTATATATTTTTATCTTATCACCATTATCTTTTTCCGTTCTTAAAGTCTTACCTTTTCTATTAACATTATTCCTTATAACTTGATTTGCAGCTTCTAAGATAGTTCCTTTAGACCTATAATTTTGTTCTAGCTTAATAACCTTAGTATCAGGAAAATCCTTCTCAAAATCTAGAATATTTCTTATATTAGCCCCTCTCCACTCATAAATACAGTTGTGCACTATAACATCATTAGCTATATACTGTCTAAAATCTGGAACTGATAAATCATATACATATCCTTTATATTCTTCTGTATACACACTTTCAACAACATCTTCAACAATTTCATTATTATCAAACACTGTTATAATCATACCTTGTTTTAAACTCCCAATGGGCATAAAATAATAACTATCGTTTTTTGTCAATTTAGCTTTTCTTACAATTTCTAAATCATCATTTGTTTGAATTATTCTTTTTCCATATCTTTCGGCCTCATCATACAATACTCTTTCAGTTTCTATTCTCCAAGTATTTATATTTTCTTTTTTTACAAAGAAGCCAGCCTCTATAGCTTTTAATTTCTCATACTCTTCTGACGTTATCAATTCTATTTTATGTGAGTAATGTTGACTTCCTTCTTCTTTTTCACCAGAGAAAAAGTTTAAATTAACCGTATTTGCAAAGTTATGTTTATATTCTTTATATGAAGATAAATCATCATTAATTCTAGCAAATGTAATGTGATTAGGTGTTGCTTTTATAGTTCTTCCACTTCTAGTTATTATTTTTATAAACATTCCATTATATTCTTTTTTTATTACTTTATCTATGCTTCCTTCGCTTACCTCTCCATTACCTGATGCACATAATATTCTATCTTTTTCTCTTAATTCTTCTATATTCACAGTTCCCAATGTAGTTCTAATAGGAGTTCCTTCTGGTAAACATTGGTCATCGTCTCCAACTACAAAAATATTCTTATTTGCATCAGCAAGAAGTTTAACAAACTGATATTGACATTCATTTGTATCTTGATACTCATCAACCATTATGTATTTGAATTTTCTTTGATAAAATTCTAATACATCATTATGCTTTTTAAACAGCATAACAGTTTTATAAATCAAATCATCAAAATCAAGAGCATTATTTGATTTTAATTTTTTCTGATACAATAAATAAACATCTGCAATTTTGTTTTTTCTAAAATCATGTTCATTTTTCTTTTTATATTCTTCTGCACTTATTAAGTTGTTTTTAGAATCAGATATTTTATTGATTATCTCTCTATCTGTTATGTCCTTGTCATTAATATTTAATTCTTTCATGCATTGCTTTATCAATGTCTTTTGATCATAAGAATCGTATATAGTAAAGTTTTTATTATATCCTAATTTATCAATCTCACGTCTTAATATCCTAACGCAGCTTGAATGAAATGTAGAAATCCACATGTTATCCACTTCATCACCCACAAGATTACGAATTCTATCTTTCATTTCTCCTGCTGCCTTGTTAGTAAATGTAATAGCTAAAATCTGTGAAGGATAAATTCCTAAATCCTTTATCATATGTGCTATTCTATATGTAAGTACTCTTGTTTTTCCCGAACCTGCTCCAGCTAATATAAGTAAAGGTCCTTCAATCGTAGTTGCTGCTTCATATTGCTGCTCATTTAAGAGCTTTTTTAAATCCATTTAATCACTCCTTAAATCGAAACTACCCTACATAAAATCATTGTTTTATTAAGTAATTATATCACATTGTACTTTGATATTGCCATTATTAATGAACAATTGTTTGTATATCAAATATTGTTCTATTATTCTCAAAATGATACATAAAATGTTTCATTTTGAGAATTAAGAAGAATTGTAAATATTCTTGGCGTATATTTTATTATTCACCTTTTCATGGGTAAACAATTCAAATTATTCATAGTACTATTTTGAAGTAACTTATTCAGAAGATAGTCAAGATTATTATATTCTCATATCCAATAAATAATATCTATTACATTAGATAAAATGAGCTACTCATAAGAGTAGCTCATTTTTTAACATAACCACTATTTATCTTTCCAATAAATTCTCTCAAAAATCATTTTATATCCATTCTTACCATAATTTAAAGCTCTATTCACTCTGCTTATAGTCGCAGTACTAGCTCCAGTTGTACTAGCAATATCCAAATATGTTTTTTTTTGCATAAGCATTTTTGCTACCTGTAATCTTTGCTTTAAAGCATATATTTCATTTATAGTACATATATCTTCAAAAAAACTATAACATTCTTCTTTATTCTTTAAGCTTAAAACTGCATCAAATAAAAAATCCATTTCATCGCTTTTTAGCTTAGATTCAAACTCTGCCATGCACTCACCCCTTAATTAAGA
>Ga0114934_10000800_pt1 | contig 20258 bp, 20 predicted proteins | sample 4SBtaG_2_FD_99695 | JGI IMG/M metagenome (GOLD analysis project Ga0114934, IMG submission 99695) | Deep subsurface microbial communities from Kolumbo volcano to uncover new lineages of life (NeLLi) - 4SBTROV10_white metaG | ecosystem: Environmental > Aquatic > Marine > Volcanic ...
GGGAATAAATTGACACCGATGAACGTTTAAAGTAAAAGCAAAACCGTCAAAACGATTGGCCTTAAACAGCTACCCAATATCACCTTAATTATTGATCTATCAAGAACAGATCTGAACATTAGTCTCAGGCTCATTTAAGGATTGGAATAGACTGGAGGCTATTGTAGATTAGAAACTATAGTGAAGCATGCTTTCTCAAATTATGCGGTTTATTTTCCTACCACAGCTTTCGCTGCCGTATCCATTCCTTTTTTCATCCATGTATTCAGTTCCCCGGCAGACTGCGCCATCATATCCATGGTTTCCTTGGTCGTTGTGCACAATTGATCTGTGCATTTTTGCATTTCAGCCGTTTGTGAATCGATAAAGGACTCCATGCCGTTAGCATCTTTAATCTCGCGCATAGATTCAAATTGATTTAGACTAGTTGCCATATAATTGTTAACCAACTCCACTTGCTTTTGAGAAAATTGCTCAAAAGCACGGGAATTAATAGTCATCAATTCCTTTGTGGTATCCATAGAAATTTTGTTTAAGCTTTTGAAAAGGTCAATATATTGCTCTTGCATCACAATTCTCCTCTCAAGAAGGGTTTAAAAGATTTGTTTGTAGTAACCTAGTACGAAACGTTACAAGCCCTATGCCATGAGGTTATTCCATCGTTACTAGACATCCAAACTTCTTTTTTAACACTTAGTTCATATACAACCCACCATTGATAGGCAGGTTGGCGCCGGTCATATAGTTGCTTTCATCATGGCAAACGAAGGCAACCGCCCGTGCTATTTCACTGGGGTCAGCCATTCGTCCCACTGGTATCGTGGATACAATCTGATTACGGATGTCGTCGGGCATAGCCTGTGTCATCCGAGTATCAACATACCCTGGAGAAATCGTGTTTACGGTAATGCCTTTGTAGGCCACTTCTTGAGCTAAAGCCATAGTAAAACCGTGCAAGCCTGCTTTGGCAGCCGAGTAATTCGTCTGCCCAAACTGACCTTTCTGACCATTTACCGAAGATATATTGACAACCCGACCGAATTGCCGATCAATCATTCCATCCACAACCTGGCGTGTCACGTTAAAGGCACTGTCTAAATTGGTTGACAGCACATCTTCCCACATATCAATGTCCATTTTTCGTAGCATTTTGTCACGGGTAATCCCCGCGCAATTTACTAAAATATCTACAGCTCCGAAACGACTGACAACATCCGTAACCATATCTTTGCTAGAAGCAAAATTGGCCACATCACCCGAAACCAAATCAACATGGTACCCATCGCTGGCTAAATCTGCCTTCCATCCTTCAGCGATTTCCAATTCTTGCGGAAGATGTCCGGCCACTACTCTACGACCTTGGTCAAGCAACTGCCGACAGATCGCAGTGCCAATACCCCCAATGCCACCAGTAACCAACGCTATGCGAGAGTTATCATATCCATTATTTTTCTTTAAATCAGTCATTGCTCATTTACTCTTTAAGATCAAAAACACCTATTTTTTCTACCGATCTAAAATCTCTTGTTGTTTTTTAACTGACGGCGACCTGGGCCTTTCAACGGTACAACAGCAGGGATTTTAGATAGATAGAAAAACCGCGCCCCGGAGGAGGTAGGGCGCGATTCCAATTGCGCTTAATTAAGCGGCTTTTTTTGCTTTGGCTGGAGCAGGCTTAACGGTAGTAACCTCGGTAGCCGCATCCATTCCTTTTTTCATCCAAGCATTCAATTCTTCGCTGGATTCACTCAGCATGTTCATACTATCTTGGACACTGGCCTGAATCTTCTCACCGTACGCTTTAACATCAGCGGTTTGGGTGCTAATAAAAGCAGAAATATCCTGAACATTTTTAATTTCGGAGGCAGTTTTGATTTGCTTTTGTCCGACTTCAATAGCTTCAGTAACCAACTCAACTTGCTTTTGAGAAAATTTTTCAAACGCACGTGTATTGAGTTCGATCAATTCCTTTGTAGTATCGATGGAAACTTGGTTAATTTTGGTAATTGCATCAATAAATTGCTGTTGCATGCTAGTTCTCCTTTGGAGGTTGATAAAAAAGTATTTGTAAAAACGCAATGGTGCGCTGCACCAAATGTTGCAATGCAGTATAAAGGCTTTTCCGGCGATGTCAAGCCTTTTTAAAATTTATTTTGGGTTGTTTTTTGCCAAAGGATAAAACCTAGGGCAAAAATATACGATACAGACCAAACACTTACCTACCGGTAATCACAGAGGTTGGTTATCGGTAAATATGATCAATCAGACTAATCCAAAGTACGTCGGCCTTCTTACGGACAAGCGACTAGGTCATATACAATCCACCATTAACAGGTATATTTGCTCCAGTGATATAGTTGTTGTTGTCATCGCACAGGAAATTAACCGCCTGGGCTATCTCGCTAGGTTCTGCCATACGACCAATGGGAATCGTAGAAACGATTTTTTCGCGAATGTCGTCGGGCATTGCCCGGGTCATCCGGGTATCGACGTATCCCGGTGATATTGTGTTCACAGTAACCCCTTTATAAGCAACCTCTTGTGCTAGGGCCATGGTAAACCCATGAATTCCAGCTTTAGCCGCTGAATAGTTAGTCTGGCCGAATTGTCCTTTTTGTCCGTTGACCGAAGAAATGTTAACAATTCGTCCGAATTCCCTGCTCAACATACCATCAACCACATGACGGGTCACGTTAAAAGCACTATCAAGGTTGGTCGATAAAACATCTTCCCACATATGCTCTTCCATTTTACGCAGCATTTTATCCCGCGTAATTCCCGCGCAATTCACTAGGATATCCACTGAACCAAACCGGTTTACCACTTCCGCTACCATCGATTGACTAGAGTCATAATCAGATACGTCGCCGGAAGCCAGTTCGAAATTGAATCCTTCACTCCCTATGGTTTCCTGCCATTTTTTTGCAATCGAGTATTCGTCTGGATGAAAACCCGCCACTATAAGGCGTCCCTGGCGCTGAAGAAACTTACAAACTTCGGTACCAATACCACCAATACCACCTGTAACCAAAGCGACCCGGACAGACCCACTCCCATTTTTTTTCTTTACATTAGTCATTTAGAAACCTGAATTAAAGCGAAGGTGATTTGCCACTTGTGCATTGCACTAAATATTTCTCAAAAATAGCCGACGACAAAACAATTGTCAACTTATTCCTGGGACTTTTTCTCGTTCAGCGAAGGATTGGAAGAGTTCCCTTGACGCACTATCCGTTCCTGCATGTCACGCCATAACCCAATGTTTTTTTGCATTATTTCGGTCATAGCCTGCATTGGATTAACACTAAACGATCCGCTCATCTGATTCTGCATTTGTTTTTGCTGCTCCGCAAAAAAGTCGATGGAATTATCCAAGTAGGCTGTGAAGGCCGTTTGCATGGAATCGCCATAATAACGTATAATCCTAGACAGTATCTCATTAGTAAACAATGGTTTACCGCCTGCCTCCTGCTCCATAATAATCTGCAGCAAGATATTTCGGGTGAGATCTTTTTTGCTTTGGGTGTCGACAATTGAAAAATCAACCATATTTATGACCAAGTCGCGAACATCCGACAGTGTAATGTACCGACTAAGTTCCGTGTCATAAAGACGACGATTGGGGTATTTTTTGATGACTCGTTGCTTCTTATCCACTGGCTCCTATCATAATTAAAGTCTGTTCACCCCAAAAGAGTAGCTGTTCAAAAAGGGGTCCGCTGAATCGTTACTGCATGTGCTGCCCACCATTGATCGCAATATCCGCGCCGGTAATAAACTGCGCATGATCGGAACATAAATAGACTGTTAGCGCCGCGATTTCTTCAGGGGTCCCTAAACGCCCAACGGGGATACCGGCAACAATCTTATTACGAATTTCCTCCGGAACCGCCATAACCATATCCGTTGCGATATAACCCGGGGAAATGGTATTCACGGTAATACCTTTTCGAGCAACTTCCTGGGCCAGCGACATGGTGAAACCATGGATACCCGCCTTTGTTGTAGTGTAGTTGGTCTGCCCCATCTGACCTTTTTGTCCATTGATTGAGGACATATTAATAATTCGCCCCGAACCCCGCTCAAGCATACTGTTGATTATGGGACGGGTTAGATTAAATAGACTGTTGAGGTTAACATTCATCACGGTTTGCCATTGTTCCAGTTTCATCTTTCGGAGCGTGCCGTCCCAGGTTATCCCAGCATTATTAACCAAAATATCTACCGGACCTAAGTCTTGGACCACAGTATCAACAAAGGCTTGACTGGCTTCGAAATCCGAAGCATCGGCTTGGTAACCGGCGATATCATATCCATCTTGCTTATTCTTATCACGCCATTTCTGAGCTCTCTCTTCGTTGCGGTAATTGGTTGCCACTTTACAACCCGCATCAGCCAAAGAACGACAAATACATTCACCAATACCTGCCGTGCCACCGCTGACAATCGCAACTTTACCGTCTAAATTAATTTTCATTGATTTTCCTCGTTATAATCATTCTAAAAGTTTGAGATTTCGAAAGCTGTCCAAAACCTGAATATTCAGCATTTTGGACCGATAACCCGCTTAAGACGATGAAAGACTTCCTTGTATTCCATCTAAATGGAAACGTCCTTTGTGGTCTGAATTACCATATCCCAAGTACAGCTTTGTTATCGTTCAATCGCCAGCGCAACCCCTTGCCCACCACCTATACACAGTGTCGCCAAACCTTTATTGACATCCCGTCGTTGCATTTCATAGATCAAGCTGACTAAAATTCGTGCACCCGATGCACCAATGGGGTGGCCGATAGCGATGGCCCCACCATTCACGTTGACCTTGTTGGTATCCCAACCCAAACCACGATTGACCGATATCGCCTGCGCTGCGAATGCTTCATTTGCTTCAATCAAATCTAGATCATTCACGCTCCAATTCGCTTTTTCCAAACAGCATTGTGTAGCGGGAATCGGACCGGTTCCCATGATTTTTGGATCGACCCCAGCATTGGCATAAGCCGTCACTTTAGCGAGTGGTGTAAGACCCAACTTTTCGGCATGGCTTCGTGTTGTAACCACCAAGATTGCAGCACCATCGTTAAGGCCTGAAGCATTACCCGGGGTTACCGACCCTTGCTTATCGAAAGCAGCCCGCAATTTACCCAAACTTTCTGCGGTTGTACCGTGCCTTGGAAATTCATCAGCATCAAAAACAATCGGATCTTTTTTCCGTTGAGGTATTTCAACTGGGATAATTTCATCGTTAAACCGACCAGCCTTTTGGGCGGCTTCCGCTTTTTGCTGGGAAGCGGCAGCGAATTCATCCTGCTCGTTTCGTGAGATATCGAATTTATTAACGATGTTTTCTGCCGTGACACCCATATGGTAATCGTTGAAAGCATCCCAAAGACCATCGACAATCATGGAATCTTTCAATTTCCAATCCCCCATCTTTGCGCCATTACGCGAGTTTGGAAGCAAATGGGGAGACAAGCTCATATTTTCCTGGCCTCCTGCGATAATCATTTTCGCATCCCCACAACGTAAGGCCTGTGCCGCCAAGTGTACCGATTTCAAACCACTTCCACACACCTTATTGATCGTCATACACGGAACAGTTTCAGGCAACCCAGCCTCAATAGCAGCTTGGCGCGCTGGATTTTGCCCTGTACCGGCAGTAAGAACCTGCCCCAGGATCACCTCATCGATTTGATCGGGTTTTATTCCGCTCCGGTCGAGAACTCCTGCAATTATTTTCGCACCAATGCTACTAGCAGGCATGCCCGACAACGTTCCAAAAAAGTTTCCGACTGCGCTTCTTCCCGCCGCTACAATTACGACATCATCACTCATTCTACAACTCCTCAAAATTAAAAATTTATGCGGGTGCCCCACTACGACAGCCATAGTGAACGTTGCCTTGGGAGCCGCATTTTCAACAACTATTTTTTGTTGCGCCGCAACATTCTGTCTGCTATGATATCGCAAATTGTTTATAAAAACAAACCCCAAACGACACGCACATTCATTATTGTAAAAGGTAACCCTATGCCAGAAAAACCAGCCTTCAACTGGGCAGAAAACATGCAGCAGTACCAAAAAGCCTATGCAGACGCATGCCATGCCTTCCTCGATGGAACCAACCAGCCAGGAACTCCTGAGCAAAATCAGACTGATGATAAAGCAAAAGTAAACCCTTGGTTGGACGCCATGAATAATTGGTGGCAATCTGCTTCAGACGAGTCATCGGAGCCGACCCATGATTTTTATGGCAAGTTGGTCGAACAGGGTCGAGCGTTTTTAGAAATGACTGATAATTTTAGCACCGCACTTCATAGCGCACAAGACAGTTCCCACGCAACAACAGCCCATTTGGAAGCACTTATTGAACACGCCACCCAAAACTTTAAAAATGTTTTTTCCAATTCCGCCTGGCAAATGCCTCTATCCAATTGGCAACATGTGACATCCGCAATGTCATTCCTCCCCGGCGATGCATTTCAAGGCATGGAAATCCCCCTGAATTTCAATCAAAGCGACCTACAAGGCAATATCGACAAGATCCTGTCGGCTCCTCGTGTTGGGCAAAATAGGGTAAAACAGGAACAGCAACAGAAATTATTAAAATTGCTTCTGAATTATCAATCAACACTGCAGGAATATTCTGATGCGCAATCCGAAATTGGTAGCCTCAGTGTTCGCAAATTTCAGGAACGACTAACCGAAATCGCCAGTAGTGACGATACAAAACCACTTTCGTCGTTTAAGGAAGTCTTCGATTGCTGGGTCGATTGCTGTGAAAGTGTCTACGCAGAATATGTTATGACCGATGAATATTCTGCAACCCATGGGAAAATGGTTAATGCATTAATGGAGGTCAAACAACACGGGCGCCGGATGGTAGACGAAACACTTGGGGCGCTGAATATGCCGACACGCCAAGAACTCGATACACTTCACTACCGATTTCATGAAATCCGCCGGAAAGACAAAGTCCAATCAAAAGGCCTGGATGAGGTAAAAAAAGAATTGCTCACTATTATCAACAATCAAGCAGAACAAATCAAAACCCTACAAAAACAAGCTATCTCGCCTAAAACAAGAACAACCGCGAGCCGTTCTGCCGCCAAACCAACAGAAAAAAAAACCACGGCGTCCAAAGCCAGTCCGGCCTCTAAACGGACCACCCGGAAAAGTCCATCGGCTAAGGCTACCGCAAAAATTAAGGAGGCATAGATTATGTTACCAATAACTATTCGGCCGGATCAGGCTACTGAAGAAATTTTAACCTTTAACAAAAAATTGGCCGAAGGCCTCGAAAATCTTAAAGAGATTGATTCAATTTCCAGCGGCGTAACGCCAAGCGAGATCGTTTATCAAGAGGACAAAATGGTATTAGTCCGATACAAATCGGATAAAAAACCCACCAATAAGGTACCCCTTCTGATTGTATACGCCTTGGTTAATCGCCCATATATGACCGATATCCAGGAAAATCGCTCGACCATTAGAAGTTTGCTCGATGCGGGACAAGATGTTTATTTAATCGATTGGGGATATCCCGACCGAGCCGACCGATTCCTGACCATGGACGATTACATAAATGGTTATATTGATCGTTGTGTCGACCATATCCGGCAAAAGCATGGCCTCGATAAAATCAATATTCTGGGGATTTGCCAAGGAGGGACTTTCAGTCTTTGTTATAGCTCGCTACACACTGACAAAGTTCGTAATTTGATTACCATGGTTACCCCAGTGGACTTCAAAACACCGGACAATATGCTCAGCTCCTGGGTTCAGCATATAAACATTGATTTGTTGGTAGATACCCTCGGCAATGTTTCGGGAGACTTTCTTAACTGGACTTTCTTATCTCTCAAACCATTTCGGTTAATGGGACAAAAGTATTTGGACATGGTCGACGCCATAAATAGCCCAGAACGAGCTAAAAACTTTATGCGGATGGAACAATGGATATTTGACAGCCCAGATCAGGCAGGTGAAACCTTCAGGCAATTTACCAAAGACTTTTATCAGGAAAACAAATTAATCAAAGGCGAGGTTCGTCTTGGCGGCCAATCTGTAGATCTAAAAAACCTGAGCATGCCGGTTTTGAACATATACGCTACTGAAGATCATTTGGTACCACCCAGGGCATCAAAGGCCCTAAAAGATCATGCAGGAACCCAGGACTATACGGAACTAGCCTTCCCCGGCGGCCACATAGGGATCTATGTCAGTGGTAAAGCACATAAGCAAGTGCCACCTGCAATTGGAAAATGGCTGGACGCACGGTAATATCCAAGCTCAACCAAACCCTCTCCATGTGAGGAGAGGGCTGCTTAGCGTTCTAAGCGGACAACGTCTGATTCGACATTTTGCTTTTTTCTATACATTTTCTCTTGAAGAGCCCTGAAATATGCCTTATCGATGGACGTATCCCGTCGTTGGATTTCTCCATCGGCATCGCTCAGTAACACCGAAAACGTATCGTCTTTCCAAACGGTTACTTCGAAGCGATCTACCGATGGATTGTTGGATTCATACATTTGTTTCACCTCAACTTACTTTAAAGATCTAAGACATTTTTACAACCAAGAGGATTTAATTTCATCGTTAAAACAAAAATATTTTTTATCGGCAAGCTTAAAATTAACAATGAAATTACTTGCAAAAAACAGCAAACAATAGTACTTTTTGCACAATGATTTAGTTCACACCTTTACTATATAATAAAAATTAACATAAAGCTACTAATAAATTTATTCTCGGGATAGTTCCATGAGCTAAAAGGGAGTTGGTAGTTTTCGAATTGAGGTGATCAGGCGGCTGAATCTTCAAGTTTTAAGCGTATTTTGAATCCAAAAACAAATTGATTTTCAGCAATTTTATTTGCTGAAGGTTGTGTAACTTATTTTAATAGGACTTTGCAGATATGGGCACTGAAATAGCCCAAAACATAGATCTCACAGCATTCCTGGTTTATTTTGTTGTAGTCGTCGTCGTTGTTGGTGTGATGATTGGCGGCTCCTATGTCCTAGGTCAACGGCGTCGGGATCGAGCGACTGCTGAACAGTTTGAGTCAGGCGTGGTACCAGCCGCAGGGACCGATGCCCAAATGCGCTTTTCCGTGCACTTCTATCTCATTGCTATCTTCTTCGTGATTTTTGACCTTGAAGCTGTTTTTGTCTTCGCCTGGGCTGTTGCATTTAGAGAGTCGGGTTGGGCGGGTTTTATCGAAATTTCAATTTTTATTTCTATATTGGTGGTGGCTTTGATATATCTATGGCGAATTGGTGCTTTGGAATGGCGTACTCGTAGGCAGCAGCGCCAGGAATCTAAAGTGCAGAAGGGCTGGTTATGACGTGGAAACTCACCCACGCTAACCAGGATCCAGCACCTAGGCCTGGGCATCAAGCGCACGAACAAGCCATTCAAAGGAATTTCTTTATGACTCGGCTGGAAGACATGGTGGCCTGGGGCCGGAAACACTCAGTTTGGCCGTTCAATTTTGGCTTGTCATGTTGTTATGTTGAAATGGCTACTGCCTTCACCAGTCGACACGATATAGCACGTTTTGGTTCTGAGGTCATAAGGGGGACACCTAGGCAAGCAGACTTAATTGTTATTTCGGGAACGGTTTTCAGAAAGATGGCCCCTGTGGTCCAAAGGTTATACGAACAATTGATGGAACCTAGGTGGGTTATCTCCATGGGATCCTGTGCCAATTCCGGAGGCATGTACGACATTTATAGTGTTGTCCAAGGGGTCGACAAATTTTTGCCCGTTGACGTGTATGTACCAGGGTGTCCACCTCGTCCAGAAGCGTTGCTGCAAGGTCTAATTATGTTGCAAGACGCAATTGGACAAGAAAAACGACCTCTGAGTTGGGTTGTGGGAGAACACGACACCATTCAAGCTCATAAGCCCAGTCACCGCGACCTGGAGCGAGAAGAAAGGATGAAAGCAACAAAATTGCGGAATCCATACGAGCTATAACGTTGTTAGAATTAGTGAGAAGTTAAGGAAGCGCTGGATGCAACAGACAACATTGGCTAAAGGCAAACCAAACGACCATCCGAAGATTTTAAGTGATCTGGTCCGTCGTTTTAGTGAAGATGCCTTTTTTCTCCAACACACCCACGATAACATTCCTACGCTTTGGGTCGGCAAATCGCAAGTTCATGATGTTCTCCTATTTCTTAAACAAGAAATAGATCGCCCCTACTCTTTGCTATTCGATTTGACTGCCATCGATGATCGCGTTCGTGTCCATCGAGAAGGTCTTCCAAATAGTGATTTTAGCGTTATATATCATCTTCTCTCATTCGAAAGAAACGAAGACATACGGATTAAGGTCGCTCTTTTTGAACAAAGCTTGTCGTTGCCAACACTGACCGATTTTTGGCCCGCCGCAAACTGGTACGAAAGAGAAGTCTGGGATATGTTTGGCATCCGCTTTGATGGGCACCCAAACTTACGGCGTATCCTTTTGCCGCCTACGTGGGAAGGCCACGCGTTGCGTAAAGACCACCCGGCGCGCGCAACCGAAATGGAACCTTTCAGTTTGCCTGATGAAAAACAAGACGCTGAGCAAGAAGCGCTTCGTTTTATCCCTGAAGAATGGGGGATGAAACGTCAGACCGAAACCAGCGATTTTATGTTTCTCAATCTTGGGCCCAACCATCCTAGTGTCCACGGTGTATTTAGGATTGCTCTACAGCTAGATGGTGAAGAGATTATTGATGCTGTACCTGATATTGGCTACCACCATCGTGGCGCAGAGAAAATGGGTGAACGGCAGTCTTGGCATACCTACATCCCTTATACTGATCGGATCGATTATTTAGGTGGTTCGCTGAACAACCTGCCGTACGTTTTGGCTGTCGAGAAATTGGCTGGGATTGAGGTTCCAGATCGGACCAAAGTTATCCGAGTAATGATTTCTGAATTTTACCGTATCGCCAGTCACCTACTTTTTTACGGTACCTTTGCCCAAGATGTAGGGCAAATGTCACCCGTTTTTTATATGTTTGCCGATCGTGAGAAAGTCTTTTCCATTATTGAATCGATTACTGGGGCACGCATGCACTCCAGCTATTTCCGCATCGGTGGTGTAGCGATGGATCTGCCCGAAGGATGGGATAAGTTGATACGGGAATTCATCGACTACTTTCCAGCCCGTCTTGATCACTATGACAAGATGGCGATGCAAAATAGTATTTTAAAACGCCGAACCCAAGGTGTTGGTTCCTACACAACCCAAGAAGCAATTGAATGGGGTGTCACCGGTGCGAGTTTGCGAGCAACTGGATTTGAATGGGATTATCGTAAGAAAAGGCCTTATTCTGGCTATGATTGGTTTGAATTTGATGTTCCAACGGCAAATAATGGCGACTGTTATGACCGTTGTGCCGTCAGAGTTGAAGAATTACGGCAGAGTCTTCGTATTATCGAACAGTGCATAAACAATATGCCGGAAGGTCCTTACAAAGCATATCATCCGTTGACTACACCGCCACCTAAAGCACGGACGATGCATGACATAGAAACATTGATCCAGCATTTTCTAAATGTCAGTTGGGGACCAGTGATGCCTGTGGGAGAGGCTTCTGTTTGCGTTGAAGCAACAAAAGGATTCAACTCATATTATTTAACCAGTGACGGTGGAACGATGTCGTATCGAACGCGAATACGTACACCCTCTTTTCCACATCTGCAAATGATCCCAGCGATCAGTAACGGGTTGATGGTAGCAGATTTGATTGCGGTCCTCGCGAGCATCGATTTTGTCATGGCAGATGTGGATAGGTAGGGGAATCCATTAAAATGAATTCAGCGTTGAAACAACAAATTGACACTTTATCTCCAGAGGAAATTGAAGCCATTGAAAAAGAGGCTTCTCACTATGAGGTAAAATCTGGCGCCTCGATTGAAGCGTTGAAAATCGTCCAGGAACACCGAAATTGGGTGTCCGACGATAGTCTGAAAGCTGTAGCAGCATTGTTGGAAATGTCACCCGAAAAATTAGAGGGTGTGGCCACGTTTTACAACTTGATTTATCGCAAACCAGTTGGTAATAAGGTGATCCACTATTGCAATAGTGTTAGCTGCTGGATGTTAGGCGCCGATAATATTTGTAAAAAGATCTCCAAGCAATTAGGCATAAAGCCGGGTGAGACCACGCCAGATGGCGAATACACCCTACTCCCCGTTGTCTGCCTAGGCGATTGTGACCATGCGCCAGTGATGCTTGTAGGAGACGAGCTTCATCGCGATTTGGATGAATCAAAAATAGAATCCCTATTCAAAGTCTAAGACTGATGGATAAACCGCTTACCAAAAACGTTTTACCTGATCGAGATTACGCCAGTTATAAGAACTATAAAACGACCGGCGGATATGAAGGATTGAAGAATGCTATCGCTCAAAGTCCTTCAGAAGTTCAGCAGATTGTTAAAGATTCTGGTCTTCGTGGCCGAGGTGGGGCAGGATTCCCAACTGGGTTGAAATGGAGTTTTGTGCCAATGGGCGATAATGCGCCTAAACAAAAATACTTTGTAATAAATGCCGATGAAATGGAGCCAGGTACTTTCAAAGATCGATTGCTGATGGAAAAAGATCCTCACCAACTGGTCGAAGGTATTATTATTAGTTCCTACGCCATACAGGCAAGCGTTGCTTATATATTTCTCCGTGGTGAATACTACCTTTCGGCTCGTCGGATGCAACAGGCAATAGACGAAGCCTACGACAAGGGTTATTTGGGGAAGAATATACTGGGTTCAGATTTCTGTCTCGAATTGTACCTTCATACTAGTGCTGGACGGTATATTTGTGGCGAGGAAACTGCTTTACTCAATTCTTTGGAGGGGAAACGAGCGAATCCGCGCGCCAAACCACCTTTCCCTCAAATTAGTGGTCTTTGGGGTAAACCGACCATCGTCAATAATGTAGAAACAGCGTGTAATTTGCCTCATATTTTCAATTACGGACTGTCCTGGTATCAGGGATTAAGTCCTTCTGGAAGCAACGGCACTAAACTTGTTGGTGCTAGTGGCAAGGTGAAACGGCCCGGCCTATGGGAATTACCCTTGGGAACTCCAATCGGTGAAATTATCGAGGAATATGCCGGTGGAATGCGGGATGGTTTGAAGTTAAAAGGCTTTTTACCGGGTGGCGCCTCCGTCGACTTTCTTTTACCGGAGCATTTAGATGTTCCGATGGATTATGAACCTATCGAAAAGGTTGGAAGTCGTATGGGTACAAGCACCATGATCATCATGGACGACCAGACCTGTCCGGTAAAAATGGTGTTGAACCTCGAACAATTTTTTTCGCAAGAATCCTGTGGTTGGTGTACACCATGCCGGGATGGCTTGCCTTGGGTTGTGACCTTATTACAGGATCTAATCGATGGTCGTGGAAGACCAGAGGATTTGGAAACCCTTCAAAGACATACCCGTTTACTAGGTCCGGGAAATACTTTTTGTGCGTTGGCCCCTGGTGCTATGGGACCGCTGCAAAGTGCATTAAAATATTTCCGAGCGGATTTCGAAAATTATTTAGAACAAAAACAAGCCGTGGGGTTTAATTAATGGCGATCATTGAAATCGACGGCATAGAATACCAAGTTAAGGATGGTGAGAACCTCTTGCAAGAGGCGCTCTCCGTTGGCCTCAACTTACCGTATTTTTGTTGGCATCCCGCTATGGGTTCCGTGGGTGCCTGTCGCCAGTGTGCCGTAACCCAGTATCACGACCAGGACGATCAAACCGGGCAAATGGTTATGGCCTGCATGACACCCGTTCAGGATGGTATGCGTATCTCAATGGAAGACCCCTCCGCACAAGAATTTCGTGGTGATATTCTCGAATTGTTAATGACAAATCACCCCCATGATTGTCCGGTTTGCGAAGAAGGTGGTGAATGCCATTTACAGGACATGACGGTAATGACCGGCCATACCTTCCGACAATATCGCGGCAAAAAAAGGACTCACCAGAACCAATATCTGGGTCCCTTCGTCGGTCATGAAATGAACCGTTGTATTGCTTGCTATCGCTGTGTTCGCTATTATCGTGACTATGCTGGAGGACATGATTTAGAGGTACTCGGCTGCCACAACGACGTCTATTTTGGAAGATCCGAAGAAGGCACACTCGAAAATGAGTTCAGTGGAAATTTGGTTGAAGTTTGTCCCACTGGAGTATTTACCGACAAAACATTGAGCCAATGTTACTCCCGGAAATGGGATCTTCAAACCGCTCCATCGGTTTGCACCCATTGCTCCTTGGGCTGCAACACAAGCCCAGGAGAGCGCTATGGCCAACTACGGCGTGTCGTAAACCGATATCATGGTGATATCAATGGATACTTCTTATGTGATCGTGGTCGATTTGGTTCCCATTTCGTCAATAGCGAAAAACGAATTCTAAAGTCGCTGGTTGAAAATTCTCAAGCGATTAATAAACAAACAGCGTTGCAGCATTTTAAAACCCTTGTAGATGGTCAAGACAATGTCATTGGCGTTGGGTCACCCAGAGCGTCGATTGAAGCCAACTTTGCGCTACGTGAATTAGTGGGTTCCGACAATTTTTACTTAGGATTTTCCGAGATAGATCAGGAACTGGTATTCCTTGTTTTAGATTTGTTAAGAAACGCTCCTGCTTCCATACCAACCTTAAAACAAGTGGAAAGCGCTGATGCAGTTTTAGTTCTTGGCGAGGATGTAACCAATACTGCACCCCGTTTGGCATTGTCCGTCCGTCAGTCTATACGAAACCGATCATTTGATATTGCTGACGAACTCAATCTTCCACGGTGGCAGGACGAAGCTGTAAGGGAAGCTGCCCAACAAGAGAAAAGCCCTCTCTTTATCGCTAGTTGTGATGAAACTCCTTTGGATGAGGTGGCTACAGGTGTTTTCCATGGCACACCTAACGATATTGCCCGACTGGGCTTCGCTGTTGCGCACAAGTTGAACTCTAGAGCACCAGCCGTTCCTGATCTAACCAAAAATGAACGCAAAGAAGCTGAAGCCATCGCGTCAGTACTACAATCAGCCCAACGGCCTTTGATTATTACCGGGACGGGATGCCAAAGCCGATCGGTAATCGAGGCTGCTGCAAACATTACTAACGCTCTGTCTTCACCGGATAAAGCCTTCTTACCGTTAGTATCTGAATGTAATAGTATTGGCTTAGCTTTAATCGGCGGCGAACACTTTTCAAAAGCACTGAATAAGATGAAACTCGGTGACGCTGGAACCGTGGTAGTTCTTGAAAACGACCTCTACCGTAGAGGAGACAAACAGGACATAGATGGTTGGTTTTCAGCCGCAGAACATGTCGTTGTGATTGACCATATCGCTCATCCTTCCGCAGACAAAGCTGAACTGGTGTTAGCCGCAGCCACTTTTGTAGAAACCGAAGGCACCCTGGTTAGTTCGGAAGGTCGAGCGCAACGATTTTTTCCTGCATTAACTCCAACGGATGATATTCAAAGTAGTTGGCAATGGTTACGAGACATCGGAGCTGGCAGTGATTGGAAACATTTGGATGATGTTACTCAAGCGTGTTGCTCGACTTTCCCAGAGTTAAAGGATCTTGAAACCGCTGCTCCAAAAGCTGGTTTCCGATTAACCGATATGAAGGTCCCTCGACAGCCACACCGTTATAGTGGACGCACGGCCATGTTGGCTGATGTCAACGTTCACGAGCCCAAGCAACCTGAAGATACAGATTCGGCATTGGCGTTCTCCATGGAAGGAATCGCAAGTAATCGACCATCTTCTTTGAACCCAGGAGTTTGGTCACCCGCCTGGAACTCAAACCAAGCAGTTAACAAATTTCAAGATGAAATTGGGGGGCCACTCAAAGGTGGGAACCCCGGTGTACGGCTATTTGAATCAAAAGGAACCTTGGAATGGTATTCAGATATACCAAAATCTACTTCTCCAAATGACTCCAAATTATCAGTTGTCCCGGTACACCATATTTTTGGCAGTGAAGAGCTCAGCGTGCTTTCGGCATCTTTAGCGGAACGCGTACCTGGTGCATATGTGTCGCTCGGTCCGACTCAAGCTCAGGCACTATTGCTTGAAGAAGGTCAAGAAATTGAGATCACTAATTTCCAATCCACATACCGATTACCACTCAAAGTCAGTCCTAGTCTGTCTGATGGAATTGTTGGACTGCCATCAGGGCTTCCGGGAGTACCAGTAATGGCTATGGGAACCAAAGTTACAATTCGGAAGGTATAAAAGTAGCCCCTGCTATGACTAATGAACTAGGCACTATTTTTGACATCGTAGGCATCCTAATCTCCGTGATTACGGTGTCAGCCATGCTGATATGGGTTGAACGACGACTAATCGGAATCTGGCAAGACCGGTTGGGGCCAAACCGTGTTGGACCGCTGGGATTACTGCAGGTAGTTGCCGATATGATCAAGATATTCTTCAAGGAAGATTGGATACCACCATTTGCGGACAAACCCGTGTTTTTCCTTGCTCCTACAATTATCATGGTCGCGGTCCTTATGGCTTTTGTGGTCGTCCCTTTTGCGCCAGGAATTGGCATCATCGATTTAGATTTTGGGTTGTTGTATTTTTTCGCACTTTCATCATTAACAGTTTATAGCGTGGTATTGGCCGCGTATGCTTCGAATAACAAATACGCCCTTTTAGGTGGCCTCCGAGCTGCAGCACAAACTGTGAGCTATGAAGTATTTATGGGCCTTTCGGCGATGGGTGTAGTGATGCTGAGTGGCTCTTTTAATTTATGGGACATCGTCGAAGCACAGCGTGACGGTTGGTTTTTTATTTCTCAATTTGCCGGTTTTGTCGTGTTCACCGTGGCGGTCATTGCCGAAAGCCATCGAACACCTTTTGATCTACCTGAAGCCGAACACGAGATTATAGCCGGGTTTCACACCGAATATTCAGGCATGAAATTCGGCATGTTCTTTGTGGGCGAATATTTAGGCGTGACCCTCGGGTCTGCCATGATTGTAACACTGTTTTTCGGTGGGTGGCTGGGACCCGATTGGTTACCTCCCATAGCTTGGTTTAGCCTTAAGACTCTGCTTGGAATTCTTTTCTTTGTTTTATTAAGAGCCGCGTTGCCCAGACCTCGGTATGACCAATTAATGTCTTTTGGCTGGAAAATCATGCTACCGGTTTCCCTGCTAAACCTGCTTGTCACAGGTGGGGTCGCGTTGTGGTTAGGGTCTTAATATCTAAAACAGATTACATCCCAGAAGTTAATTAGGAAAACGAAATAGAACCAATGTTGAGCCAATTACGAACTATCTGGACAGTATTACAACACACCTTTACCAAAGCGGATACGGTAGAATACCCGGAGGAAATGCCTGCATTGTTTCCAAGGTATCGTGGACGCATTGTGCTGACCCGGGACCCCGATGGGCAGGAACGCTGTGTCGCTTGCAATCTATGTGCTGTGGCCTGTCCGGTCGATTGTATCGCACTTCAAAAGACCGAAGATGAAGACGGGCGATGGTATCCGGAGTTTTTCCGCATAAACTTTTCCCGATGCATCATGTGTGGGTTTTGTGAGGAAGCCTGTCCGACCTATTCCATACAATTAACTCCTGATTTCGAAATGTGTGAGTATGATCGACAAAGTATGGTGTATGAAAAAGAAGATTTGTTGATCAGCGGTACCGGGAAATACCATGACTACAACTTCTATCGGGTAGCAGGAAAAAGTATTGGTGGTAAAGATAAGGGTGAGGCGGAAAATGAGTCGAAACCAATCGATGTCAAAACGCTTCTTCCATAGCAATTTTTGCATAAAGACAAGCTATTTAAAAAAATAACGATGGATCTTATCTTATTCTATCTCTCTGGGTTAGTAGCCGTAGCGTCTACGGTTATGGTAATAACCCGGTTAAATGGTGTACACGCACTCCTCTACCTAATTTTGTCGTTGCTGGCAGTCGCCATGCTTTTTTTCCTTCTAGGCGCGCATTTTGCCGCAGTACTCGAAGTAATTGTTTATGCGGGTGCCATTATGGTTTTATTTGTATTCGTAATCATGATGCTCAACCTCGGACAACACACAATCGCTCAAGAACAGGAATGGTTGAAACCCTCCATGTGGGTTGGTCCATCTGTATTGGCTTCGATACTTTTAATCGAACTTATTTTTATGTTATCTGGAGGCCCTGCGGTTGGCCAGGCAAGTGTTATCGATGCTAAACAAGTAGGAATTTCGCTTTTTGGACCTTACTTACTTGCCGTCGAACTGGCTTCTATGCTGTTGTTGGCAGGCTTGGTTGGTGCCTATCATTTAGGGCGCCCCAACGTACCACCAAAAAGCCAAGGAGAGCAATAATGGCTGCAATACCCTTGGAACATGGCCTGTATTTGGCCGCAATATTATTCTCAATAGGACTTATAGGTGTCTTGGTACGACGTAACCTCATGTTTATATTAATGTCCCTTGAGATCATGTTAAATGCGACCGGGTTAGCATTTGTTGTTGCCGGGTCCTTATGGGGACAAGCCGATGGGCAGATCATGTTCATACTTATCTTAACCCTAGCTGCTGCCGAAGTTGGCGTTGGCCTGGGGCTTGTCATACAAATCTACCGTCGCTTCCGCACGTTGGATGCCGATACATTGAGTGAAATGAAGGGATAGAGGTAAAACCGTAATGTTCGATTTTTTAGGTTTGGTTCCACTGTTCCCTCTGCTAGGTTTTTTGATTTTGGTATTGACCGAGGGCAAATTACCGAAGAATCTTGTACCTTTGGTGGGAGTTGGGTCAATTGGTTTGTCTGCCTTATTAGTTGCGTTGATAGGGTTCGAATTTTTTACAGAGAATCCCACACCCTTTCAACAAACTCTTTGGATTTGGATGTCCTTAGGGGACTTTACACCTGGATTTTCTTTTTATCTGGACGCTCTGTCCCTCACCATGATGTTTGTTATCACCGGGGTCGGTTTCCTAATTCATCTCTATTCGGCAGGTTACATGGACGATGACCCAGGCTACAGTCGGTTTTTCTCTTACATGAATCTCTTTGTATCAGCTATGCTGGTACTCGTCCTCGCCGATAATCTAGTACTGCTTTATCTTGGTTGGGAAGGCGTTGGTCTTTGTAGTTACTTATTAATCGGCTTTTGGTACGACAAGCCATACAATGGCTATGCCGCGCGCAAGGCCTTCGTTGTTACCCGTGTAGGTGACACTGCAATGGCTTTAGGTTTATTTCTACTTTTCAAAGAATTAGGGACTTTAAACATTCAGCTCCTATTGGAACGTGCTCCAGAACAATGGACGGTTGGCTCTAGTACAGCAGTTTTAGCTGCAATCTTACTGCTAGGTGGTGCTGTTGGAAAATCTGCACAGTTACCCTTACAGACATGGTTGCCTGACGCGATGGCAGGTCCTACTCCTATCAGCGCACTCATCCATGCAGCCACTATGGTGACGGCGGGTGTTTATCTTATCGCCCGAACTCATGTCATTTTCACCCTGGCTCCAGACATCCAACTGCTGGTTGGAATAATTGGAGCTATTACCTTGTTAATGGCCGGATTTACAGCCCTCACCCAAACCGATATTAAACGGATCTTAGCGTATTCGACTGTCAGTCAAATTGGTTACATGTTCCTCGCACTTGGAGTTGGAGCTTGGTCCGCTGCGATTTTTCACTTGATGACCCATGCATTCTTTAAGGCTCTGTTATTCCTCACTGCCGGTGCGGTAATTTTATCTCTTCACCACGAACAGGATATTTTTAAAATGGGAGGTCTATGGAAGCGATTGCCGTTTGCTTTTGTAGTTTTTCTAATTGGTACCTGTGCCTTGGTCGCCCTGCCGTTAACCTCAGGTTATTACAGCAAACACGCTATTTTAGCAGCCGCTAGTAATGCCCCCCAGATGGGTTTTTTACTATGGAGTGCTGGGGTTATCGGAGCCTTTCTGACCGGTGTATATAGCTTTAGACTGGTATTCATTGCCTTTTTCGGTCCAGAGAAAACCCACGCCGAAGAAAAACTCCGATTTTCTATTGCGGGCCCTCTAGTCATATTGGCGGTTCTCTCACTCGTTGGCGCGCTTCTCAGAACTCCTTTAGCTTCTGTTTTCCCGTCGACCTCCGACCATGGTGCACAGAGTAGTACGATTCAAAGCTTTATTGAAAGTATTGTCCCATTTTTAGGCATTGCAGTAGCCTATCTTTTCTTCTTTAGCAAAGCCCTATCCGTTGAAAACCTTCTACAGGATCAACGTGCTCAA
>Ga0114934_10000801_pt1 | contig 20250 bp, 22 predicted proteins | sample 4SBtaG_2_FD_99695 | JGI IMG/M metagenome (GOLD analysis project Ga0114934, IMG submission 99695) | Deep subsurface microbial communities from Kolumbo volcano to uncover new lineages of life (NeLLi) - 4SBTROV10_white metaG | ecosystem: Environmental > Aquatic > Marine > Volcanic ...
GCCTACGCGACAACCATTATTGCCCCGGTCCGCCCTGCGTCCGTGCCGCTCCGCCACACCATCGCAAGCTCGGCGCAGGCTACGCAGTACTCCCTCAAATGGCTCGACGCGATTTCTCGGATGCCTACTTTGTTTTTCCTCTGGCGCTCGTCCCTCGCACGACGGAAATACAGTGCGGCCTGATCGCTACCGGGGACTAACCGCCTTCGTTTCACTCTCCATGGCGGTTAGCGGTTGAGGGTAAAAATAATTATCTCGTATATACAATGACATAATTTTTCCTGGGTCATTTGTAGTGCCATAAGGCACATAAAAAATTTCATAAATACCTAATAAATAAGATAAATACGTTTTCAGAATCGAAAGATGAGTTAATAATATCCAAACAAATCAGAGCTCCTAAACGAAGGCTCGAAATACGAAATGTTTTAAGGGTGTTTTAAGGGTAGCGATACGAAAAGCCGATGCTTAAATTGGCAGGCTAGATTGGAAAGTCCCAACCGGTGAATGACGAAATTGACTTTTAATTACACCCTCAGTTAGAAGATGTAAATGGGCGGTTTTATTTCGGGTGAAAGCGTTACACTTAGAACGCCTATATCGGTGGGTAAAGCTTGTGAGTTTGAGGAGGTAGAAGAAAAGAAATAGGTTGACGTGGTTAATCCGCAACCAGTTTTACGAAACCCTTGGTTTCGAAGTTCTGCGCATGGGCCTGGGTTTCGCTTAGACCCACCGTTGCCATTTGCGGATCGGTAAACATAACTGTTGGCATTGCCGAAAGATCCAGCGAGGCGTCACCACCCGTCATATTGACTGCTGCTCGGGTGCCAGCGGCGGCCGCGACGTATACAAATTGACGCTGGCTGGTACAGTCGCCGGCAGCATAAATGTGTCCCACACTGCTTTACATGCGTTCGTTCACCTGGATCGCACCTGATCGGTCGGTTTTGATGCCCACCTTGTTCAGAGCCAGCGATTCGGTATTTGGCGGTCGGCCGGTGGCCATCAGTAAATGGTCGCCCTTGATGGCCCCATGTGGGGTGTTGACAATAAACTTTCTGGAAGAAAACCAGCCTTTTTTGTATTGGATGGCATCCGCCTTGGTGTGGGTTAGAATACGCATGCCCTCAGCTTCCAGTACTTTTACGGTTTCAGGGTGGACGGATAACCTGCATCCGTTGTTGCCTGCGTTAATGCATCGAGGTTGGTTGTCCCAGGATCAAAGGTCACACTTGCGGTCTTGGCGTCGTAATCGACTTTGGCGCTTTTTACGCCATCCACTTTTTCCAAGGCTTTGCGGATGGTGATTTTGCACATCGGACAGTCCATCTTCTGGACATTCAAAGTCACCGTTTTTAAGGTTTCTGCGGAACTGGCCGGTGGTTGGGCGGCACTGACAAATGCCAGATGACTTGAAAACAAAAAGGCAATCAATAAACCATTCAAAATAATTCGCATGAAGTGTCTCCTATTCAATAATTAATGGGGCATACCAGGGGAAAGCCAGTAGAGCGATCAAAAATACTGAACCCGCCCAGAAAATAATGCGCTGATTGCGCTTAACTGAGGTTGAAGCGCACGCTTCGCCAGTTTCGCAATTTTCCGGGGTCAGATACAGTTTGCGAAACGCGAGGCCGATAAAAATCAGGGTAACAATCAGAAAAATGGGGCGTACGGCTTCCATGGATGTCAAAGTTGTCATCCAGGCACCGCCGATGCCGAGTGACAATAAAACCAAAGGTCCAATGCAGCAGGCTGATGCGCCTATAGCCGCCAGGACTGCTCCGACTCCGAACCATCCGGGCCGTTTAAATGTTTTTTCGATATCGGTTGACATAGATTAACTCCTCATATCAGTGTCTGGAAACTAAGTTTAAATACCGTACTACAGTCCGGTGTCAAGTCGATTATGCAAATATTTTTGCCTTCTCTGGATCGCATTATTCAGTACGCTTGACAGACTTTCGTCGTTTGAGTTCCTGTTTCTCGTCGAGGTCTCTGTTTAATACTGCTAATGCATAACACAGTACGCCCATAAAGCCGATTACAAATACACTGATTATGGCCCAGGTGAATGTCATATCCACAGTTACATCCTCTTTCTATCCAATTTGGAATTGAGCTGCTTTTACTGCAAAGGTTCAGTGATATCATAAACTCTGTTGTCGTGTACGGTGTCAAGCTATATTTTTAATATCCAAGAATCATTGAAAATCGTTGACTCGGTAGAGATTGGCTCACTGGCGTCTGACTCGTATTGTTCTATTCGAAAGAATTTGGAATATAGACTTGACAAAGGGCTACGGTACGGAGTTTATAAATAGCCACTCCAATCACTCTCAATTGAGGAGTAAAACCATGCGACATAACAACACAGCAACTTCTAAAGACCTGACAATAACTATTGGATTTTTATTAGTCCCTTTAGTCGCTATATTGACAGGAATGTTTGTTTCACCCGCGATCCATGCGCACGACAAAATTTTCCGACTGTCGAATTTCAGTAACGAATTTGGACTAACCAGCCCTGAAGGCATCAACGCCAGAGGATCTGCAGAGGTCAAGTCTAATTCAGGGGGTCATAAGATAAAAATTAAGGTAAATGGTTTAACCCCGGGTGCCGCCTTCGTTGTCATTAATCATTGGTTCGATCCTATTCCTGCACGCGGAATCGGGCCTTCAAATGCAACTGATGATCCATCCTGTACTGGGCACTACCAATTCCTGGGTGCAACGACAGCAAATCCGCGCGAGGCAGATCGGAAAGGAAGGCTGGAAATTAATACCCGCGTCTCACAACTCGCGCCGCACATTTGGGTGGTCGATCTGGAAAGATTTTTAGCCCTTACCAACGGTGGAACTCAGGCACCAGCTGGCCCCGAGGCTTTTGTGATCGGTGGGTTGTTGATCCCTTTTGACGATATAGTCGCTGCCGAGGGGGAATTTGAGGACGAGTTAGCTCTCACACAATGCGATTAGTGCTTCGTAATACCCACATTTAGTACTTCCCTCAATCAATTTTCATAACCAGCGGGTCGGTGCGGGTTGGCACAAGGAAGTGCCGTACCCGTCGTAAATAACAGATGTTTCATAATGATGTTCAAGTTTCGCCGTACTTTCCTTTTACCGGTCAGGCATTGACAGCCAAGTGATACTCATAACTTAGTAAAAAGAACGAGAGTCAAGCTATACAACTAGTACTCCATCATTGTTGTATTGACGGGTATATCAGCCGATAAGCAGCCATCATAATTGTCGCCAAACCGGACAAAGTAATTGACATCTAACAAGTGCGACTAGTCCTGCGTTCGTGCGCCTAGCAGCTGACCACTTCTCGACATAACCTACCCCCCCAACACAACTGTGATGGAGTACTAGGCTGTCCGCCTGTTTTCGGTAATTAGTCGCAAAGAAGGAGATTGGTGCTTTTTTATGGGATAATAGTTTCTGGGCCTGCGTATCACCCTCATTCGTGATTACGGATTCCATCTTATTTATCTGCAAAAACCGGGGTTATATTGGCCCATCTTAAGGCTGTGCGTCCGGTTCATCCGAAAGTGCATCAATCAGTGAGCAATGTTCAACAGTATGTTCTTTGAGGCAACTTTCAATGAGCCGATCGAGGACATCCCTCATCGCGTTGAGGTCTTTGATTTGTTCTTCAATTCGGGCATGTTTTTGTTCTGCGAGCGCTCGTACATCATCGCAATGACCATCACCGAGGGATAATAGCTCAGCGATTTCCTTGAGTGTAAACCCCAGTTGTTGTGCCCGCTTAACAAAATGAATGCGAGCGATGTAGGTCACTGGATACTGTCGGTATCCAGTCGGTGGTTTGCTCGGTTCTTTAATTAATCCGACGCGTTGGTAATAGCGAACCGTTTCGACATTGATATTTGCGCTTTGAGCGAGTTTTCCAATGGTTAAGCTCATAGGTTGTCCTTTATAATCATTTGATGCCGCGTATTCCACCAAAAGTTGTACGCTATCGTGTCTTGGTATCCTTAGCTTGATCCGCTTCGGTGTAATCTCGCGATTGCTTACAGGTATAAATCAAGAACTCTGACCAACTGGTTCTATTAAGGGGCGAGGATTCATAAATATACGAATCCTGACTGGTCTTATTGTCCATCTTCTGCGTTGTAGCAACAGTTGCGTAGCCCTGCTATGCGCCTGTTGCTACGCCTTGAAGACAAACAATAATCCTGCGTCAATCTTTCGCATATTATTAAAACCTCGCTCCTAAGCATCATCTATTTTCGACGTGGGAGAGAAAAGATTCTCTTTCAATCGCCGTGGGGTATCCATGCGGTCACCCAGAATACACACCACACCAATCCCGCCGTTCAATAGATCACGCAAGTAAAGGTAATGCTTCCCATAGCGAATATATAGGATAGGACGTGTTGTAATTTCGCCTATTAAATCGGGCGGAACCCGTTTGGGAGCCAAACCCAGATACCGTCCGTTGGCGGCGACTTCTTCAACAGCGGAAAATAGCCCGTCAAGATACCTATCTGCCTGCTGTTTGCCGAAACGGCGAAAACTGTAATCCCATGACGCATCAAGTTGTATTTCTGCCAGTGGTGAAAAACGATATTCACCCCGGTTCATTAGGATAAGTTGTTACGTTTACGGGCACGCTTTTTTATTTCAGTAGCAGATAACGCCTTATAATCAGATTCCTTTGCAGATAGTCCTTCCACCAAAGCCGAACGTACACGTTCCCATTTTTCAACCTCCTTCTGTTCCATATCATGACGGATTAAGTCACGCAGATACTCACTTGGCGTTTCATACAGCCCGTGTTCACCTGTACATTCTTCCAGATGATCTCGTAAACTACCCGAAATTCTTAAGGTTACATTGGGGCTAGGCATGGATATCTCCAATAATGCACATATATGCAATAATAAACAGTGCAAATAAGTTTGTCCAGAATCAAAAGAAGGTAAAAAAGACGTAATTATTCAGCGCCTATTTTTCTAAGGATACAATTCTGTACCAAGGATGTTGCAGCGGAGCTTACAGGGATGATATTCCGATTATTTTGATTCGTTAATGCATGGCTCTTCGTATTTGATTAGAATACACTTTTACTTGGAATACTACTGTGTTGTTTGATACTGAATTTGACGTAATTGTGGTGGGTGGCGGCCATGCTGGCACGGAAGCGGCATTGGCGTCGGCGCGAACCGGTGCCAATACATTGTTGTTAACGCAGAATATTGATACCTGCGGACAAATGAGCTGCAATCCAGCAATTGGAGGTATAGGGAAAGGCCATCTGGTCAAAGAAATTGATGCGCTTGGCGGCATTATGGGCAGTGCAGCGGATGTGGCTGGAATTCAGATTCGGATTCTTAATGCAAGCAAAGGTCCCGCAGTGCGGGCGACTCGTGCTCAAGCAGACAGGGCATTGTATAAACAGGCGGTTCGACATGCTTTAGAAAATCAAGAGGGTTTGTCATTGTTCCAACAGTCGGTATCGGATTTGACGGTTGAACAAGGTGTTGTTACCGGTGTTGAAACGCAGATGGGGCTTATATTCAAAGCTCGTAGTGTGGTATTGACAGTGGGTACATTCCTTGACGGACGTATTCATATTGGCGATGGCAATTATTCGGGAGGTCGGGCAGGTGACCCATCGGCGATGGCATTGGCGCACCGATTGCGGGAATTACCGTTTAAGGTAGATCGGCTTAAAACCGGAACACCTCCTCGTATCGATGGGCGTACAGTGGATTTTTCAGTGATGCAGGAGCAGCCTGGGGATAAGCCGGTTCCGGTGTTTTCTTTTACCGGAAACCGAAACACTCATCCAAGGCAGGTTTTATGCTATATCACCCGGACTGTGAAGAAAACACACGAGATTATACAATCCGGCTTGAGCAGGTCGCCAATGTTCACCGGTGCTATAGAATCCAAGGGACCACGCTATTGTCCCTCAATTGAGGACAAAATCGTTCGCTTCAGTGACAAAGACTCACACCAGATTTTCGTGGAGCCGGAAGGTTTGAATACCCACGAAATATATCCGAATGGAATATCAACCAGTCTGCCTTTCGATATTCAATGTGATTTTGTGCGCTCCATTCCCGGTTTCGAAAATGCACACATAACCCGGCCGGGTTATGCAATCGAATATGATTTTTTCGATCCCAGAGGTTTGTACTCATCGCTGGAAACCAAGCATATTGAGGGCTTGTATTTTGCCGGGCAGATTAATGGTACGACCGGTTACGAAGAAGCCGCTGCCCAGGGACTCATTGCCGGGTTAAACGCATCGAGAAGAGTTAGGCATGAGGAACCCTGGTGCCCACGTCGCGACGAGGCTTATATCGGCGTTATGATTGATGATTTGATCACGCGCGGAACTCAGGAACCTTACCGAATGTTTACCAGTCGAGCAGAGTACCGATTGATGCTGAGAGAAGACAACGCGGATATTCGCCTGACTGAAAAGGGGCGAGAATTAAATTTGGTCGATGAGCTTCGCTGGCAAAAGTTGCACCGTAAACAGAAGGCAATCAAGGTATTGCAGAAAGAATTGGAAAGCACCTGGGTTCAGGCAGAAAGCCCGCAAGCGGAGGGGTTAAATAAAATACTGCAAACGCCTTTGAAACAGGAAGCGAACTTGCTCGGCCTGTTAAAGCGTCCTGAAATTAGAATGGAGCATTTCGTGGGATCGCTGCTTCAACCGTCTGAGGAAATGGATGATCAAGTCTTGGAGCAGGTCGAAATCCAGGCAAAATATTCCGGATACATCGATCGACAACAAGTCGAAATTGATCGTAACCTGCGATACGAAAACATGAGAATTCCACAGTCGCTGGATTACAACAAAGTTATTGGACTTTCCAAAGAAGTCAGTGAAAAACTGCAGAATCAAACACCGGAAACCCTGGGTCAGGCCGGACGAATATCGGGTGTGACGCCGGCAGCTGTTTCTTTGCTACTGGTTCATTTAAAACGCTATGCCAATGGTTAAGGTAAAGTCGATTGGGTGGGTGTTGATGAATTTTGCGGGCTAGTCGTCCTGTAATCTAATGGTTATCCCGGATTCCGTTACACTCCATCCGGGAAATTTTCTAATTTTGGATAGCCTTTCTTCAAACTTTGAACCATCATGTCTGCGGAAAACCGAGAAAAGCTCATTATTCCAGACGCTCAGGAATTTGCTGAGATATTGCAACAGGGAACGGAGGCTATGGGCATTTCCTGTGGATCGTCAGTCCTCAATCAGCTCATTAGGTTTCAGCAGCTGCTGCTAAAATGGAATAAAACATACAATTTGACATCTGTACGCGATCCGCTGCAGGTTCTTGGTCTTCATTTATTGGATAGTCTTTCTGTTTCATCTTATCTTTTCGGCGAGAGTGTATTGGATGTGGGAACCGGCGGAGGGCTTCCAGGAATTCCACTGGCGATGATTCATCCGCAAAAATCGTTTGTGCTGCTTGATAGCAATGCAAAAAAAATTCGTTTTCTCAGGCAAGTGATTCTGGAATTGAAGCTGGAAAATGTTAAAGTTGTACAGGAAAGAGTCGAGTGCTATCAGGTTGAGGGGTCATTCGACACTATCGTGACACGAGCCTTTGCGGATATTACAAAAATCATTTCGTGTACACACCATCTTTTGGGTGCTAAGGGTTGTATTCTTGCAATGAAGGGAAAGCGTGGCGACAATGACCGGCAACAAGACGATTATTCGACACAAGTCATTCCTTTGAGTATACCGGGAATCGACGCGCAAAGGCATTTGGTCATTCTTAATCGACGGGATTAGATTCTACGGTCAGGGTTTTGTTACTTATGGGGAAAATTATAGCCATCACAAACCAGAAAGGTGGGGTGGGTAAAACGACCACTTGTGTCAATTTGGCTGCGAGTTTGGCGAGGGTAAAGCACAAGGTTTTGTTGGTGGATATGGATCCTCAGGGAAATGCGACCATGGGTTGCGGTATCGATAAAGACACTGTCAATATCGCGGCGTGTGACCTTTTACTGGAAGAAGCGCAAATTAACGATATTATTGTCAAGCCGGATATTATTGGTTTTGACCTCATCCCGGGTAACGCGGAAACGACTGCTGCGGAGGTGGCATTAACACAATCTGGCGGTACTCAACGGCGGCTGGCAGATGCGTTGTCAAACTATTGTGATCATTATGACTACATATTGATTGACTGCCCTCCATCATTAAATATGCTAACCCTTAATGCATTGGTTGCCGCCAACAGTGTGCTTATCCCCATGCAGTGTGAGTATTACGCGCTGGAAGGTCTTTCCGCACTGATGGAGACTGTGAAAAATATTCGTAAAACAGTTAATCCAGGGCTGCAGCTGGAGGGATTGCTGCGCACTATGTATGATACTCGTAGTCGGCTTACCCGAGAGGTGTCAGAACAATTAATCAGTTATTTTAAAGATCGGGTTTTTAGAACCGTTATTCCAAGAAACATTCGATTGGCTGAAGCACCTAGTCACGGGTTACCTGTCATTCATTATGATAAATCTTCACGCGGTGCGCATGCCTATATGGCTTTGGCAAGTGAGATTGTTCGCAAAGATGGAGCCAGGGACTCTGGATAGTTATTATTTATCTAATTCAGTGATTAACGTCGTTTTCAGCTTCACAAAAATAGTCGCTGAATAGTCACGTCATTATTTAGAGTGAATCAAAAATGGCAGCAAAAAATAGAGGTTTAGGCCGCGGACTGAATGCCCTTCTTGGCGATGCTTCAGCGATCGAGCAGAATCAATCGACGCAATCACTTCCAGTTGAGTTCTTGCAGCGTGGTGAATATCAGCCGCGTAAAGAGATGGATGTGGAGAGTCTCCAGGAGCTTGCTGATTCGATAAGTGCCCAAGGTGTCATGCAGCCTATTATGGTTCGTTCAGTTGGCACGGATAAGTACGAAATAATTGCTGGAGAACGGCGTTGGCGAGCTGCACAACTTGCCGGTTTACATGAAATACCGGTCATTATCCGGGATATTTCTGACCAGACGGCGATGGCCCTGGCGCTGATTGAAAATATCCAGCGCGAGGATCTTAATCCACTGGAAGAAGCCGAAGGCTTGTCACGTTTGCTCAAAGAATTCGAAATGACCCATCAGCAGGTTGCTGATGCTGTTGGTAAGTCGCGTGCCACGGTGACAAATCTGTTAAGGTTGATCGATTTACAGTCTGAGGTTAAAGCACTGTTGCAGAAGGGTTCCATAGATATGGGGCATGCCCGGGCATTATTGGGGTTACAGAATGAAGAACAAATAACTGCAGCGAACAAAATTACTGCTGCGGGTTTAACCGTTCGGGCGACGGAAGCGCTGGTAAAAAATATGCAGACAGCCAAGCCAGTGTCGCAAACTGTAATCGACCCGGATATAGAGAGGCTACAGATTCAGATTGCTGAACAATTGGGTTCGCCTGTGACGATTAAACACAAAAAAAATGGTCAGGGAAAATTGGTTGTCAAATATTCGTCTCTGGAAGAACTCGAAGGAGTGCTTGAACGGATTCAGATAAAAAAAACATAGCTTTAATTGGCAAGTACATCATGTTTTTTGTTTATACGTCATATATCAAATAGTTGCACTCATTGCGAGCAAAAAATCAAGCTAATATTGTCGCTTTTTAAAAAAACGGGCCTTGATCAAATAACATCACACCATTATAATTCCGCGTTGTTTTTGGGGAGGTATTCAGTGAGTGCGAAAGATCCGTTTTTCGCGATCTGGAGAATCCTGAGCATCCAGGTAGCGGTATTAGTGCTTTTTGCCGCAATAATCGTAATGTATTTCGGTTATATGGAAGCGCGTTCGGTGTTGCTCGGTGGATTAACCGGCTTTTTACCGAACTTATATTTTGCATTCCGAATGTCTGCAGCCAGAGGAAAGCCGGCAAAGCAGATAGTCCGCGCATTTTACTCGGGCGAATCGATAAAGTTATTTATCACGGTCGGGTTGTTTATATTAGTTTTTCAAGTGCCAGAACTAAAAGTGGTATCACTATTTGCAGGCTACATAGTGGTATTGTTGGTCTTTTGGTATGGACTGTTGATTAGAGATAGAGAGTAAACTTAAAGATGTCTACTGAAACACATGATGGCGGCGGTGCAACCAGTTATATCATCCACCATTTGACGCCTTTGTCTTCAGGCGAAGGTTTCTGGACGCTTCATCTGGATACATTCTTTTTTTCAGCAGCTTTGGGATTCTTTTTTATATTCTGGTTTCGTAAAGCAGCGTTAAATGCGACCTCAGGTGTTCCGGGTGGCTTACAGAATTTTGCCGAGATGCTTGTCGAATTTGTTGATACCCAGGTGAAAGACAGTTTTCATGGCAAGAACCCGGTTATTGCACCATTAGCATTGACTATATTTATTTGGGTTTTTCTGATGAATTTTATGGATTTGTTCCCCGTTGATTTACTGCCCATGTTGGGTTCAGTACAGGGAATAGGCTATTTACGAGTCGTGCCAAGTACAGATCTGAACGCGACATTTGCCATGTCGATCAGTGTGTTTATCCTGATTATTTTTTATAGCATTAAAGTTAAAGGTGTAATTGGCTTCGGTAAAGAATTAATGTTTCAACCCTTTGGGCCGTGGTTATTGCCCTTCAATCTGTTGCTGAAACTGGTTGAAGAAATTGCGAAACCCATCTCTCTGGGATTGCGACTATTTGGAAACCTATATGCGGGTGAGCTTATTTTCATCCTCATTGCGTTATTGCCGTGGTGGATTCAGCCAGCATTGAGCTTTCCCTGGGCAGTTTTTCATATCCTCATCATAACGCTGCAAGCGTTCATATTTATGGTATTGACAATTGTTTATATCAGCATGGCGCATGAGGATCACTAGTTCATTGGCTAGTTATAGTCATAACTTAATCTTTAGTAATTTAAATTTTTAAACGGGAGGTAACATGGAACTCGCAGAATTAATCGCAAATGTACAGGGTATGACGGCAATCGCTGTAGGCTTGGTACTGGGAATGGGCGCTATGGGAACGGCTATTGGTTTTGGTCTGTTAGGCGGTCGATTTTTAGAAGGTGCGGCCAGGCAACCGGAAATGGTACCGATGTTGCAGGTTAAGATGTTTATTGTTGCCGGACTGTTGGACGCGGTAACTATGATTGGCGTAGGTTTGGCACTGTTCTTTACATTTGCTAATCCATTTTTATCCGCAGTTGAAGCGGCAGCCGGTTAATACAATTTTTAACTATCCCTATATAGTCAAGAGGACAGTATTGTGAGTATCAATTTGACGCTAATCGGTCAGATGATTACGTTCACGCTTCTGGTGTGGTTTACCATGAAGTACATTTGGCCGCCGTTGATTCAAGCTTTGGAAGAGCGTAAACAAAAAATCGCTGATGGACTGGCGGCAGCTGATCGTGGTCAGAAAGATATGGAACTGGCTGAAAAGCGAGCTAAAGATGTTTTAAAGGATGCTAAAAATCAGGCAGCTGATATTGTGAGTCTTGCACAGAAACGGGCCTCGGAGCTTGTGGAAGAATCGAAAAGTGACGCGAAAGAGGAAGGTGCTCGTATGATCTCCTCTGCACAAGCTGAGATTGAACATGAAATCCAGCAAGTTAAGGATGGACTTCAAAAGCAGGTTTCGGAACTCGCTATCGGTGCTGCTGAACAGATTTTGCAAAAAGAAGTCGACAAAAAAGCCCATTCAGAGATTCTTACATCGTTTTCCAAACGAATAGGCAAATCATAGAATGAGCGAATTAGCGACATTAGCCCGCCCCTATGCGGAAGCCGTATTCAAGCGCGCAAAGGAAAGCGAAAATACCCAGGAATGGTCAGATGACCTCAAGTTTCTGGCTATTGTAATGAAGAATAATGAATTGGCAGCAGCATCAGATAATCCAAGAATAGATCGTTCTAGCTTTACAGATTTGCTTTTAGGAATATGTAAAGGGCAAATAAGCGGCGAAGGTTCTAATTTGGTTCGACTGCTGATCGAGAACAATCGGTTGAAATTGGCGTCGCATATTAGCGAGCTCTATGAAGCATACCGTGCGGACGAGGAAGGATATGTCGACGCTCATATTAAAACAGCTTACCCTTTAACTAAAACTGCCGAGCAGCAGCTTTCGAAAATTTTGGAAAAAACACTGAATAAAAAAGTGCAATTCCAGGTTGAGAAAGACTCATCGCTAATTGGCGGAGTATTGATTCGAGCTGGTGATATGGTGATCGATGCATCTGTACGTGGCCAGCTACAAACATTAGCCAAGAGACTCTACACCTAGAGTGAGAAAGAATTATGCAATTAAACCCATCAGAAATTAGTGACCTCATTAAAAAGAAGATCGAAAACTTCGATCTGAGTATAGAGGCCCATAGTGAAGGAACAATCGTCAGTATTACCGATGGAATTGTTCGTATTCATGGATTAGATAATGCCCTACAGGGCGAAATGCTGGAGTTTCCTGGCAATACTTACGGCATGGCATTAAACCTTGAACGTGATTCTGTCGGGGCGGTTGTATTAGGTGCTTATCAGCATCTCACCGAAGGTGACAGTGTTAAATGTACAGGCAAAATTCTTGAAGTGCCTGTAGGTGAAGCCTTACTGGGGAGGGTAGTCGATTCTCTGGGTCAACCCATTGATGGTAAAGGCCCTGTGGATACGGATGAGACTTCACCCATAGAAAAAATCGCACCCGGTGTTATTGCCCGTCAATCTGTCGACCAGCCTGTACAGACCGGTTTGAAGTCAATTGATGCCATGATTCCGGTAGGTCGTGGTCAACGAGAATTGATTATCGGTGACCGGCAAACGGGTAAGACGGCTATTGCCATAGACGCGATCATTAACCAGAAAGGTAGTGGTATCAAATGTGTCTATGTGGCCATTGGTCAGAAACAATCGTCTATTGCTAACGTGGTCAGGAAGTTAGAAGAACATGGTGCTATGGAACATACTATCGTGGTTTCTGCATCGGCATCTGACTCGGCGGCGTTGCAATTTATTGCGCCCTATACCGGTTGCTCCATGGGAGAGTATTTCCGTGATCGTGGAGAAGATGCACTGATTATTTATGATGATTTGACCAAGCAGGCCTGGGCATACAGACAGGTCTCCTTGTTGTTACGTCGTCCACCTGGTCGTGAAGCTTATCCCGGAGACGTATTCTATTTGCATTCGCGTTTGCTTGAACGAGCATCGCGGATCAATGCCGTCGAAGTAGAGAAATTGACAAAAGGCAAAGTTAAAGGAAAAACAGGATCTTTAACCGCTTTACCTATTATCGAAACACAGGCGGGTGATGTATCTGCGTTCGTTCCAACTAACGTAATTTCTATTACAGATGGACAGATCTTTTTGGAGACAGACTTATTTAATGCCGGTGTCCGACCAGCGGTCAACGCGGGGCTGTCGGTTTCGCGTGTAGGCGGTGCTGCTCAAACCAAAGTGATTAAGAAACTGGGCGGTGGTATTCGATTGGATTTGGCTCAATACAGAGAATTGCAGGCTTTTGCTCAGTTTGCTTCTGATTTGGATGAAAGTACCCGTAAACAGATTGAACGCGGTCAGCGGGTTACTGAAATGATGAAACAAAACCAGTATTCGCCGATGAGTGTCGCGCAAATGGCGATTTCTTTATTCGCGGTGAATGAAGGCTATTTAGATGACGTCGAAGTGAATAAAGTTCGTGATTTTGAAGATGCATTGCAAAGTTATATGAAATCAGAACAGTCCGACCTGATAGCTAAAGTCGACGAAAATGGCGATTATAGTGATGAAGTCTCGGATCAATTTAAGTCCGCCATCGCTGATTTCATCAAAAATCATTCCTGGTAAAGGATACAAAAATGGCCAGCGGAAAAGAGATCCGAACCAAAATCGCGAGTATAAAAAATACTCAGAAGATTACTCGAGCCATGGAAATGGTGGCGGCGAGTAAAATGCGTAAAACTCAGGAAAGAATGCAGGCAACACGACCATATTCGCGTAAAATTGGTCAGATTATCAATCATCTTTCGCATGCAAATCCTGAGTATAAGCATGATTTTCTCGTTCCCAGGGAAGCAAAACGTATCGGTGTTATCGTTGTGACTTCTGATCGGGGCTTGTGTGGTGGCTTGAATGCAAATTTGTACAGGAAATTAATCCGCGATTTGCAAAAATGGGAAGATGAGGGTAAAGAAATAGATCTGTGTTGTATCGGCCAAAAAGGTGCGGGCTTTCTTGCAAATATAGGTGCGCAAGTAATTGCCCAGGCAACAAAAATTGGTGATACCCCGCATCTTGACGATCTCATCGGTGTTATAAAGGTGATGTTGGACGCATACGAAGACGGTAGTATTGATACCCTGTATGTCGTATACAATGAGTTTGTAAACACCATGACACAAAAGCCAACTTTGGAACAGCTTTTACCTATTTCTTCTGATGAGTTGGTAGAAGATCTGGCCGGTCACTGGGATTATATATACGAACCGGACGCGAAAGAAATCCTTGATGACTTACTGGTGCGCTACATAGAGTCAATCGTTTACCAGGGGGTTGTCGAGAACAATGCTTGCGAACAGGCGGCACGAATGGTGGCGATGAAGAGTGCGTCAGACAATGCAGGAAAACTGATTGATGAATTGCAGCTGGTCTATAACAAAGAGCGCCAGGCAGCGATAACCCAGGAAATTTCCGAAATTGTTGCGGGTGCGGCGGCTGTCTAAGCTTTTAATGAAATAAACGAATAATACAAAGTCTTAATGAGGATTCAAAAATGAGTTCGGGTAAAATTGTCCAAATTATTGGTGCAGTAGTCGATGTGGAGTTTCCAAGAGAGTCGCTGCCTAAGGTGTATGACGCACTTATTGTTCAGGGCCACAATCTGACCCTGGAAGTTCAGCAACAACTGGGTGACGGAATCGTCAGAACAATCGCAATGGGAACCACCGATGGTTTAGGTCGTGGGGTCGACGTTGACAATACAGGGAAAGCCATTCAGGTGCCGGTGGGGCAGGAAACCCTGGGTCGAATTATGAATGTTCTGGGTGATCCTATCGATGAAAAGGGTGCCATTGGCGAAAAAGAAAAGTGGGCAATACACAGAAGCGCTCCGACTTATGATGAGCAAGCAGCCAATAATGATTTATTGGAAACTGGAATCAAAGTCATCGATTTAATCTGTCCTTTTGCTAAAGGCGGTAAAGTTGGATTGTTTGGTGGAGCTGGTGTAGGCAAAACTGTAAACATGATGGAGCTGATTCGAAATATTGCTCTGGAACATAGTGGGTTTTCTGTGTTTGCGGGGGTAGGAGAGCGTACTCGTGAAGGTAACGATTTCTATCATGAAATGACTGACAGTAATGTGCTGGATAAAGTGTCACTGGTTTATGGTCAGATGAACGAGCCTCCGGGTAACCGCCTGCGTGTTGCGCTAACGGGTTTAACCATGGCCGAATATTTTCGTGAAGAAGGACGCGACGTACTCTTCTTCGTGGATAATATTTATCGTTATACACTCGCTGGTACAGAAGTGTCTGCCTTGTTGGGGCGTATGCCTTCAGCAGTAGGATATCAGCCTAACCTGGCTGAAGAAATGGGAACTCTTCAAGAACGCATTACATCAACCAAGACCGGTTCAATCACATCAATCCAGGCGGTGTATGTACCTGCAGATGATTTGACTGACCCTTCTCCGGCAACAACCTTTGCACATTTGGATGCAACGGTCGTGTTGTCACGGCAGATCGCTGAGTTGGGGATTTACCCTGCGGTTGATCCATTGGATTCCACTAGCCGTCAGTTGGATCCACTGGTTATCGGGCAAGACCATTACGATACTACGCGAGCGGTACAGGGAACCCTGCAAAGATATAAAGAATTGCGTGATATTATTGCCATTTTGGGTATGGATGAATTGTCAGAAGAAGATAAATTGACTGTGTCCAGAGCAAGAAAAATTCAAAGATTTCTTTCGCAACCGTTTTTCGTTGCTGAAGTATTTACCGGATCACCTGGCAAGTATGTGTCGCTGAAAGACACGATATCTGGATTTAAAGGGATAATCGACGGCGAGTATGACGATATTCCTGAACAGGCTTTTTATATGGTAGGCACCATAGATGAAGCGCTTGAAAAAGCGAAAGGAATGGCGGCTGCCTAGAGGCGAAATTATGGCTATGACAATTCATGTCGACATTGTTAGTGCGGAAAAGGAAATCTATTCCGGTTTGGCAGAAATGGTATTCGCGCCTGCTGTACTGGGTGAAGTTGGTATTGCCCCACGACACGCACAAATGATTACTCGACTCAATCCGGGTGAAGTTCGGGTTAAAACAGAAAAAGAAGAGTTTCCATTTTTTATTTCCGGGGGCTTGCTTGAAGTACAGCCTCATCTAGTAACGGTATTAGCGGATACTGCAATCAGGGCGGATGATATAGACGAGTCGGCGGCTCTGGCAGCAAAAACGAAGGCTGAGGAAGCTATGAACGAAAAGTCCGATAAAATCGATTATGCGAAAGCCCAGGCCGAACTCGCACAAGCCGTTATGCAGCTACGGACACTTGATAGACTTAGAAAGCGACGATCATAATATTCGTATTGATCGATCCAAGAACCTGTCAGGATACGGTGAATTACCGTATCCTGACAGGTTTTTTTGTTTTGGAAATAGAGTACGGAGCTTCTACCGGCTTATCGTTAACACGAGAATTTTTACGGCGCGTACTATTTTTTGTACCATGATACTTTCAAGAGTTTTTCTGCATGTCCGAAAAAAGAAATTCGTATTCTAAACAATAAGCCGACTCAACAGGGTCTATTTGTCTACTCTTAATAGGTACAAAACATTTGCCTCATTCCCATTACTAATATCGGTGAAATGACATGAAAACGAAATGCATCATCTTGGCGGCGGGTCAGGGTACCCGGATGAAGTCAGCAAAGCCAAAGGTTTTACACCATATTGGAGCTTATTCCTTACTGGAACATGTATACCGACTTGCCCAACAAGTAGCAGGGGATGACATAACCATTATTTATGGCCATGGCGGTGAACGCCTGATCAATGATCTTGGTCATTTGAAGGCAAAATGGGTGGAACAAAAAGAACGTTTGGGTACCGGGCATGCGGTGATGCAGGCTTCTGATATTATAGAGGATGACTCCAAGGTGTTGATCCTGTATGGAGATGTTCCATTGCTGCAGGTTGATACGGTTAAGGGTCTATTAGATGTTTGTGACGAAAACTCTGCAGGATTGTTGACGGTGTGTCTGGATAATCCATTTGGATATGGCAGAATCCTCAGAAATTCTGAGGGCAAGGTGCAGAGAAGCGTAGAAGAAAAAGACGCAACCGATGAAGAACGAAACATTCAGGAAGTGAATACAGGCATACTTGCAGTATGTGGAGAGCAATTAAAAAAATGTCTGTCTCGACTGAGTAATAGTAATGCGCAGAATGAGTATTATCTCACCGATGTGATCGGATTAACCGTGTCAGATGGGTTATCGGTTAATACCTTTAACCCAATGTCGGAAGATGAAGTATTGGGTGTTAATTCCCGCAGTCAATTGGCTCATCTTGAGCGTGCTTTGCAAACGAATATCGCTGGCTCTTTAATGGAGCGAGGGGTTACATTACGAGATCCGGATAGAATCGATGTACGCGGAGAACTGCTGCATATTGGCCAGGATGTTGAAATAGATATCAACGTCGTGTTATCCGGCAATATTGAAATTGGAGACAATGTTCGTATTGGTGCTAATTGTTCCATTAAGGATACAAGAATTGGTGATAATGTTGAAATATTGCCTAATTCCGTAATAGAGGATTCATTGATTGGTGATTCTTGTCGCATTGGGCCTTTTGCACGTCTTCGTCCTGAGACGGCTTTAGCGGATCATGTACACGTAGGTAATTTTGTAGAAATCAAAAAATCAGATATTGCAGATCAGACAAAAATAAGCCACCTAAGCTATATAGGTGACAGTACGGTGGGTTCTCGAGTCAATGTGGGTGCGGGTACAATTACCTGTAACTACGATGGTGCTAATAAATTTCAAACGACAATAGAAGATGATGTATTTATCGGTTCGGATACTCAACTTATTGCACCGGTAACGATTAAGAAAAATTCAACAATTGGAGCCGGGTCGACGATAACCAGAACTGCTCCGGAGAATAAATTAACACTGAGTCGCAGTAAACAATTTTCAATCAACGGGTGGCAGCGCCCCGTAAAGAGGAAATGATCATGTGTGGAATAGTTGGCGCCATAGCGCAGAGAGATGTCGTACCGATCCTGTTGGAGGGATTACGTCGTCTTGAATATAGAGGATACGATTCAGCGGGGGTTGCGGTATTAAATGATACGGCTATCGATAGAAAAAGACAGTTGGGTAAAGTGGAAGAGCTCGACAATCTTATGCAATCTGAACCCATCGCTGGATTTACCGGAATCGCCCATACACGATGGGCAACCCACGGAGTTCCCAGTCAGGCCAATGCTCACCCCCATATTTGTCGAGATAAAGTCGCCATTGTCCACAATGGTATCATCGAAAATCATGAAGAACTCAGGGAGCAACAAAGCGGTAAAGGTCATGCATTTACCTCCGAAACTGATACTGAAGTCATCGTGCATGCAATTTACGATCAATTAGATCAGTCTGAATCTTTATTGGACGCAGTACAGCGCACAGTCGTTGGCTTGGATGGTGCTTATGCCTTGGGTGTTGTCAATGTGGACGAGCCCGATTTATTGATTGCTTGCCGAAAAGGTAGCCCTTTGGTTATCGGTGTCGGCATAGGCGAATATTTTATTGCATCGGATGTGGCTGCCCTGATTCCAGTGACCCAGCAATTTATTTTTTTGGAGGATGGGGACATTGCGGAAATCAGGCACAATAAACTGAAAATATTCGATGAGTCCGGTCAAGAGGTGCAACGTGTAGTCAAAGAGAGCCAGTTAAAGGCGGAGGAAGTCGAGCGCGGTGAGTATCGCCATTATATGCTCAAAGAAATATTTGAGCAGCCCAGAGTGATAGCCGAAGCGCTTGAAGGGCGTTTTAATGGTCTGAAGTTGATGGAGGAATCATTTGGCCCTAATGCTTCTGCAATATTTGACCAGGTTAAAAATATACAAATACTGGCCTGTGGTACCAGCTACCATGCAGGCCTGGTAGCTCGCTATTGGTTTGAATCGCTGGCAGGTGTTCCCTGCGATGTGGAGATTGCCAGCGAATACCGTTACCGGGAACCGATGATGCGTGCGGGTACCCTGGTGGTTACTATCTCTCAATCGGGCGAAACAGCGGATACTCTGGCGGCCCTGCACGAAGCTAAACGCCTGGGCGCGATCCATTCTCTGGCAATCTGCAATGTCCAGGAAAGTTCCCTGGTGCGTGAGTCCGACCTGGTATTAATGACTCGGGCCGGTCCGGAAATTGGGGTGGCATCGACCAAAGCATTTACCACCCAATTGGTCTCATTGATGCAACTGGTTATCGCAGTGGGTCGGCGCTTCAAAATAGACAATATTACTGAAAAACGCATCGCTTCTCAGTTGTTCAGTTTGCCCGCACGAGTCGAAGATGTGCTGGCATTAAACGACCAGATCGTGGAATTATCCAAGCGTTTTGCGGATAAGCATCATACTTTGTTCCTGGGAAGAGGCAGTCATTTTCCGGTCGCCATGGAAGGTGCATTAAAACTCAAGGAAATTTCTTATATCCATGCGGAAGCGTATCCCGCCGGTGAGTTAAAACATGGCCCCCTGGCTTTGGTAGACTCCGAAATGCCGGTGGTGGCTGTGGCTCCCAATGATAATTTGCTGGAGAAACTTAAATCGAACCTTCAGGAAGTTAGCGCTCGTGGTGGACAGCTTATTGTGTTTGCCGATGAAACTATCGAGGTTAAATCTGAAGATAATGTATTCGTGATGACCGTGACGCCGACCGAAAATGAAATGGCACCGGTGATTTTTACCATTCCTTTGCAATTATTGTCGTACCATGTGGCGATTATTAAGGGTACTGATGTTGATCAACCCAGGAATCTGGCGAAGTCGGTTACTGTGGAATAAGTGGAGATATAGACTACTCGATACCATGCATAAAGAACCAATAAGTGTAACTTCTTGCCCCTCTATGGGTGATCTGTTCCGGAAGACGCCGTAAATACATCCTTGTAGGCTTGGATGCGGCTTCCCTGCCGCATACACTTCCTCCACAGATCCCCCATAGAGGGCTGTTTCGATTAAGGGGCAA
>Ga0114934_10000802_pt1 | contig 20244 bp, 20 predicted proteins | sample 4SBtaG_2_FD_99695 | JGI IMG/M metagenome (GOLD analysis project Ga0114934, IMG submission 99695) | Deep subsurface microbial communities from Kolumbo volcano to uncover new lineages of life (NeLLi) - 4SBTROV10_white metaG | ecosystem: Environmental > Aquatic > Marine > Volcanic ...
AAAAAATAAGAGAACAAGAAAGAATAGAAAAACAAAAAAGATTACAAGAAGCATTAGACAACATGACAATAGAAGAACTAAAAGAATTAAATAAAAAACTTGATAAAATAAAAAAAATAAAGTAAATATTTAACTTCTCATCTTTCACTTATTTTTCTTCCATAAAAACAAAAATTATTCCAATTAAAAACACAATTACTGCTCCTATCATACCCATTCCTGGAACAGTAACTACTATATAAGAAACTTCATTTGAAGCAGTGTTTATCTTAACCTCTTCTGCCCCTACGCTAGCTGTTGGTTCTGGGGAGGCATATTTTCGTCTTTCATAATGAGCTTTAATTTCGTCAGCAGAAAGAGCCCTATCGTAAATACGAACTTCGTCGATTGTGCCGTTCCCTTGAGTGTTTCCCGTATTTCCACTTCCAAGATAAAAATGGTCTCCTGACTCTGCCCAAGTTACATCTTGAGTATCTCTCAATACCCCCTGCACATATAACTTCTTTTTCCCCTCTTTTTTCCATGTAAAAACTATATTATACCAATTGTCAGGTCCTTGAAGGTTATCTAAGTCATATGTAACTTTCGCCCCTGAATTATTTAATCGTGTTGCTACAACACCAGTAGAATAAATCCACATTTCCCAACTATCTGCATCTACTGAATTATCATAAATCGTATTATAGTTATACCAGGGACCTTTGGGGTTATACCAGAATGCAATAGTACCTTCAGTATAAGTATCCCCTGATGAATCCCTTAAAGCATCACCGCAATCCACATAATCGTCATCGCCGTCTAAAATTAAAGAGTCCCCTGTTGAAAATTTAACATCACTTCTACTAGCCCACTGACCACCATCTGAGCCATTCCAAGTTGCTCCATTAATTACTCCATTATTTCCATTCCCACTTGAATCAACCGCAGTTGTTCCGCTTCCAGTATCCATATGCCATAATGCTGCTAATCCTCTTTCTTCAAAATTCTTTGTGAAAGTATTATCAAAATTTGAGGCAGAACTCTCCTCTGAATTCCCGTAATACATGTAAACCTTTGCATTCGAGTTATTTTGAATAAAAGGCACTTTCACCCAAAAAGTAGCATTATCACTCGCTGATAAATCGCAGGTTTCAATCCAGTAAGGAATCTCAGTTTCTGTTTCAGATGTTGAATTATAATAAGTAAACCTCACATCACCACAATACTGCTGAACCTTATTATCAGAATACTCCTTAGAAAAGTTTGTTACTACTCCTTATTCTTCAAACTCTTCCAGCATTAACTACCCCACATTTCACAAAGAGGTTTGAAATTAAAGATTAACCTCTTTAAAAATTAAAAAAAGTAAATTTTAGTTAAAATAAATATAATCCAATAAGTAACAAAAATAGAATCAAGTCAAGATAACCTTCTTCTATGCTTCCTGTTTTGATTAGTTTTAAGCCGTAGTGTTTTTTTTGTTTAAATTTAAAAAGATTCCATTTAACTCCATTAAAAAATAATGGTATTCCGCTGCGGGTTAAAGAATCTAAAAATAAGTGCCCTATAAAACCTACAAAAAAACCAAGTGTACTAAATAAAACATTAAAACCAAAATAGGAAAAAACAGGTGCAAGTAATAATGAAAATAAAAAACCAGCTTCTAAAGTATGTAAGTAAGTCCTATGTCCAATTGTTTTACTAATTATTTTTGAAACGTCTTTGAAAACAAAGTTAAACCTGCTAATCAAAGAACCAGGATGGTCTAAATCAGGGAATAAACTACCAAGTAAAACAAACAAAATAAAAACATTACCTAAGTTAAAAAAATTAATAAAAAATAATCCAAGCAATAGTCCAAATATTAAATGAGTTCTTCCAAGCATTAAACAAAACAATGTAAGTTAATAATAAAAACTTTTTATTTTACTAAAAACAACATAATGTAATAATAAAAAATTTTTATTTTACTGTTACGCTTTTAGCTAGGTTACGTGGCTTGTCAGGATCCAATCCTTTTAAAACAGCAATATAATAAGCTAGGATTTGAGCTGGAACTATGAACATTACCGGGTTAAAAACGCCGACATTAAAAACTTTAATCCAGTCATCAAATACTTCTTGATTTTTTTCAGATACTCCTATAATCCAACCTCCTCTGCTTTTCATTTCAACAGCATTAGATAAGGTTTGCTTGTCATCTCCAAAAACAATACAAGGAGTACCTTTTTCAATTAAGGCAATATTACCGTGTTTCAATTCTCCTCCTGCAAAAGATAAGACTGGAATGTAAGAAACTTCACGAATTTTCAAACCAGCTTCAAGAGCAGTAACATAATGCTCGTTTCTGCCAATAATAACAATTACTTTAGCATCCTTAATTTTGTCAGCAATTACTTCAATTCTCTTTCTTTCTAATTTGCTTGTTAGGTTATATAACTCATTCCAAACTAAATTTAAATTATCCTCACCTCCAAAAGCAAGTTGAAAAATTAAAACAAGCAAAGCAACTTGAGAAGTATATGATTTTGTAGACAAGACACAAATTTCAGGCCCAGCATTCAACAATAAAACTTTATCAGAAACCCTTTCAAGAGAAGAGCCCTTAACATTCACAAGAGAAAGCACTTTTGCTTTTTCATTTTTTGCTATTTTCACTGCCTCTAAAACATCAGCTGTTTCTCCACTTTGTGAAACAGCAACAACTAAAGTATTTTCATTAATTAAATTAACATAATTACTAAATTCAGATGATTGAATAGCCCTTGCATCAACGCCTTTTCCAATAAGAAGATACTCAGCAGACAAGCAAGCATGATAACTTGTGCCAGAGCCAATGAGCAAAACTTTATCAGCTGATTTAAGTAAAGAAGCACTTTGTTCAAAATCTTTTCTCTTAGAAATATTTTTTAAAACTTGAACTTGTTCTAAAATTTCTTTAAGCATAAAATGCTTAAACTCCCCTTTTTTTACACTCTCAACATCCCAGTCAATAAAATCAACAACCCTATTCATAACTTTATTCTCTTTTAAATTAAGAATACTCCAACCCCCCTCAGATAAAATAAAAAAATCATAATTATACAACCAAATAACTTTTTTAGTGTGTTTTAAAAAAGCAGGAGCATCACTTGCAGCAAAAAAACCATTATCACTTATGCCAAGAACAAGAGGAGAATCCTTACGCACTCCATAAATCTTGTCTTCGCCTTTTTTTAAAACAAGAATAGCAAAACTACCTTCTAACTTTAAAAAAACAGATTTACATGCTTCTTCAAAAACAATCCCTTTTTTTAGTTCCTCTTCAATTAAATGAGGCACAACCTCACTATCCGTATCACTTTTAAACACATGCCCTTTGTTGATTAAATCTTTTTTTAATTCCTCATAATTTTCAATAATGCCATTATGCACAACACTAATTTTATTATTACAATCAAAATGAGGATGAGCATTTTCACGAGTAACACTCCCATGAGTAGCCCAACGAGTATGCCCAATAGCAGTATTAGAAACAAACCTTTGATTACTTAAACCACTAACTTTTCCAACTTCCTTTAAAAAACCAAGATTATCCTCATCATTATAAACAACACCATAGGAGTCATAACCCCTGTATTCTAAATTCTTCAAACCCTCAACAACTAAGCTAAAGGCATTTTCTTTTCCAACATAACCAATAATTCCACACATAGTAAAATAAGTTTAATATAATGTTATTTATAATTATTTTTAAAATAGTTTTAATACCATTATAGAAAAATTTATAATAGTAAATTGTGTTTAATTTATCATGTATTCTTTAATAAAAAAAGTAAAGGGAAAAAAACACTCAGAACCTATTTTGATTACAAGTAACCCTATTAAAAGTTTTAGGAACTTGAATAAGAACAGCTTAAAAATACTTAAAGTTCTTGCTAGAAAACCAATGTACGCAACTGAACTATCTAAAGAACTTAAAATTCATGAGCAGAAAATTTATTACTACTTAAATAATTTAAAAAAAGCAGGACTAGTGAAAATAACAAGAGAAGAGATTAAAAGAGGGGCAGTTACAAAATATTATGCTCCAACTGCTAATGCTTTTGGGTTTGAAATAAAGAAAAAAGAAGTAAAAGAAGAAGAGGATAAAAAGGCAAGAGAATTTTTTCAGGAATTTATTAACACAGGAATTTTTGACGGCTCTATTATTGTAAGCGCTCCCTTCCAACATGGGCCTTATTTAACAAGTGCTAGAGATGGGCATTATGCAGTTCAACTTGGATTATTTTTAGGAAAATACTGCGAACTGCCTAAAAAATTTATTATCAAATTAGATACTGAAGCAAAAGCAGAACATGAAGAGAATAGAAACTTAATAATAATTGGCGGGCCTACTGTTAATATTCTTTCAAATGAATTAAACAAAAAACTTAAAATAAATTTTAAATGGAACAAGAAGTGGGTAATTTACTCTTCTTTTACTGAAAAAAAATATGATAATGAGGATATTGCTGTAATTACTAAAATCACTAACCCTTGGAACAAAAATAAAAAAATAATTTTCCTTTCAGGACTAAAATATGAAGGTACTAAAACAAGCATAATAAGCGTAACTCAATTTGCTAACAAAGTGCTTAAAAAATACGAACAGGGAAAGGACTTTTACTGTATAGTTAAGGGATTAGACAAGGATGGTGATGGAAAAACAGATGACTTGAAAATAATTGAAGCAAACAATACTTAAAAAAAAGATATAATCAAAATTCAATTTTTTTTCTTAATTTTATCAGCAACCATATTGAATAATAAAAGGAAAAGAGTATAATAATAAGTATGTATAGAAAAATACCAATTAAAAAAGAAGCAAAAGAAACAAAAAGACAAGGGCCATTAACAAAGAAGGAATATTGGGAAATGAAGAAAGGGTACTTGTCTAAATTAGGAATAACAGAAGAAGATATTAAAAAGAACATAATAAAAAAAGAAAACAAGTTAAGTTCCATTAAAAATACTCAAAAAATGAAGGTAAATTTTATAAGCAATGTACAAATAATTAGATTAATATTTGATTCAATGCCTGGTAAAACTTTTGAAGAAAAATTAAAAAACTATGAAAAAATACCAAAAAGAGAAATAGTTGATTTTATAAAAAAAAACAAAAGAAAAGCTTCTCCTTCAGGAATAATTGCAAATGAAGAAATGACAGCAGGGATTAGAAAAATACAACCAAAATACATAGATACTTTAAAAGAATTAATTGAAAAAAATTTTAACCTAGATGAATTCAAAGTGCAAAGAAATGAAAGAAAAAAATTAACCCATGCAGCACAAAGAATTCTTAACTTCTTAGAAGATGCAGGAATAATAAAAAAAGAGAGGGGGAATGAAGAAATAAGAGTAATTAATCCAGAAGCTCTTCAAAAAACAGTTGAAACAGGTTATATTCAATTCCCAGAACTAAAGCCATTATATAAAAAAAAGAAAAAACAAGAACAACAATAATTAACTAAAACTTTTCAAAACTAAAACAATTATACAAAAAAAAACAAGAATAAAAAAAATATTAATTTAAAATAATTCGTCTAAAGCTGATTTTTGTTTTTTAGGTAAAAAATACTTCTTCACCTAAAAAAAATATTAATTTAAAATAATTCATCTAAAGCTGATTTTTGTTTTTTAGGTAAAAAATCCTGTATATACCCCTCAACATAAGGCACAAGCTTCTTATTTAACACGTAATGATTACCAACCCTTTTCAAAACCTCAAACCTCTCCAACAACTCCAAATCAGGCTTAACTTTCATACCCACATTAAAATAAATATCATCCAAATAAGCTTCTTCATGCTCTAAAACATAAAACAAAGCACGCGCCAACAAAACCCTATTCTTACTTTCTAAAATCATTGAACGCAAAGACTTAGCACTGCCACTAACACCATTCTTAATACTAAAAAAAGAAGGAACACCGCAATTCTTACAAACCTTCCAACCTTCCTTAGTTTCACCCTTAAAAGCAACCTCTAAACCAGCCCCACACTCAGGGCACTTAATAGTAATCATAACATCATTAATTAAGGAAAAAAGAGTATAAAAGATTAATGTATTCAACCAAAATTTACCAGTCATGGAAACAAAAACAATTAGAAAAATACAAGCAATTAATTCCAAAAATAAAAAAATACCTAAACAACACAACAAGCCCAAGCAATAAAAAAACAATCCTAGACATAGGCACAGGACAAGCATGGTTCTATGAAGAACTACAAAAACAAGGAATTAGTTTTAAAAAAATCACTGCAATAGAACCAGATAAAGAAATGATGAAAAAAGAAAATGAAAAAAAACTAAACCTAAAATACTACAATGAAAATTTTGAAAAATGGAGTGAAAAAAACAAACAAACAAAATTTAATTTAATCATATTATTTGACTCCATTCATTTAATTAAAAAAACCGAAGAAATACAAAAACATGCAAAACAAGACACATTAATATTAATAAGCACTCCAGCACACTACAAAAACTTATTAAAGCAGTTTCTTAATAATAAACAATATAAAACAATAAAAAAAGGAACAATAGGACAAGAAGAAATAGATTACTTCATATTAATACAAAAACAAGAAAAAAGTAATTAAGAATAAACTTAATACAAAAATAAGAAAAAGTAATTAAAAATAAAATTAATAAAAAAACAAAAAAAAGTAATTAAAAATAAAATTAATAAAAAAATAAGAAAAAGGTAATTAAAAATGAGTTCATCTTTTCAAAAAATAGAAGAAAAATGGAAAACAAAATGGCAAGAAGCAGGCATATTCAAAGCAAAAGAACAAGGAAAAAAATATTACATTCTTGAAATGTTCCCCTACCCCTCAGGACAAGGAGCACACATGGGACATGCTCGAAACTACTCAATAGGAGACACCCTCGCTAGATTTAAAAGAATGCAAGGATACTCAGTACTTTACCCAATGGGATGGGACGCGTTCGGACTCCCAACAGAAAACGCTGCAATCAAAAAAGGCATACACCCCTTCCAAAGCATTAAAGAAAACATTAACACAATGAAAAAACAATTCAACAAACTATCACTAAGCTATGACTGGGACAGAGAAATAAACACTTCAAACCCAGAATACTACAAATGGACTCAATGGCTATTCTTAAAAATGCTTGAAAAAAAACTCGTCTACCAAAAATACACGACAGCAAACTGGTGCCCAAGTTGTAAAACCACTTTAGCAAACGAAGACGTAAAACAAGGAAAATGCTGGAGATGCGGAACACAAGTAATTCAAAAAGAAATCAAACAATGGTTCTTTAAAATAACAGAATACGCAGACAAACTACTAGAAGACTTAGATAAAATACAATGGACAGAGCAACTAAAAACAATGCAAAAAAATTGGATTGGAAAAAGCACTGGAACAAACTTAAAATTCAATATACCTGAATTAAATGAAGAAATAACAACATTCACAACACGCCCAGATACTTATTTTGGAATAACATTCATAGCAATAGCCCCTGAACATCCTTTAATTAAAAAATTAATACAAGACACACCCAATAAACAAGAAATTGAAAAATTCATAAAAGAAATTAAAAACCAGCCAGAAATAGACAGGATAACAAAAGAAAAAAAAGGAATATTCACAGGAAAATATGCAATCAACCCAATAACAAAAGAAAAAATACAATTATGGATAGCAAACTACGTCCTAGCAACTTACGGAACAGGGGCAGTAATAGCAGTACCTGCACATGACCAAAGAGATTTTGAATTTGCAAAAAAACATGGAATACCAATAAAAACAGTAATAAGCAAAAATGCAGAACAAACAAACAATAACGAAATGCAAAAAGCATACACCAAAGAAGGGATAATGATAAACTCTAATCAGTTTAATGGAATGAAAAACGAAGAAGCAAAAACAGCAATAACAAATTACTTAATTGAAAAAAAATACGCTGAAAAAACAGTGAATTATAAAATAAGAGACTGGAACATATCAAGACAAAGGTACTGGGGGGCACCAATACCAATAATACACTGCGAAAAATGTGGGGCAGTGCCAGTGCCAGAAGAACAACTGCCAGTAGAACTACCTCTTAACGTGGAATTTGGAAAACAAGGCACAGCACCACTTGCTACAAATGAAGATTTTGTAAACACGACATGTCCAAAATGCGGTGGGCCTGCAAAAAGAGAAACAGATACAATGACAACTTTCGTTGACTCATCATGGTATTACTTAAGATACTGTTCTCCAAAAAGCAAGTTAGCATTTGATAAAGAAAAAGTAAAATACTGGATGCCAGTAGACCAGTATATAGGAGGACTTGAACACGCAGTTGGACACTTAATGTACTCTAGGTTTGTGACAAAAGTATTACATGAGTTAGGTTACCTTGATTTTGACGAACCATTTATTAAATTATTAAACCAAGGAATGGTTTTAAAAGACGGAACAAAAATGAGCAAAAGCAAAGGCAACGTAGTAGACCCAATTGAAGTAATAAACAAACATGGCGTAGACGTGCTAAGACATTATATTTTATCAATAGCTCATCCTACAAAAGATTTTGAATGGGCAGATAAAGACATGCTTGGTTCAAAAAGAACAATTGAAAAACTAATTGAATTAAGTGAAGAAACAAAATCAAAACAAGATGATTATATTGAAAGCATTGCTCAGAAAAAAATACAAAAAGTAACTGATTACCTTGAAAAACTTGACTTAAATTATGCTTTAATTGAATTAAATAATTTCATAGAACAATTAAAAAAACACCCATCAGAAGAAGCTTATAAGACATTATTAAAATTAATGAATCCTTTCACTCCTCATATTTGTGAAGAATTATGGAGCCAGACAGAAAAAACATTATTAGCAACAGAAAAATGGCCAGAGCCAGATAAAAGTAAAATAAATTTGAAAGCAGAAAAAACAGAAGAATTAAAAGAACAATTAGAACAGGATATTAAAAAAATTATTGAATTATCAGGAATTCAAAAACCAAAAGAAATAACAATATTCACAGCACCAGAATGGAAAAGAAAAGCATGGAATAAAACAAGAGAAAATAAGCAACAACAAAATATAATAAGTACACTAATGCAAGATGACGAGTTTAAAAAACACGGTAAAGAAGCAATAAAATATGCTCAATGGCTTCAGAAAAACAAGCATGCTTTACCAGAAATAATCAAGGCACAAGAAGAAACCAGTATAATACAAAAAATACAACAAGAACTTGAAAAACAATTCAACACAAAAATAACAATAACAAATGCTGAAAACACGAAAGAACCAAAAGCAAACAACGCACTACCAAACAAACCAGCAATACTAATAAAATAAAAGAAATAATCCTTTCTTACGGTTTGATTCTTTTCAAGTCCCTCGGATGCAAAACAACTTCCCTAATATTATTAATACCAAGCATCTTCTGAATAAGCCTATCAACCCCAAAGCCAAAACCACCATGAGGAGGCATACCAAACTTAAACGCTTCCAGGTAATCCTTAAAATTATCAGGATTCAAACTCTTTTTTTTCATCCTTTTAACTAATTTTTCATAATTATGTTCTCTTTGTCCCCCTGAAGTAAGCTCCTGTCCATCCTGCTCCAAGTCAAAAGAAAAACTAAAACCATCACCTGACTCCATTATATAAAAAGGCTTTTCTTTTTCAGAAAAATTAGTTATAAAGAAAAAATCATTTCCTTTTTGTTTCATTAAACCCCCAAGCTTTTTTTCATCTTCAGTTCCTATTTCTTCACCCTGTTTTTTACCAAGTAATTCAATTGCTTTTGAGTAAGTAATTCTTGGAAAAGGAGTTTTAGGAATTTTTAAATTAACATTTAATACTTTTAATTCTTTCAAACACCTTTTTTTCACAAAATCATAAACAAATGTAATCGCTTCCTCTAAAAATTGCATGACATCTTCTTGTGAATCAATAAAAGCAAGTTCAACATCCCACATTGTAAATTCAGCCACATGCCTTGAAGTATCACTTTTTTCAGCTCTAAAATAAGGAGCAATCTCATACACTTTATCAAAACCAGCAGACATAAGCTCTTGCTTGTATAATTGAGGGGACTGTGACAAATAAGCTTTTTTGCCGAAATAATTAACTTCAAACAAAGTTGCTCCTCCTTCAGCACCACTAACCATAATTTTAGGAGTATGCATTTCAACAAAACCCTTGCCTTCTGAATAATTACGCAGAGCAGTAAAAACAGCATCACGTATTAAAAAAATAGCTTTAACTTTTTCCTGTCTCAAATCCATAAACCTTGAATTTAACCTAGTATCTAATTCTGAATCAATCTTACCTGAAATATCTAAAGGTAAAGGAACCTCTGCTTTATTTAAAACTTCAATTGATTCAGGCACTAACTCCCAACCACTTAATGACTTCTCATTCTTCTTAACAGAACCAGTAACAGCTAACACTGACTCAGGAGTAATTTCATTAATTAAATTAAAATTACTGTTGCTTGCTGGAATCGTTATTTGTGAAACTCCTGTTTTATCTCTTAATTTAATAAAAGAAATTTTACCTAAAACACGTATATTCTGAGCCCATCCAGCGAGAGTTATTTTTTTATCAAAATCCTTTTCAGTTACTTCATTAAAATAATGAGTCCTAATCAAAACAAAACACCTCTTATCTCTCTTTTTTTTAAGAGTAACATTAAATAAAAAGCTATTGATAAAACAAAAATACTTTTTTTAAAAATAAAACAATAATTTAAATTAAAAAAAAAGTATTTTTAAAAATAAAACAATAATTTAAATTAAAAAAAAAGTATTTTTAAAAAAAAATTAAATTAACATTAAATAAATAAAAAATAAACAAGATGATTAAAAACCAATTAATTCTTCAATTTCCTTCTTATGTTCTTTTTTTAACTTATGCCTTGCTCTAATTAAAACCCAACGTACTTTCTTATTCCCTGTTTTTGCATAATGAGAAGCCCATTTAACTAAATAATTATAACCTTTCTCATAATTTTTTTTAATAAATTCCCTAATCATCCAATCACTAGCAGTTAACACTTCTCTTTGTGCTTCATCAACCACAAGCAAATCAAGAATTTTCAAAGCAACATCATGCTCAACATACTCATCTTTTAAAACACTAATAAGTGAAACAGCAGCAAACCTTCTGAACCAGGGGTTTTTACTTAAAGCAAATTTTTCTAACTTAATAACTTCTTTAGGATGACTTAAAAAATAAGGCCCGCTTACCCTCATACAAAACAAGTCAACATGAGCCCAATTATCAAAACCAACAGCAATCTTTTCAAAATCATTAAAATTAACATCAATGAAAGCATAACCTTTTACAGCTATCATTTTTTTTTCAAAAACATTTGACTGCCATAAAAAATCAAGAAACTTTTTATAATACCTCTCTTTCTTTTGTTTTTTTAATTCTTTAACAACTTCATCTAAATACTTTGCTTTTACTCCTATAATTTCACTTGAAGTGTTATTAAAGTAATTTTTCAAATCAAAAGCAAAATTTTCCTTATGCTGGTTTAAATATTTTGTAAGCAACTTGTCTGCTTTTTTAAAATCAGGCAAAGAAGTTATAACTTCAGCAACAGAAACCATATAAAATCAAAATAAACTAAAACAAAACAAGAATAAAAAAGAGGCGGATCCGGAGGGATTTTCGTAGAGGAGGATTCTTTTTATTTTTCTTTCTATCTTTTTAGGGGGAGTAGATAGAAGATGAAATTAAGGAGTCCCCTCTTTTCGAACCCTCGACCCACAGCTTAGAAGGCTGTTGCCCTATCCATTCTAGCTACATTTAAAACTTAAAGTTTAATGTAGTGACTAGGCTACGGATCCAATTTTTTTATAAGTAATTATGAATTTTAGTTAGAGCAGTTTAAAAACTTTTACATTTTTTTAATTACTTTGATTCCAAGTAAATTTAAGCCAATTTTTAAAATATTTGAGGTTGCTTTTACAATTAATATTCTTTCATTATTACCAATTACTTTGTATTTTTCATAAAAAGAAGAAAAATCATGTGCTAGTTCAAGTAAGTATTGAGCTAGTTGATGTGGTTCATATTGTAAAGCACTTTTTTCAATAATTTCAGAAAACTCGCTTATTTTTTTAATTAATTGTTTTTCTTCATTAGTTAATTCTGAAAAATTAGGTTTACTTTTTTTTAATTTTTGTTCATTTGCCTTATTTTTTTCAAGTATTGCGTTGCATCTTACATAAGCATATTGAAGATAAGGAGAAGTGTTTCCTTCAAATGAAATCATTTTTTCAAAGTCAAAAACAACGTCTTTTATCCTGTTTTGGCTTAAATCAGCAAATTTCACTGCTCCTACTCCTATTTTTTCAGCTGTTTGTTGTTTGTTTTCAAGTTCTGGGTTTTTTTCATTAATTATTTCAAATGCTTTTTCAACAGCTTTATCTAAAACTTCTTGTAAACGAATTATTTTGCCTTTTCTTGTACTTATTTTACCTTCAGGTAAAGAAAATAAACCAAATTTTATGTGTTCGCAGTCATTAGCCCATTTGTAACCAAGTAACTCAAGAATTTTTTTTAACTGCTGAAAATGAAGTGACTGTGCAGAAGAAACTACATATAATGTTTTGTAAAAATTAAATTTTTTCTTACGGTACTTAGCAGCTGCTAATTCACGTGTGATGTAAAGGGTTCTTCCATTCTCCATTAAACGTGCATTGGTTAAGCCAAATTTTTCTAATGGCACAATAATTGTTTTTTCTTTTTCTTTAAAAGCAATATTTTTATTTAATGCTTCTTTTATTATTTCTTCATTAAATTTTGAGTAAAAAGACTCGCCATTAAATGAATCAAATTTAACGTTTAGTAGTTCGTAAACTTTACTAAATTTTTTTAAACTTAATTCTCTGAATTTTTGCCATAACTCAACTGCTTCTTTATCTTTTTTTTCAAGTTTAGTTAACCATTGTTCTGCTTCTTTTTTTAATTCATCATTTTCTAGTTCATGAAATTTAACATATAATTCATTCAAGTGTTTAATAGGGTTTTTTTCAAGTTGCGTTTCATCACCCCATAATTTATATGCATACATTAATTTTCCAAATTGTAAGCCCCAGTCACCTAAGTAATTTTCACTGTAACAATTAAAACCAACATAATTAAGAAGGTTATATAAAGAAGCTCCTATTACTGTTGAACGTAAGTGTCCGACATGCATTGGTTTTGCAATATTTACGCTTGAAAAGTCAATAAAAATTGTTTTATTTTCACCTATTTTTGAAGAACCATAATTTTTTTCAATTGCTTCGTTTAATACTTTTTCTGAAAAATAAGGGTAATCAAAATAAAAGTTAATAAAACCATTAATTGCTTTTATTTCTTTAATTCCTTTGATTTTACTTAATTTATTTAGTATTTCTTCTGCTGCTTGTTTTGGATTGATTTTTTGTTCTTTTGCAATTTCAAAGGCAATGTTGACTGATAAGTCACCTAAATTAGAATTAGGAGGGTAAGAAAAATTTTTTTCTTTAATTTTTTTTCCTGTTGTTTTTTCTAATTCAGTTTTAATTTGTTTTTTTAAAGTTTTTAGAAAGTACATATTAATCAGTTATAACTCAAAACTATTATAAAAAATAAAAGAGAAGTTGATTAAATTTTTATATTATTAAATTTAAGGCTAATTCAACAACTATAAATCCAACGCAAACTCCAACTAATACTTTAGGGGATATTTGAGGGCCTCCCCCCCCTGATATTCCAGCAAAACTTGTTATCCCTGCATTAGCTCTTGGGCCCACAATAGGATTATTTTTTATTCCTTTCATAATACCTTACCTCATTATTTTATTCAATTAATTAAGATTTTATTTTTTTATGACGCTTGTTTTATTTAAATTAAAAGTTAAATATTTAACTTTTTTTTCATTTAAATTGGATAGTTTAATATTTAAAAATACAACTGGTTAAAGAAAAATAAATTAAAATTAAAAAAAAATGGATTAAGATTTAATTAAAAATGATTCAAATACTTAAAAAAGAAGCTACTCCTAAACAAGCAAGAATAACAAGAATAGCTGCTATTAAAACACCTGCAGTTAAACTAAGGAAAATATAAAACAAGGAGTATTTTTTATTTAAACCAAGAACCCAAGCAAGCAAAGCCCCTGCATAAACTCCGCTTCCCGGTAAAGGAACAGCAACAAATAAAGCTAATCCAATCAAACCGTATTTTTCAACTTTTTTTATGTTAGCCTTACGTACTTTTTCTAAGTGGTGACTTAATTTACTTGATTTAGATAAGTGGTTGAAAAACAAATTCAAGCCAATAAAAATAAATGGAATGATTAAAATATTAACAAGTAAAATAAACAAAAGCGAAGGCATTAAGGGGTAACCTGATGCTACTGCTACTGGAACTGCTCCTCTTAACTCAATTTCAGGGATTAAGGTAATTAAAAATAATCTGAAAAAATTAATCATAAACAATTATTAACAAGAAATGATTTAAAAAATATAAGGTGATGATAATGATGGAATTAAGAAAAGAAATAACAAGCAAATTAAACAACTCAATTTTAATGAAAATAAAAAACTCTCCAAAACCAACAAAAGTAGCTGAAGTAATAGCAGTAACTAAAAATTTTCCAGGCATAGCATTAGCTTTTGATGAAATAGCTGAATTAATTAATATAAGTAATCCTGGAGCTGATGAAAAAAGCAGGGAAAGTGATTATGATGAAAATGAAATCAAAAGACACCCTGACTTGCTAGTTGTTCACACTCCATATAAAACATATGTTAGGTTTACAGGAGAAACCTCAAAATATTAAAAACAAAAAATAAAAAATTGTTCAACTAGCTTAATTTTGGAAAAATTAAGTAACTAAGTCAATTTTAGTTGAGCAAGCTAACTCGTTAAAAGAACAAGCACAGGAAATGCTGAGCAAAGCAATGGAAAAAGAAAAAAGAGCAAGAGGATTTTCGAGTTGGTTTGATTTTTAAAATAATTTTATGAACCTAAAATTTTCTCATGCAGTATAAGCCTTATTTAACTTATTAATAATTATTGGAGGAATATTAACAGCAATATACTCAACAACAAGCTTTTTTATTCAAAAAGTAAAAATAGCAATAATTTGGATAATACTAAATTTACTGCTAATAATAAATCCAATAATAATCTTAACTTCAATAAAATTAATTTAAATATAACTTATTAAAAAAAAAAGAAGACTTTTTTTTTCTTATGAAAAAAAAATTCATTTTCTTTATTATTTAAAATAAACTTTTTCTTTTTTATCATTAAGATAGTGGATAGTCGCATTTTTTCCTTTTTTTGAAGCTTTAATAATTTTAGAAAAGTTTTTCTGTTGCTTTAACAACTTCTTTTTTTTCTCTTGTAATTCCTTTAAAGTTACAGAAACACCATCTTTTGATGAATACAAATCATGGGAATACTCTGCCTTCCTAACCTTACTACCCTTAGCAAATTCATCAATATTTCTTTCTTCCTGCCTTAAATTCTTTAAAAAAGATTTAAGTTTTATAATCTCTTTATCAATTGATTTTATTTCATCAGAAATCATATAATACCCTTTTAAAGACTTGCTAAAAGCATTTTGTCTTATTCCTTTTTTTTCTTCTTTTTCAGCTGCTTTCTTTTTAAGATAATCCCTAACCTTATTTCTTAAAGCCATTTAAATCACTGTACTAAATTAAGAAAAAGAAACTTTAAAAAACCAACTTATTACAAAAAAACCAAAATAATTAAATGTATATATATATTAGACAGGTATTAAATATATTTAGATATCTTTCTTAAATTTTAATTAATTACTTGAAAGATGAAAAATTAAATGTATATATCAAAATCTGAAAAATTAGAAGAATTCAATAAAATGGATCCAGATGATCTCTGTAGTGTCTGTGATTACACAGATTGCGGGGGGGCAATGTGATTGCGACTGTGGTGATACTATTTGTAGTGATTGCGACTGCGACTGCGTTTGCACAGGGCCAAATGATTGAATTAATTTAATTAAAAAGTGATAAGTATATGAATAACTATCGTTCTTTTTCTAATATTAATTGGTTTACTTTTTATAATTTTGGTTCTGATTATGTTGCTTTAGTTAATAATAGAACTTTAAAAAAGATTTATTTTACAGTAGAGGAATATGAAAAATTAATAGAAAATGGAAAATTAAAAGAAATTCTTCTAAAAAATAATTTGAATACTGAAGAATTGAAAAAAAATATTAAAAACAGAAAATTTAGACCTAGAGTTTCATATATAATTACAACTGGAAATTGTAATATTAACTGTGATTATTGTTATATAGAGCCAATTGCAAAACAATTTTATTTAAACAAAGAAGATGCAGATAAAATAATAAATAATATAAAAAAAGTAGGTGTTGAAAAAATTATTTTTTATGGAGGAGAACCCTTACTAAATAAAGAAATAATTTATTACATATTAGAAAAACTGGAAGGAATGCCAATTAAAAAAGGATTAATAACAAACGGCACTCTTGTAACAGAAGAATTTGCCAAGAAAGCAAAAAAGTATGGAATGACTGTTTCAATTTCCTTAGATGGAGGAGTATATGAAAACATTCACAGGCATGATACAAAAAAAGAATCTTTTTATAAAGCATTAAGAGGAATAGCAATATTAAAAGAAGAAGGAGTACAAGTAGGAATATCAGCTACAATTACAAAAGAAAATGTTTATAAATTACCTGAAACCCTTGAATTTTTTAAAAATTTAGGTATAAAAGGAATGGGTTTCAACATCCTTTTAAGAACAAAAGAAAATAAAGAACTAGCACCTAACCCAAAAACCCTCGCTTACTTTTTATACAAAGCAATGAAAAAATCAATAGAATTAGGAATATTTGAAGACAGAACAACAAGACGACTACGCCCTTTTTTAGAAGAAAAATTTAAATTTTTTGACTGCCCATGGTTAAGCAGTTCAGCAATTGATTTTGGAAAAGCAGGAGAAATAGCAGGATGCCAAGCATTCCTCGCTGAAAGAACACCTGGAAAAGTATTCAAGTCAACAGAAGAATATATAAAATCACTTGAAGAAATAAAAAAAATAGGAACAATCTTTAATAAAAAATGCGAAAAATGCGCTGCACTTGGGATATGCGGAGGAGTATGTCCCTATCATTCATTAATAAATTCAAAAAAACTCGGAGTAATTGATGATGATTTTTGCAAGTACATACAAAAAACATATGGATACTTAATTGATTTTTATTACAAATCAAGAGTACAACCATTTTCAATAGAAGAAGTACAAGATAAAGATTTCAAAGGATTAGTTAAATTATTTAAAAAATTAAAAAATTCATATTTAACAATAGACAATGAAGAAGAATCAGCAATAAGCATGCTAAAAATAAATGAAAGAAACTACGGAAAAGTACTAATTCTTAAAGAAAAAAACAAAATAATTGGATTTGCTAATAGTGTATTCAAAAACAAAAAAGAAATGGAAATAGGAGTAGGTATTTTAGAAAAATACAGAAATAAAGGAATAGGAAAAATATTAATGGCAAACCTGCTTGCTGAAACAAAATTAGGTTATACAAACAAAGAAAATATTTTAATAAAAGTAACAATTAACAAACAAAATACTCCATCAATTAAATTATTTGAAACATTTAAGTTTACAAAAAAAGACGAAAAAAACAAGGCAGTTTTAGAAAAAGAATTAAAAGAAATAAAAATAAACAACCTCTCTGATTATCTTAAATTCAAGCCACTTCAAACAAAAAATTTAAAGATATTTTGAAGTTACTCTTAATAAATAATAAGCAGCATAACCTTTGAATTTTTCCCATTCATCAAATTTTTCCCTAATTTGCTTTTCAGTAACTGGTTTTCCATTGTAATAACCTCTTACCATATTGCATACTAAACAATTATAAACTAATTCTGTTTTAATGTGAATTAAGTAAGCACATATGGGGTAATGAATAAAATGCTTGATAAAATTAGTTTATGGCTTGAAATAGAGGATTTACAAAAACATGAAATGCTTGCACACATATACAACATAAGTAAAACAGATGCTTTAACTTATTTTACAATATTAGAAGAAAACACTTTAACAATACAAGAAATAACAAAAAAATTAAACAAAGACAGGACAACAGCACAAAAAACAATTAAAAAACTCGTTGAAAACGGGTTAGTGCACAAACGTAAAATAAACTTAGCAAAAGGAGGAATTAAATACTCCTACGAAGCAGTGCCTTTTTCCCTAGTTAAAGAAAAAATGATTAAAAGAGTAAATGATTGGCAATCAGTAGCAGTAACTAAAATTAAAGACGTTGTGTGAGTTTTTAATTCACACTCGTTTGATTTTCTGTTATTTTTTTGATTATTTTGTTAAATTCTTCAGTTGAATCTCCTTGTGTTAATATAAATGGCTTTCCTTTATCACTTGCTTGTGATATTACTTTGCTTAAACTTATTTTACCTAAAAAAGGAATATTTTGTTCTTGTACTTCTTTTTCAACTTTTCCTGTGCCAAATATTTCACCGCTCATGTTTTCAATTACTCCAATTATTTTAATTCCAAGTTGTTTTGAAAAATTAATTGTTTTTTTCACATCCATTAAAGAAACTTCTTGTGGAGTTGAAACAAGAATTGTTTCAGCTGGTTTTTCAATCAACTGAGCCATACTTATTACTTCATCTCCTGTTCCTGGAGGCATATCAATTATTAAATAATCTAACTCACCCCATTTCACGTCATTAAGAAATTGATGAACTACTTTGTGTTTTAAAGCTCCTCTCCAAATCACAGGAGAGTCCTTGTTTTCAAGTAAAAAACTAATTGATAAAACTTTTAAATTATTATTGTATTTTATTGGAATTATTTTTTCATCTTCACTTTCAACATTCCTTCCTTCTAAACCAAGCATTTTAGGCACATTAGGCCCATGAAAATCAATATCAAGCAATCCAACCTTAAATTCCTTGCTTAATTTAACTGCAAGATTAACAGCTACTGTTGTTTTTCCAACTCCTCCTTTTCCACTCATAACCAAAATTCTACGCATTAAAAACACCTTCCCTCTTAATTTTTATTTAAGTAAATAATTTCCTTATCTCCTTCTTGTTTTACTTTTTCTTGAATTTCATTAAACCTTTTATGCAAAAAATTCAATGCTTCATTTATATTTTCTATTCTTGAAATAACAGGTAAAAATTTTTTCCTCATTCTAACAATATTAGGGCCCATTGCATAAGCCACTAACACTTTTACTTCATTTTGCTTCATTACCCCTGCAATAAAACCTGCTTTTTTAGGGTCCCCATGATGCTCTTCTTCAGGAGATTCATTTTTAACTTTTTTAACTAAATTAAAACCTCCTTCATTTAATTCATAAATTAAAAAAAAATTAGAATCACCAAAATGCTGTTTAGTTAAACTAATTTCATCATCAGTTCCGCATGCAATAATCATTTATCAACATCTCATTTATTTTAAAACAATTATTAATATAATTACTTCAACAACCCATTTACTATAAAATCGGTTGCTTGTTCTCTAGTCAAGCCCCTGCTCATTAAAGTTTCTAATTCTTTTTTGTTAATCCTACCTATTGCTGCTTCATGAGTAACCCTAGATAAAGGATGATTAACCTTAATTTTAGGCACTGCTTCAGCTAATGCTTTTTCACCTTCTATTACTTCATTACAATCAACATGCCCTCTTGTATAAGCAGCATTACCTTCAATTTCACCTAAAACAACTGCCTTTGCTTCATCTTTTAAAACAATTCTACTTTTAGCTGTTCCTGATGCTCTTTCTTCATTTAAAAAAAGAGATTCTTTTACTTTTACTTCATCATTTTTTTTAGCATAAATTTTTGTCATTAATTCACAAGAACTATCTTGTTTTTGATTAACTTCATAATCCAAGTCAACCAAACCAACCCTACCTTTAATTATTTTAAATTCATCAAAAAACTTAGCATTCTTCCCTAACACTGTTTTTAAATTTGGTTTTACCACAATGTCACATTCATCAGGATGAAAATGCTCTTCAACATAACTCACGTCAGCATCTTCTTCAATTACCATTTTTGAATCCATTATATGCTGTATTTTAACTGCATTTGGAAACAAGCAATGAGATAAAAACTTAACTTTTGCTCCTTTTTTAACTAAAAAATCAGATTCAATCACTTGCTTTCCTTCTGAAGGAAGCATGCCATAACATAAATGAACAGTATTTTTAATTTC
>Ga0114934_10000803_pt1 | contig 20242 bp, 16 predicted proteins | sample 4SBtaG_2_FD_99695 | JGI IMG/M metagenome (GOLD analysis project Ga0114934, IMG submission 99695) | Deep subsurface microbial communities from Kolumbo volcano to uncover new lineages of life (NeLLi) - 4SBTROV10_white metaG | ecosystem: Environmental > Aquatic > Marine > Volcanic ...
AAAAAAATAGCCAGACTGATTTCGGAAGATCCGGATGTAGCTCCCGGTGACCATTTCGACGACACCGAAGATGAATATGTGTCTCTCCCCGATTTCTGGAATCTTCCCGAATTCTCGGGCGATAGTTGGCCATGTCATAAATGTAAGATACCGGTGTTTGGCCAAACCATGCTAACTCGCCAATCAGGTCTTGGGCAATATTGCGAATCTTGCAACACAATGTGGTGCGGTGACTGCGCGGAGGCTGCTGTGGCGCAAACGAGATTGAGTTTTGACGATTATTATGGAAATGGCGTTCACACTGAATGCCCGAATTGTGCTGAGGATGTGGGTTAGCCAGAGCCACCCAGGTCCAATTCAAATGGATTTTCTGGGTCTAAATGATCACTTAAGTCGTGATCGCGGTCTTTATCATATTCATCTTTGTTAAACATTTTATCTACAGCATTTTTTATAAAATTAAATATTCTATGCATAATATTCCTTATAAAAGACAAGATACAAAAAAGTAAGAGATCCAATGCATCCTACATCAGATCTCTTGGGTCATTTCAATACTTCGACCATGAAGTATTTGCGAAATGAATTGCGCTATTCGGGTATCATGCCATGGGCCAGCATGACATGTTTGATTATTTCTTTATGCTGATTTACTGCTCTAGGTGAAATACCTAAAAATTTTGCTATATGAGCATTTTTAGCAATACCATCCCCGTACCCATATGTTTGGCCTTGTATTGGTTTTTCTCCGGGGAGTAGCTTAGGTGCTGAAAATTTATGATAATCATCACCACGTTCAGTGAAAATGTCAAAAATTTGTTTGCAATGACCATCAGGCAACATGGCTCGAACGTGGTCTATGTTGTCTCTTACTTCAATAGTCGCTTCGTGGTTTTCGTAGTCCATCGTATTTCCTCCTATGAAATTACGACAAGTTTGGTTAATAGCTAATTCATTACTACTAGTTTCTGAATCGTAAACGCCATCCGTGAATAAAACATGTTCAGGTTTAGAAATGGTTGTTTCTATTAAAGGAGCCAAAGAGCTGCTTTTTATTTTAATGCTTGAAGCATCAATTTTGATTTCAACACCGTATTGTTTGTGTTGATCAACAATTTCCATCAATGCGAGGCTAAATGGAGGAGCAACTTGTAATGTTCGTGCTCCGATTTGATACCACCCATTTTCTGGGCTTATTTCTTTACAATAAGAATAATTGACTTTATGTTTATTACAAAGAGATATTATTAATTCAACAACGATTTCATCTGCTGGGCCGTATATTTCTTTGGGTTTTTGGTTGTGTTCTTTTCGTTTATTTTCATTAATTTGTTGTCTATAATAATTCCACACAAACTCGCCAAAGAACTTTTTAAGTTGGACTTTATCATTTATTATCATTTCAGGATTAGAGTATCGTTTTTCACCCAATATCACTTTAATTGGTGTTATTGATTCTGGAGATTGCATGCCAGGGGTGAAATGTTTATATGATTCTTGAAATTCGTTATAATTAACGAATTTTCCTTTTTTCCATTTAGAGTCTCCTTGGCGTATTATTTTAATAGAATTACAATTTGGGCAAACAGGATATTGCCTGTCCATTGCTTTTGGCTTGCCACGTTTGGTTATATATTCCATTTTGTCGCAGGAATCACATTTGTAACTATATGATCTGTGATAAAACAGTTGTACCACACCCCTCCATACTGCTAAATAAAATTCTTCTTCAGCAATACTTCTATCGTTGGAGTAATCCGCACCAATAGTAACAGCAAGAGCTGTAATAAATTCAGTTTTGTGCCCGATCATTTCAGGGTGATTGACGATCATTTTGACCAAATCGCCAATATGTTCCTGTTGATCAGGCGTGAGATTCCGCATTGTTTGATTAGCTAGTGCCCCTCTCAAAAAGAGTTCGGGCATTTGACGTAAGACTGGCATTGTCTTGACTCCTTTCACCATCCATGTTAGACATTGCGCCATATGGCGTATTTAAATCATTATCCTATCCTTTGTACCCCATCTTGTGGCAGGAGAGAGCCATGCCTCAATATTGCGATAGCAAAATACTTGAACTTAATTGGTTTCATTGGTTACTGGCAACGTCGGTTCCTGATTTAGAAATGTTTAGACAACTTGGGCTATTGTGGACAAAAGTGCCAGCAACAATTGATATGGGTAAAAAACCGCCCATATCTGATCCACTACACCCCAAAAGGTCACATTGTATTGCGCTTGGGACGCCTTTATGGTTTAACAGCCACAAAGACAAACCAAGCAAAAAAGCCACTGCATATATTAACGGAAAGCAAAAGCATTTCACTTTTTCTAATATAGAAAAAATTATAGATTTACAATCAAATTCGAAAATACACAAACTAAACCGACCTTTTATTCAAACTGACGAAGTAATTCCTTTGTTGACACAAAAGGGATACATTAAAGAAATGAATTCTGAAACTACGTGGCATGCAATGCTAGAAGATGTGAGTCGTATGTGCCACGGTATATCCGCTAAATTTAACCTTCCAATAGAAGAACAAAATGATTTAAAAAACGATGCTCTTTTACAAGTAACCAATAAATTGATATCGCGCAAATTAGTTTATACCCCCGGCAGAGCACCGGTATTCAACTTGCTAACCACCACAATTCATAGATGCATGTATTCTATCATGAATCGTAATAACAAACAAAAGCAAAACATATTTCAATTTGCTTCTGATTTGCAAAATGGCGTATTGCCTGATACGATGCGTAGCCTAAGGCTGCAAAAGAAAATCATTAGAACAAAATAAAGTGTTCTTGTCAATATCTTTTTTAACAGAGTTTTCTTAGCGTATCTGCCTCATATATTTTAGATTAAAAATATTATAATAATATTTTTTGTGGAGGTAGATAATGCCGACTTCAAATATGGAAGCACGCCGGATCGCAGAAATTGTTAGTGAATATCTTGATGATGCTATCGCGCGAGAACTTTTCACAAGATTAAACGACGAAATCGGTACACAGACCGAAAATAATTCTTTGCGTGAAAGTTTGGCAATGCTTTGTGCGTTGCATACATAAAATAGGGTCAAACTTAAATAAATCTTTGCGTGCGCTACCAAAATATGAAAAAGATTATATCAAAAGTGAAGCAGCCATTAATGCGAAAGCACGAAGTAATCAAAGTACCAAAAACTGTAAAAATTATAGTTCAACCTTCTAAATCTATAGAAGTCAAATTAGATGATAATTCTTCAATACGTCGGGCTATAATTGACGGTAATAGAAATCAACAACCGATAGTTGAACCTGTTGATGCTTCACCCGCACCTCCTGTTAACCCTGTTACTCCTACTCCTCAAATAGATCGACCTAGAATTACCCCAAAAGATTTGGCAGTTGGGCAAAAACAAGTAGTCATACACCAGCAGCCACGACCTAAAAAAAGAACCAGAGTAGTATATCAAAACACAGAAGTTAGCGAATCATCCATTGCGAAAATAAATGCATTGCGGTGGGTGGGACAAAATAAACTTTTAATCATTGTGGGCAATGGGCCATCTATATCAGAAGTTCCTTTAGAACAAATAGTCGGATACGACAAGATTGACATCATGTCAATAAACAAACCAGATGAAAGGGTTTGGCCATCGGATTATTGGGGATTTTGTGATATTTCTCAGTACACCAGGCACAAACAATTGTGGGATACCTATGATGGGGTCATCATAAACAGCACTGCTATTAAACATAGTAAACCAAATTCTTTACAAATCAAAAACATAAGCGGCAAAGGGTTCAGCCAAGATTTGTTGAACGGCATACACATTGGCAGGTCAACAGTTTTTGCCAATATGCAAACCGCTTTGTGGATGGGTTATGAACACATATACATATTTGGGTGTGACATGAATCCCGAAGGAATTGACGGCAAATTACACTTTTATGGAACTAACCCAGATGTTGATCCAGAAGTAAGAAAACGTCGTTTTGAAAAAGAAGCTGAATACTACTCATATGCCGCAAATATTTTATCTGAGGAAGATCGATCAAAATTTACATTTTGTTCTTCATATAATCCTTGGCCATTTGTGGAAAAATACAACAGTATCGATCATTTAGAAGCAGTGCCAGAAATAGTAGAGCGTGTTCAAAAATTATAGTAAAGAAAGTAAGTAAACAAAAAAGGAGAAACCAATGGCAGATAATGCATACGGAACACAAAAATCGCATGTCGTTAAAGGGGCTAAAAAATCAACATCTTTTGATGGCCCACATGGTGGCGGCACAACTTATCATCAAATGCAATACAATTCTAATATGGACAACGGTGTCAACCAGTCCTTCAACATAAATCAACATATTCAAGGCCATACGCAACAATCGAACATTACTGTTCCAATAGTGCGTAAAAAAGGCTAAAACCACACCAAAGTATTTTACACTACATGAGATCTTTATATATAGCGTCCAGTTTATTAAACAAAGAACGAGTACAATCTATAAGAAATAAGTTTTTAGATAGGGGCATCCCAATATCGTATGATTGGACTGCCCATGGATTTGTAGAAGATACAAGCGAACTACCAAATATTGCTGAAAAAGAACTTGATGGCGTGCGACAGGCTGACTGTTTGCTAATGGTATTGCCTGCTCGTAACGGATCACATTTTGAATTTGGATATGCTGTAGCTCAAGATAAATCAATTGTTATATTGAATGATCAAGATGATTATGTTCCAACGTCGTTTCATTTTTTAGATTCTGAAAAATACAATATTCATATTAAAAAGAATGAAAATGATGCAATTGATTTTATAGTAGACATTTTAAAACAGTCATCAAAGGAATAATAATAATGGCGGCTTTATTACAAAGATTAGAATTAGACATAATGCAAGCCAATGAATTGGAAGAAGCAATAGACTTAATAATAAAACACCGTATCCCAACTGCTATTGTGCATCCTGGCTTAATTTTAGATGCCATGATGCACAGATCACGCTATCAAGGGACTTTCAAAATAATAACTCCTGTGGATTGGCCAAAAGGCGAAGTGTACGGTTTATCAAAATTTATGGGATTAAATGTTGATGCATTGAATTCTGACGGTTTTGAATTTATGATAACTCCAAACCGCCCAGAAAGCGACATTAAAAATGAAATGGATATGCTAATAGATTTTATTAGAAACCATGTTTCAGAAATACCAGAAATAAGATTCGTATTTAATGCATTAACCAATGAAGACCAAAATAATATTAAATCTATGGCGAAAGCTGTTCGCGGTATCAGAACCCCAACTTTAATAAGAACTGATTATAAACTCAAATTGCAAGTAAGCAGAGCCAATCCAGAAATACAAAATGATATTATAGGCATGATCAAAGAAATTGTGGATGTTCCACTAAAAATTAGTGGCAATATGAACAGTATTAAAACAATCATGCAATGCCAAGATGCTTCTAAGTTCGCCGTGAGTTTGACACAAATTAGAGCAATAATCAAAGAAATCCAAAGACAACCAGAAAAATTAAAAGAAATGTTGAGTTGATGTTTGAAGTAGAATGTGATATATGCAAAGCAAAAAACATTATCGAAATTTCGACTGATCACAAAGCTTGCCATGCTTGCGGAAGTGTTTTAAAATTTAAAGTTGAAAATGTTTTTGTAAATAAACCATTAGAAAATATTAAAGAAGAAGACGAAATTTATGAAAACGGCACAATAGTAACTATAATTAATAAAGAGCATCCTTGGAACAATGATTTAGCAATAATTCGTGGAAGGAAACACAAACATCACAGAGTTGAGCTTCATGGAGTCAAAATTTGGGTTCCCAATCATTGGATAAAATTAAATGAACCTATTGACGATGATGAATGAAATTGGTGGCGACGCTGATCTTTTAACTAGGTCAGACGAATGGCTAGATTCGCATAGAAAATACTTGTCTGGAAGAATGTCAGAATTAGCAGAAGAACTAGATGCAGTTTTGATCGCCCAAAGATATAAAAATGTATTGCAAAGCAACAATCTTGTGGCTATACCAGCAGAATCTGATAATAACCCCTCAATAACAATAGTGCCTACCAACATAATCGAATAGCGCTTTAACTTCTAAGTTATTTTCAAAGTTTTTTGTGCGTATTTAATCTGTATACACAAACTATGAAAGGTTCAACATGCTATCCAAAAAATTTAATGTTGTTACTGATGGGCAATGGGGGTCATGTGGCAAGGGGTTAATTACCACAGCGCTTGCCGACAAATACAGGCCAGAAATATTAACCACAACCAACATGGCAAACGCTGGGCACACCGCAGTCAGCGAAAACGGAGATAAATTTATAGCCAAGGCTTTGCCATCTGCCACCATACTTAACAAATGGGCACCAGAATATAACCCCCTTGTTATTGTTGGCGCTACGGCGGCATTCACTATAGACCAAATGTTAAAAGAAATACAAGAATGCGAAATCAATGGAAACGTAATAATACATAAACGAGCTGGCGTTATTACAGAAGAGCATAAAAATGCAGAAACAGATCTTAAATCTGGAACTAAACATGTGGCCAGCACAATGCAAGGGTGTGGTACTTGTTTAGCTGACAAAATAATGAGAAAACCCGGCATCAAATTGGCCAGGGATTATAAAGAACTACTTCCATTTATAAACACTGTATCGATACCAGAGCTTATCAATGAAGAAATGTTAGGTGGTGGCACTGCGCTCCATGAAGGAGCACAGGGATTCTCATTAGATGTAAATCACGGTTCTCATTATCCACATTGTACAAGTCGCGGCACCACAGCAACACAAAATATAGCGGATATGGGCGTACCATTTGATAAAATAGGTGATATATATCTTGTTATTAGGCCGTTTCCTATCAGAGTTGGTAACGTAGTCGAAGACGGAGAAACTGTTGGTTATTCAGGAGATTGCTATAACGATCACCATGAGATTTCATGGAAAGAAGTTGCGGCAGAAGCAAACGCACCCCCAGAGGTGATGCAAGGAGAATTAACAACAGTCACTAAACGACTTCGGCGTGTTTTCACATTTTCCAGCAAACAACTCAAAGAAGCAGCGCTGATAAATGGTGCGACAAAAATCGCTCTAAATTTTGCAAATTATATCGATTGGGAATGCTATGGGAAAAATGATGCTGACGAATTATCTACAAAAATAACTGACTTTATTAAAAAAGTCGAAGACATTGCTGGAATACCAGTGACACTAGTTGGCACAGGCCCACAAAATAACCATGTGATAACCATAGCATGAAAATAGCAGCTTATTTAGATGAAGTCGGTGAAACACCGGTTGATTCATGCGACATATTATCCAAACTTAATATTCACGATGTGGTGCTGCGACAAGTTTGGACAGACAATATATGTAATGCTTCGGATAGTGTTTGCCAAAAACTCAAAAAGATATTAATTGAATATGATATTAATACCCAAATGGTTGCGTCTAATTTAGGGAACATTGAATCTGACAAATTGTTGGACATATCAGACGAAATTATTGACAGAACAATCGTTGTAACTCAATACTTTAACGCAAAATTTGTAAGAATATTTTGCGGGCTTAAAACACGAAACCATGATTTAAAAGCAATTAAAACATGGGTGCAAAAATTATCTGATAAATTTATCGGGTGTGGGATATCCCCGTTAATCGAAATAACAAATGATTCTGCGATTGAAAACCCATCGGATATTGCAGAAGTATTGTCAGACAATACTCTTGTGGGAATATTATATGACCCAGCTCAATTAATAATTAAAAAAAACCAAAATCCTTTCATTAAATATTGGCCACTACTTAAAAACAGAGTGCATGGTATTGATATCCATGATTTTAAAATAGGTCATGGATTTAAACCGATTGGGCACGGAGATGCCAAATTAAAAGAAACAATTAATGACGCAATTAATGATAATTATGATGGTTGGTTTTTTGTCGAACCAGGATTGGGAAAGCGGTTTACAACGCAATCTAGTAAAGAAGAAGTCTTTGCAGCCAATTTTCAAATTTTAAATTCTCTTTTAAATCAATGATATCATAAATCAAAGTTAATAATAAGGGTCAGCATTCGGACACCTAAGAATATGGAGCACGATCATGGCAGTTAACATCAATGAAGCAATAATGAAAATACGGGCAGCAGGGCCAGCGAATGTTCGATCTGTACCCATGGAAGGGCAGAATGTACACACCGGGCAGTATCAAATAGAAATAAAAGAAACAGACACATGGGTTCCCGTTGCTATTGGCATCACAAAGATTATAGCAGATAATATTATTAGCCAAGCAGTTAATCGTGTTATATGTGGGTAAATTTATGGCCCAAAGAATTAAATCTGTAATAGAACTGTCTAAATATAAAGCGGGTGACATTGCATATTGGGTAACCTTACGACCTGTTGGTTTAGATCAAATAATCATTCCAGAGGGAGAAGAATGGTTAGTAGAACACCATCCTAAAACTCTGTATGAAAGAGGATACGCCAAAAAAGCCTGGCAATCTAGGAAAAAATTGCCAAAATTACACCACATAGATTTTCAAGCTATAGTTTCTATAATCACGTCTAAATTAGTTATCGAACCATTTGAGATCCATGATATTGTCCGCAGCGGTGACACTGGCGAATTCTTTTATTCTAATGAAGAAGATGAATGGATGCCAGAATCATATTTATTGGATTCAACCCAAGCTGCAAGAAGAGAACGTGAACGCATATTAAAAATGTGTAAAAATTGGGCCGAAGGCGACTAAATTGCAGCAGCCAAGAATTGTTCCTTCTAGATCAGAATATTACATGGGGTTAGCTTTTTGGATTGCGTCAAAAAGCAAAGATCCAAATACTCAATGCGGCGCAGTTATTATTGATATAAACAATCGGCCTCGCGGGTGGGGATATAATGGACCACCCGAACAAATACCAGATTCTTCTATTGACTGGTCAAGACCATCTAAGTACAAATATGTAGTGCACGCTGAAGTTAATGCCATCAGACACGCATCTGGCGACCTAAAAGGATCTACGCTATATGTTACTGGAACCCCATGTTCGGCATGTATGTTGAACATGGCGGCAGCACATATTTCAAAAGTTGAATATTATCCTTTTAAATCAGATTCAAAATCAATGTTATCTGACAATGAAGATTGGGAAAAGGCATCTGAAATTGCACGATTAAGCAATATAGAAATTGTGCAATTTAATAAAGATCTTACATGGATGAAAGATCGAATTAAAGAAATTATCAAAAATATTGAATAATTTCTGATTAATATAATTAACGCCATAAATTATTGCCAACGATATATAGATATGAAATATAAACCCACTCAGGAGAAAGCAATGTCTAAGAAAAAGAAAGAAAAAAAGAAGAAGAAAAGCCCCACTCATTTTGTGTTGGGCGGACAAATTTTAGAATATACTGGAAGTATGCTAGAACTTCACGCTCAGGTGGACTTAGAAGAATGGAAAGTTATTATTAGTGAAACAATAAGTTTTAAAGTTTTTGTAGAATGCCTCAAAGAAATTGGCATGCCATTATTAGAAGAAAAATGGGAAAAAGAAGACCAAAAACAATTGGACGCATTAATTTTAGCTGTGTCTAGAATTAGAAATATTGACCCATTATTGACCGCTTCAATAAATCAAGATGAATTGAAAGAACAATATACTGTCAAAATGAGATCTGGGGCATCTGATATAGATAAAATGGTAAAAGAAATAAGAATTGCTGACATAAATGGTGACAAATCCGAAGTGTCTGATCTTTAAATTCAAATTTATAATAAATTAGCATAGATTGCGCCACGGGTGACACATGAATAAATCTGATGGATTTGATGAAGTGCGGCGTGCTGTTGATAGCACGTCTAATCAGTCTTTTAAAAAGAAGACTGTGTCTAAAATCATAGAAACCAAACAAACAGAAACTGTTTGGGATAATGTGGGATTCAATGATGAAATTGGGCAACCCACTTATGTTGAATTGATCAGTGTTACTCAAGAAGAAGTTAAAACATTCCCAACAGATTCCCCGCAAGGACAACAAGCCAACCAAACATTAATTCTACCAGAATTTGATATGCGAAACTATGAGTTCGCATTGAGTGCTAGAGCCGATCATTTTTTAAATTGGGGTGGAAAAAACGAAAAATGGTTGATTGGGAATTGGTTTGTTGACTTTAGACCAACTGGGCCTGTTTGGTATGACGCGCGCGGGGTCGGAAGACAATATTATTTCATAACTCCGACTGGCGAATTATACGCATGGGATCACCAAAGTGGTGGGACATATGACGGAGAAGTAACTGGAACTTTAATTGCATTGTTGGGTACTGAATATTACAACAATGTACAAAGAATAGTAATGTTAATGCCAGAGGATCGACCTCTGGTTGCCACTGAACCAGCCGTTCTTGATGTTGCTGAAAACAACATTATTATAGCAGACTCTCACCCAATAATCAAAACTCCTTCTCCAGAACCGATATTAGGAAGCACACTTCTCCCAGATTATGTTATAGCACAAGCTTCAGGCAATTCTAATATAGATAATGTGCCGATCATTAAGGTGACGACTTTAGACCCAACGGGGCCAGGGTCTTTGTATGAAGCCTTGATGACTGAAGGCGAAAGAATAATCGTATTCGAAGTTGGCGGTGTTATTGATTTTACAGGGCTTTCTAGTGACCATGAATTGGTATCTGGTGGCAAGGTACAACCAATCAATATCGACCACCCACACTGTGTTGTGGCTGGAGAAACAGCACCAGCCCCAGGGATTACGATAATAGGAGCTTCATTACACATTAGGGCATCGCATGTCTTAATTAGGCACGTTTATGTGCGATATGGAAACTTCGGTAAAGCAAGACCAAAGGGCAACGCTCTTGGTATAATTGGATTTGTAAAAGACCAAGTGTATGAGAACATTTTAATTGATCATTGTTCACTTTCTTGGGGATTAGATCAATGTGCGATGGTGGAACCACGAGGCCCTGGGGCTGTTGATCGTGGAATTTGTCGCTACATCACAATCCAAAATACTATTATTTCTGAAGGCTTGACCGCAGATATCCTCAGTGACCCCAGCAAGAAGGCTGCTTCACAAGGCTTGTTACTTGCGGGTAATGGGACAAATCACGTATTGATTAAGAGATGTTTGTTTACAAACCATAACAAACGCTTGCCTTTCAATATGGCTCACGGGTCTAATGCTGCTGAACGCCACAATAGTGCTATTGTAGTAAATTCAATAATTTATAGTCCTAGACAACAGGCAACGCAGATTCAGGGATCCGGTGATGTTGGGCCAAAATTGGCCATGTTTGGCAATCTGTTCATACCTGGACCTGACACAAAACCATATATTACGGTGGCCGAAAGAGCTACGCTCGCTGCTGTGCCGGGCAACAGCACCGGAAAACCTGGGGGGCTGTTAGACGGGCGCTTCACCGGTATAGTGTACGTCACTAGTCAAGAAACCACAGATATCAAGGTTTATTTAAACGACAATGAATTAATCGCCAACGCGCATCTACACAATAAAAATGGTGGTGCTCTATCGGGCGGGTTTGACTACAATGTCTCTACTGACTGCCAAAGAGCACAAGCACCCTTTAATGGTCTTGGCGGTACATTTGTTGCCAATTATTCAGATACTGGCTTAGATGAATGGCTTGATAAAGATTCGGATTTGGATCTTATTACATCAGCTGTACTAAAAAGCAATAACTATAGAACTTTATTAGATGATGTGGGTGCAAACCCAAGTAGATCTTCGTTTGATACTGCTATCACTCAATACACAAGTGGCGATTCAGTAGACGATAGAATTAAAAATCAATTATTGAATTTAGGATCAGCCACTGGCAATTCTTGGGTTGGGTCGATACCTTCTGATCAAAATGATGTCGGCGGATATCCAAATTATGTTCAAACTAACAGGGAATATAATCTTAACACGTTGCTTCCAGTTCCCATCGGGCCTAGTGGCGATCATATTGTTGGGGGAAGCGGAGGCGGTAGCGGTACTGCTGGATGGACGGTAGAACAGCAATTATTAACACCAAACTATGATTATCTTTCTATAATACCACCACTAACTCTCCCAGCATACGGTCATACTGGAGATCAAATAGACTCAATTGAAGACCCAAAAACTCGCGTTCCTTTATCAAGGATTAGTAGGGATGAAGGGTTAGGCATTACAGTTTCTAGCGATGATAATGTTACAAGAGAAATATCTTGGAAGCAATATAATACTCATTTAACCCAACCCCAATCATTTAATAGTGACGGATCATTACTATTAAACAAACATGTACCGCTTGCCAACACCCCATTTGGCGGCAGTGAATTAGTAATTGACCAACAACAACTTACAGAAGATAGATCGCACCCATTTGGTTTAGGGTCCAGCACTTTTACTGTTTATACAGCTATTGGCGATGAACGCATTTATCAAGCGATTGGTGCAACAACAGCTACTTCAACACACGATGCCGAGGAAAACAGTCAAACAATAGCCTTTCCAAAAGGCGGCATGTCACTTGCAAATCAACAATTAAGATTTGGGAAATATACTAATAGTGGAGATACACAATCACGGCACGTGGGCTTATACTTTACCGGAGATAATGTTGGCGATATTTGCGGAAACAAAATAATATCTGCTACCTTAGAATTAACAGCAACAAGTGACAATACAGAAGGCGGGCACGGTGGTGCGAACTTTGAAGGTACTTGGTATGGCGAAGATAATGCCAGCCCCAGTAAGTTTACATCCACTGATTATGATATTACAAATAGGCTGTTAACAACTGTTTCTGCTGCCGGAGACGAAGATGCCTTTGGCGCACAACCAAATTGGGTAGAAGGAACACAACATACAATCGATGTTACCAGTATTGTTCAAAAACTGGCCGATTCTTACACCACTTTAGACGGAATATCTCTCATATGGAAATATGAGAGTGGAGATGGATTTAGAACTGCCGCATCTGCTAATCATACAAGCTTAGGGTCGGCATCAAGCCCAAATCGATCCCCAAAACTGACAATAAATATTGATCATAGGAACCCTGAGCAATGGAAAGTTGGGCAATCGTTTACGGCTGGTAGAAGCGGTTTCCTTCAAAAAATAGATGTCTTTTTGTATGGCGCTCAGGTGGCGGGGATCTGCGGGGCAACCCTCAATGGAGATTGTTTTCTCGAAGTTTGGGAAGGTGAACCCCCATTTCCAAATAGTGGAGATCCCAATTTAGGAATAAACAGCGCTGCGCTTGGGAATAGAAGATTTGTTATCAAACAAAATATCAATGCAACTGGATCAGGGCAATGGGTGTCGCTAGACTTAAAAGGAGAAAATCTTAATAGCGGCGCAGGAGTCTCGATGCCCAATGGTCTGGCTGTAGAAGCTGGCATTAAATATTCGTTTATAATAACACCATATTTTTTGATCAATAATGGCCGATATCCTGCGGCAGCCATGCCTAATTTCTGTATTGCCACAGCGAATGCGCCCTATGGGCCTGCAGGCAGTCAATCCCAACTACAAATTACTGATAAATATGCCAGAGGCACTGCTATATTAGATTCCGGAGATGGGGTTCTTCGGACGGATTCATACCCAGCAGGCAATAATGATCCTTCGGGGACTGTGAGCCTTGACATAGAAGCTAGTGAATGGGACGCAGAAGAGGTATTCCAGTCTTACCTCTTCCCGCAGTCGTCGCCTGTTCATCCTGGCGGGATTGTGAATGATTATGCAGGTGTCACGTATTCTGGTCGTGACAAAGGAGCTATCGATCCGCAGAATAACCTGGAGGGTTCTGGGCAATTGACGTTTGGTGGCCGACAGATAGGCGAGGAAATCGGGAAATATAGGCAGAATTATGTTGGACTTCACTTTGAAAGCCCAGCAAATCTTGGTGGAAAATCAATCGCCAGTGCAAGCCTTAGGCTTTACGCAGACGGTAAAAAGGACTTCCCGCAAGGCCCACAAGGGTTATTGCACGGCGAAAAAAGCAATGCGCCAGCACCATTTCTTCCTTCAACAGACAGTAGTAGGGCCGGATATTTTTATGAAATGCAGTGTGATGGCAAGCTCAGTATTCATAAAAGCCACAATGCCGAAGAGGTAGTAGTGGCCAACGATGCTGGTCATTATGTTGGCCAAATGGAACTTGCAAATCAGCAATTAAGATTTGGAGAATATACTGGGACAAACAACGCAAATGCGCGGCATGTCGGATTGTGGTTCCATCATCGTGACATCGCCAATTTAACAGGTAATCCAGATTCAACGCCAAACATTTTATCTGCTACCTTAGAGCTAACAGCGACAAATGATAATACGGAAAGTGGACACGGCGGTACGGATTTTGAAGGCACTTGGTATGGTGAAAAAAACATCACGCCGGTGCAATTCAAAGATACAGACAATAACATTACGGATAGATTTTCAAATCTTACTGATACCTCGGTTGATGGGTCTTCACCCAGCGCTAACTGCTTGAACCTGTCGCATTGGCAGCCCGGCACCGCGCACACGATCGATGTTACCAATATTGTGCAAGAAATAGTTGACCATGCACAAACTACTGCCCAATCTTTATCTGCCATAGTTTTAATATGGAAATATGAAAGTGGCGATGGTTTTAGAACCGTAGTGTCTGCAAGTAATCAGGCTAGTGGGTCAGAATCCGATCCTAACCGTTCTCCTAAATTAACAATAGTTCTTAAAAATGATCCCCAGGCTATTATAAACAGATCACTAACGACTACCACCAAAGACCTGGCCTTTGATGATCCTGCAAATCAATGGGAGACAGGATTTCAATACTTTGACGTCAAAGACATTATTCAAGAATTGGCTGACACATATTCGGGAATCGCTATTCCCTTAGAAAAACTCAACCTTGTATGGGTTGGCCCCGCGACCAATCACATCAAGTCTCGTAATGCCGTGGCTTTTGACCACGGCGGGACAAATGTTGATGGCGCGAGCATTAACCCAACCATGGCGAGGGCCAAACTAACTATTGAATATGTTAATTCAGATTATGATCCCAACTTGCCTTCCGGCGGCAATTTCCCATATGACCTGAAATTCCGCACTCATATATCACATTCTGACTTTGGTAAGGGCGGAATGATTGTTTATGATGGTGGCGATCTATTAGGAAAAACTAATAACTTATTAGATACAGAACTTGGCGCTGAATCTGGAACAGGGCCAACTCGCCAGTATGAACCACTGCTATATTTAGACAAGTTACCAGCCGATCACATTGTGTGGAGTAAATCCAGTCTTGGAACTGATGCTACACCCACTCTTGCTTATGGTCTGCATTACAATAACCTTGCCCCAAGCACACAGCCAGCCACAGGTTCTATAGCAGGACAAGGGCTTCAATCTCCGTCAGCAAACGCGGAAAGCCAAAATAAAAAAGTTACTTCAATTAATATTCAAGCTATGGTTAAGCCAACTGTTGGTTCAGGAAGATTTACGGCAAAAATTAGTGTTGGGAATACGACAAGTAAAGTTGAAGAATATTTAAGAACAGGCAGCGCCAATTATATAAAAATTAGCAAAACAATAAATGGAGAATGGCTAGGAAGTGAAATTGATAAACTTCAAGTTCAACTTCATGCTGTGTCTGATTATGGCAATGTTGAATTTCAGTGCAGGTGCACTGCAATAAGCATTGTGATAACAACAGAAAACAATGCGAAAGAAACATTGCTGCCTAATAGTGTGGTGCAACAAGGAAATTGGGTTGGGTCACACACAGACATAGATGATACATTTATTCATGGTATTGATCATCACGACGATGATTCTAGTTATGTTTATATTTCCGCTTTAAATCAATATATTGATAATACAAAAGCAATGATTTTAACTGTCGACAATCAGTCGGCGGCTATATCTGCAATTTCTTCTAATCTCAGTGGTACAGCGGCCAACAATGATTTAATCACCGCGTTTAACATTAAACGTGACACAAATCGTCTTGGCGAGAGCGGATCCCCTAATGGAACGCCAGCTTATGCTGATTTTATTAGGGATTTTCAATTACCATTTTATAAACTTAAACCAAATAAAAATAACGTCATTTATCGCACCGACGCTGATGGTGTGGGGCATAGGTACGCTGCATTAATGGGTACTAGTTGGTCATTATACAAGGATCAACAAAACATTCTTGCAGGAAATCGGCCATATGCAGGCATTGATATATGGGTTTATGTTGTTAACTTAGACTATGACGGATCTAGTAGCGATCACGTAGTTGTTGCAGCATTTAATTTATCACATATTAATGAACGATATGTCACCGACAATACTAACCACCAGTATCATTTTGTATCGCCAGCACCAACTTTATATTATCACCAAGGACAGCAGGATAATAACTTCTATGGCCCAGACGAAGAATCATTAGTGTTTTCAAATGACGGTAGGCATATACTAGTAAAATATGCCGCCCCAGAACAAGACCGTGGGATAGCCACCGAAGCCAATAAATCAACAGATACTAATGATGTTTGGGTGTTACTTGACGTTAAGGACGATGCGTACCTCCCAGGTCCCTTAAAGGGGCATGGCATGGAAATTAATATTAAGCCACATAATTTTAGCTATATGCCGATTAGCTCATCAAATGCAAAAGGAACAGATCCACGGACTGGAGTACCATTAGCCGATCTGGGCCACAGTAGAGGTGTTCTTCCGTTAAACGATCTGACCAACCCAACATTTGTTTCTGGCGACACAATACTACCATCTTTAGAGATTTATAATCCTGGTGGTCACCCAGCACCTCCTGAACAACCAGCGGAATCCCAACCAGATGAATTTCTTGTTGGATATAGTAATGTATGGGCAAAAGCGGCCTCACCACACTCACTCACTCAACCGCCGACCGGAGTACAACCGTTAAAGAGTTCTTGGAATGCCGGAGCTGGTTATCCTATAGGTAGAGTTGGCAGAGCTATATGCTTAAATGCTACTAAAAGTAGGGAAGGAGGTGTTCCCGCAACTCTTATTCGTAGAGGAGATGCATTTTGGGGGGCGGGAACAGTTTGGACCCCAAGCGCCGGTAGGCCTCCGTTGGGTTCGCCCTTTTTAAATTGGTGCAGTCTATCTAATCCAGGAATTGCAGAATACAATTCAGAATTATACGAAGCCAACCCACAACATTTTAGTGGGTCACAAAATAAAGAAAGACTGCAAGCGCAAGGTCGTAAAGATGCGAGCGATTTGGGTGCCGCTTACGTTTTTGCATCTTATGGCCCCGGATATACTTATGATAGTGATGGCGATCTTGAAAGTCTTGGTGGCTTATACAGAGATGAAATAATAGCATATAATGTGGAAGACCCCAATGTTGGGATGGTAAGATTGACTTGGTCAAGAACCAATGCTTGGACAAACGGAAATCCAGCCAGCGGAGGCACTCCGGCAGAAGCAACCTATTTGTCTGTCGTGCGTGATGGCACGCCGAGTTTAAGGCTTATCAAAGACCCAGCATATGCGATGACCAAGGTTTCTATTTCGTCTGATGGCACTAAGTTATTATATAACACGACTTGGTCAGGAGAGGGGTCGGATCATTCCAATTCTCCTTATGGGCCTTATAATAAAACCCACCATTTTGTGATTGATTTAGTGCGGGCTGGGCTTTTTGCTATTCCAAGTCCTCCGCCCCCAGTTGATTCAGGTGTTGGTGATTTACAATGGGCTATGAGAACAGAAAGATCACGATCATTTGTGTCTTGTTCTGGGGTTGGCACAGCAGATTCTGTTAGCATAGGATGCGAAATTAAAAATTACACATTGATCCCGACTGCCGATTTTTATAGAGGTTGCGCAGAAGTATCGCAACCATGCCCCCCATCTGTAACCAAAATCACAGAAACCACTAAAAAAATCGATGGTATGATATGGTATGGCGATCAGGGCAAAAACACATTGTCAGATGGCACAGTCGTTCCTAGTGGTCAGGGACCATTTTGGGATAAATTGATTGACCATGAAGACAATCAATATGTACAAACCATCAGATCTGGATATCTTGAAAGAGAATTAATCGTTGTAATGGATGAAGAGGGTCCAGAAACCAACATTAAATGGAAAGATGTAACCAAAATAAGAAACATAAAAATCAAAGTGTGGTTTGATAATGTGCAACCCCAACATTTTGATTTACTTCCATCAGATGGAATTGGCACAGAAATAACATTATATAAAAATATTAAAAATTATGATCCATTGGTGACTCAAAACATTGGCGATTTTTTTGCCACAGAACATGTCAGAAAAGCAATATCACGCAAATCAGATCAGTTGCCACGAGAAGAACTCCCTTCTGTTGCATCATGGGATATAGAACGTAGCGATCTTGTTTTACATAACAGTAATCCAAGTTCTTGCCCAGCTGTGTATGATGGTTCTTGTAACATTCTCACAGATTACGCATTTGCGGTAGGGATACGAAGGCTATCATGGAATAATGTAACCAACGAGTCATCCAGCAACAATGTGGTGGCCGCAGTTGAAGAAATAACATTGTCAGATGGTACGATACACGACATAGTGTTAATTGCAGATCAGACATGGGCGAACGCCAACTTGGCTGAACCCGGAAATCCAAGCAGCGATTATTGGGACCATGAAAATGGGACCGCTAATCAAAATTTTGCCGTAAATCTTTATCCGACCACCAATTTTAGTAGCACTGGTGGTGGCCCGCCAAAAGGTAAAAATAGTCCGACGCATGTAAACGTAATATGTCTTGGAGACTTTCCTGGCTCAGAACATCCGAATGCATATGGCGGAATGTTTAGAGATCCCACCGGGGCCAATCTCGCCATGGTAAAATGTGCTTATGAAGCCAATGCGATATGGCCAAATGCTGGAGGATTAAGAACTCTAGAAAAAGTGCAACTTAATAGTTCTGGGACAAGTGTGGCCACTATCGAAGGGTACGAAGCAGGAACTGCTGAATTAGCATGGATCACTTGTCCTAGAAATGCTCCCAGCTCTCAAGATGTTGAAAATATTAAAACTTGGATGGCTAGAAACCCTGGGAGCAGATTGGTTATATCATATGAATTCGCTCGATCCCCCAGCGGAGCGGTCGGTGGACCAACATACCGTGATCAACGAATGGAATGTGAAAATGTAAACAAGCTATTAAGTCTGCTCGGCGTAGAAATGAGAATTGCCGAAGACGGGACAAATTCTACTCCCCCGCAATATCCTGTTACCAACAGTGGAGCATGGGAAGCTCATAGTATCACAGATGGAGGCGCTGGGCAGCCAATAACTGGCGCTTTACACAAAATTGTTCTGGGCAGTGACCCACTTCCACCCTTATACGATGTACCACGACATTCAATAGATGCTTCGTCAGCCTGCAAGCCGGTGCGTGTTTCCCAGACCGCAACAGTTTCTGGTCCCGTAGGCAGAATAAGATTCGGCGGGATTTCTCCAATAGACATAAACCCGTTAGACACTAGTCGGGCACCCGATGCTTTATTTGTGAGTGGTGAAAACGCTGCGGGGGGGATCCTGTCGACTCCCCAAGGAACCAAAATACTTGGAATACAAGTAGAATTAGAAGCCGAAGTATGCGTAGAAACCACCACAACCACTACTACAACCACCACACCTCCCCCTTCGGCACGGCTGTCGGCTCAGTGTCTTGTTGACGCAGCAGCTTGCGCGCCTTATCCAGAGTGCAACCCCGGTTCAGTTTTAGTAGATTGGAATGTACCTTTCCCCGGCCAAGCTAGTTATACGTCTGAAATTTGGAATGTTACAAAAAACGAAATTCATTCAACTTCAGTGTGTAGCGGTATTCAGCCATCTGCCACTAACCAATTGTTTTACACTGCTGGTATTGCTGACAACGATACCTATCAAGTTAAAATGCGATGGTATGATGGAGACATGGCCCAATGTAATGGAAATGAAATTGGTTATGAAGAAAGTAATACATTCTCATGCGCAGTAGGTACACCGACCACCACCACAACCACAACTACCACAACCACACTTCCTCCACAGGGGATGCCAGCAGGGATATTATTAGGTAATATTGGATTAGCCGGATTTGGTTCATTTACGATTCCAGGAATTGGGCCGTTGCCTCCAGTGCCTCCACCACCGTACCCATACCCCGACCCGTCACCTCC
>Ga0114934_10000805_pt1 | contig 20215 bp, 17 predicted proteins | sample 4SBtaG_2_FD_99695 | JGI IMG/M metagenome (GOLD analysis project Ga0114934, IMG submission 99695) | Deep subsurface microbial communities from Kolumbo volcano to uncover new lineages of life (NeLLi) - 4SBTROV10_white metaG | ecosystem: Environmental > Aquatic > Marine > Volcanic ...
AACAGGTAGAGGTTTAGGAAGATGTGCTTCAAATAATGTAGCTCAAACAAATGTAAATGAAAGAGTGTACTATGGTAGAGGATTAGGAAGAGGTGCCGGAAGAGGAATAGGTAGAGGCCAAGCAGGAGGTTTCAGAAGAGGCGGTGGGTTTTGTCGTTGGTATAGCACAAATGGCTACTATGGTGTTAGTGAAGAAACTTTACTTAGACAAGAAAAAGAAATATTAGAAGAAAGATTAAATTATATTAATAGTTTAATGAATAAGAATGTAGAATTAGAAAATAAAGAAAAAGAAGACGAAGAATAATATAAAAAATAGGCAAAGAAATTAAGAGAATAAAATGAGTAATTGTGTTTTATATGAGTGAGTGTGATTTCATGTGTTGTGGTGAAAAAATTACACTCACTTTTTCTTTTACTAAATCAAGTAAAAAACTCGAAGTTTTGAGTAAAAAGTGATATAATACTGGTATGATATTTGAGATGATGGATAAAGATAAACTATATTTAGGAAGGTAGGAAATATATTTTATGCCTAGGCCAAGAAAATGGAGAAGAGTTGGATATATACCAAATGTAAAGGTTTTTGGACCACTAAATAAAGATAATACAGATAATGAGATAATAATGTTAAATGTTGAAGAACTTGAAAGCATAAGGCTTATGGATTTAGAAGGATTAGATCAAGTAACTTGTGCAGAAAAAATGGGAATTGCACGTTCTACATTTCAAAGAATTTATTCTGAAACTAAAAAGAAGATAGCTGATTCACTTGTAAATGGTAAAGTTATTAAGATAGAGGGTGGAAATTACACATTGAATATATGCAATATTCAATGTGAAAATTGTGGCTATTCATGGAAAGAGAGTTATGAGAATATAACAAGTGATAATATTAAATGCCCAAAATGTGGAGCAGAAGTTGAATTGATTTGTTGTGAATGTAATGATAATGAGTTCTGCGGAAGATGTGGTAGAGGAAGAAATAGAGGAATGGGAAGAGGACTTGGAAATAGAAGAGGTAGAGTGATGAAAAAATAATATATTTTACTTGATTAAGTTTTTTTAGTGTAGTAAAATATAATTCGAGTAAGCTCCTGTGGCGTAGCTGGTAGCGCAACTGATTCGTAATCAGTAGGTCAGGGGTTCAAATCCCCTCGGGAGCACCAAAAGTATATAAAATGTTTAATATCAAAGTCTTAGACCTGTTTTAGTCTGAGACTTTTTTGTTTTTTAGAATTTTTTAAAGTGAAAACTATAATTTTTAATATAATATGGTGAAATTTTAACGTAACTAGCATAAGTTTTCAATACTCTATAGGTGGAAGATAATGTGTAAACAAAACTTGCTTCTATTATTTTTTGTACTAAAATATAATCAGTATCAAATAATAGAAACAAGTGATAATAATGAAGTTAGATATAAATAATTATTCAGTATTCCTGTTGCATTATCATCTCGTATTAGTTATAAAATACAGAAGAGAAGTAGTGAACTCGTTTTGATAAATCAAAACATCGGGACTTAAGGTGGAGACTCTACTCCACCTTAAGCAAAGAGTTTGAATCGCCCACTTATAGAAGAGGGAGTCCTATAGAATTAATAAACATATTTCAGATGCAGAAACAGCTCGTAAGTATGTAGAAGAGTTAATTAACATATCAAAAAGTATGAAAAAATACTGTGAATAATAACATATTAACAAGTATAAATATAATAATGAGGTATACTAAAAGATAACTATGCACTATAAAATTATAATTATATTCTTGAAAAATGGTTTAATTTGATATATACTGGATATAGTGTACTATTCTTAATTAATAATATATACTAATTGATAAAAAATAAACAAGTTGATATGATTATAAACTAAGGTTGAGAAGAGAGAACCATATTAATTTCAAGTGTTATGACTTGAGTTATGTGGTTTTTGTTTTTATCTTAGACTAAAATTCAGAAAATTACAAAAAAAGATGATAAAAAATTAACAATATTAATATAATAACTAAAATATAATAAAATAAATTTATCATAATTAATTAATTTTTATGGGGGTTGTTGTATGAAAAAATATATTATGGCATTAGATCAAGGAACTACTAGTTCAAGATGTATTCTATTCAACAAAAAAGGAGAAATAGTAAGTGTTGCTCAGAAAGAGTTTAAACAGATTTATCCTAAGGCTGGCTGGGTAGAACATGATCCCATGGGAATATGGTCTTCACAATTTAGTGTTGCAGCTGAAGCGGTATCAAAAATACATGCATCTGCTAATGACATAGCTGGAATAGGTATTACGAACCAAAGAGAAACAACTATTGTTTGGGATAAAATAACTGGTAAACCTATATATAATGCTATTGTATGGCAGTGTAGAAGAACTGCGTCTATGTGTGATGAATTGAGAAAAAGGGGATTCGCTGAAACTATTAGAGAGAAGACAGGTTTAATACTAGATGCTTATTTTTCAGGTACAAAGATAAAATGGATTTTGGATAATGTAGAAGGTGCGAGAGAAAAAGCAGAAAAAGGTGAACTTTTATTTGGAAATGTAGATTCATGGCTAATATGGAATTTAACAAAAGGGAAGGCTCATGTAACAGATTATACTAATGCATCAAGAACAATGTTATTTAATATTCATGATTTAAGATGGGATGATGAATTATTAGAAGCTTTAGATATACCTAAATCAATGCTTCCAGAAGTAAAACCATCTAGTCATATATATGGCAATACTGATAAAGTTTTATTTGGAGCTGAAATTCCAATATCAGGTATAGCAGGAGATCAACAGGCGGCTTTGTTTGGTCAAACATGTTTTGCACCAGGTACTGCTAAGAATACTTATGGAACTGGTTGCTTTATGCTAATGAATACAGGTGAAAAGCCTATAATGTCTAAAAAAGGACTTCTTACTACAATTGCTTGGGGTGTTGATGGCAAAGTAGAATATGCACTTGAAGGAAGTGTTTTTATAGCAGGAGCAGCTATTCAATGGTTGAGAGATGAACTAAGAATGATAAAAAATGCAGCTGAATCTGAAAGATATGCTACTGCAGTAGAAGATACGAATGGAGTATATATGGTTCCGGCGTTTGTAGGATTAGGAGCACCTTATTGGGATCAATATGCTAGAGGTACAATTGTTGGACTTACTAGAGGAGCTAAAAAGGAACATTTAATAAGAGCAACATTAGAATCACTAGCATTTCAAACATATGACGTGTTGAAAGCTATGCAAGAAGATTCAGGAATTGAACTTAAAAAATTAAAGGTTGATGGAGGAGCATGTGCTAATAATTTCTTAATGCAGTTCCAGTCAGATGTATTAGGTGTGCAAGTTGATAGACCAAAAGTTATTGAAACTACTGCACTTGGTGCTGCGTATCTAGCAGGACTTGCAGTTGGATATTGGAAAGATAAAAAAGAAATAGAAAATAATTGGGAGATAGATAAGTCGTTTGAAAGTCAAATAGATTGCGATAAGAGAGAAAAATTGTTGAATGGATGGCATAAAGCTATTGAAAGATCTAAAGCGTGGTATGAAGAGTAAATTCTAATAATAAAATTTTGATTAAATAAATAAATTTAGGGGGCAATAGTATGTCAGAGTATTTGGCTGAGTATTTGGGGACCTTAATGTTAATATTATTAGGTGATGGAGTAGTAGCAAATGTTGTTCTTAATAAAACAAAAGGTCAAAATTCTGGTTGAATTGTAATCACAACTGGTTGGGCTTTAGCAGTTGCAATACCTGTTTTCATTTTTGGACCAATAAGTGGAGCACATATAAATCCAGCTGTTACAATAGCTATGGCTTCAATTGGTAAATTTGCGTGGAGCAAAGTTCCAGGATTTATTGCTGCACAAATAGGAGGAGCATTTACAGGAGCAATTCTTGTATGGTTGCATTATAGACCTCACTTTGATGCTACTCCTGATAAATGTGCTAAATTAGGAGTGTTTTGTACAGCACCGGCAATTCGTGACTGGAGCTCAAATATGATAGGTGAATTTATAGGGACTTTTGTATTGGTTTTTGGTATACTAGGAGTAGCGAATACTAATATGGCAGGTGGAATATCTCCACTTGTAGTAGGAGCAATTGTTTTTGTAGTTGGATTAACATTGGGAGGAACAACAGGATATGCGATTAATCCTGCTAGGGATTTAGGACCACGTATAGCACATGCTGTTTTACCTATAAAAGATAAAGGAGATTCTGACTGGGGATACTCATGGCTCCCAGTAATAATGCCTATTCTTGGAGGAGTAGCAGGAGCATTAATTTATAATATTATTTTCTAAAAATCAGAAATTAGGCGAGAATAAGAGAGCCATAACAATAGGAAGAGATTCCTTATTGTTATGGCTTTTTGCATATAAGGAGGTATAATATGTATGATATAACAATTATTGGAGCGGGGGTTATTGGATGTAATATAGCAAGGGAACTTTCAAGGTATGCTCTAAATATATGTGTACTAGAAAGAAATTCAGATATTGCAGAAGGGACAACTAAAGCAAATAGTGCCATAGTTCATGCAGGTCATGATGCAGAGCCGAGTACATTGAAAGGAAAATTTAATGCTAGAGGTAATAGTATGTTCGATAAATTGTCTGAAGAATTAGATTTTCCTTTTAAGAGAAATGGTTCTCTTGTTTTATGTTTTGATGAAAATGAAAGATATAAACTTATAAAACTTAAAGAAAGAGGAGAGAAAAATGGGGTCCCTGGATTAGAAATTTTGGAAAGGGAACAAGTATTAGAAAAAGAACCTTATGTATCAGAAAATGTTGTGGCTGCACTTTATGCTCCAACAGGAGGAATTGTATGCCCATATGAAATGACTATTGCTTTAGCAGAAAACGCTTATACAAATGGTGTGGAATTTTATTTTGATAATTTTGTTGAAGATATAGAGAAAAAAAATGAGTATTTTATAGTAAAGACAAGTAATAAACAAATAGAAACTAAGATTGTAATAAATGCTGCGGGGTTATATGCGGATAAAATAAATAATATGGTTAGTAAAAATAAAATTACTATAATTCCACGAAGAGGTGAATATTGCTTATTTGATAAGTCAGTTGGTAATATGGCTAAATGTACATTATTTCAGTTACCTACTAAATTAGGTAAGGGCATACTAGTAACTCCTACTGTAGATGGAAATTTGTTAATTGGACCTAATAGAATAGAAATTGATGATAAAGAAGATGTTGCAACTACTCAGGAAGGATTAGGCGAAATTTTAAATAAAGCTAGGCTAACTTTGAAAGAAATTCCAATGAGACAACTTATAACTTCATTTGCAGGACTTAGAGCACATTCTTCGGAAGATGATTTTATAATTGGGGAAGCAGAAGATGTTAAAAACTTTATTAATGTTGCCGGAATTGAATCACCAGGATTATCAAGTTCACCTGCTATTGCCGAAATGGTAGTCAATATTGTTAAATATAAATTGAATCCAGAATTGAATAATAAATTCAATCCAATAAGAAAAGGTATACCAAAATTTAGAGAAATGAGCAATGAAGAAAGGAAAGAGTTAATAAATCAGGATGCATTATATGGAAGAATAATATGTAGATGTGAAACGGTTACAGAGGGTGAAATAATCAATGCTATAAAAAGACCACTTGGAGCAAGAACATTAGATGGAATAAAGAGAAGAACAAGGGCAGGAATGGGAAGATGTCAATCAGGTTTTTGCTCAACGAAAATAGCAGATATACTTTCAAGAGAATTAAATATTTCTAGAATGGATATTGTCAAAAATGAACAAGCATCAAAAATTTTAATAGGGAAGAATAAGACATTATAATATTAGAATGGAGGAAGCTGTTATGCTTAATTATGATATTGTAATCATAGGTGGTGGCCCTGCTGGTCTTGCAGCTGCTATAAAGGCAAAAGAAGAAGGAATAGATAATATATTAATATTGGAAAGAGATAGTGTTTTAGGTGGTATTCTTAATCAATGTATACACAATGGATTTGGACTTCATACATTTAAGGAGGAGTTAACAGGACCTGAATATGCTCAAAGATTTATTGATAAAGTAATTGATATGGAAATACCATACAAGTTAAATACGATGGTGATAAATATAAATTCAGATAAAACAATAATTGCTGTAAATGAAGAGGAAGGTTTATTAGAAATTAATGCAAAAGCTATAGTACTTGCTATGGGATGCAGAGAAAGACCTAGAGGTGCTATTAATATACCAGGAGATAGGGGTGCTGGAATATTTACGGCAGGAACAGCTCAAAAATTTGTTAATATAGATGGATTAATGCCAGGACGTGAAGTAGTTGTACTTGGATCTGGAGATATAGGATTGATAATGGCTAGAAGAATGACATTAGAGGGTGCAAAAGTAAAAGCTGTTGTAGAATTGATGCCATATTCTAGTGGATTAAAAAGAAATATTGTGCAGTGTTTAGATGATTTTAATATTCCATTAAAATTTTCTCATACTGTAATAAATATAAAAGGTAAGTACAGGGTAGAGGGTGTAACGATAGCTAAAGTTGATAAAAATAGAAAACCAATAAAGGGTACTGAAGAATATATAAAATGCGATACACTTTTATTGTCCGTAGGGCTTATTCCAGAAAACGAGTTATCTAGGAATGCAGGTATTATGCTTTCAAATATTACAGGAGGACCTATTGTTAACGAAAGTTTACAAACAAATGTAGAGGGTGTATTTGCATGTGGAAATGTTTTGCATGTACATGATTTAGTTGACTTTGTTACAATTGAAAGCTATAATGCTGGAAAAAGTGCAGCAAGATATATTAAAGGGCAAAGATTTTCTAATGAAGGTAGCATAAAAATAGAAGCTAAAGATGGAGTTAGATATACTGTACCTAAAAGCATCAATATTGACAATGTAGAAAAAATGGTTCAATTGAGATTTAGAGTTTCAAATGTGTATAAAAATAGCCATGTTTCTGTATACTTTGATGATATTAAAGAAATTTATAAAAAGAAGAAAATACTTACTCCAGGTGAAATGGAAACGGTTATTATTACGAATGAAATGCTAAAGAAATATATGGATACTAGAAAAATTACAGTTAGAATAGAATAATTGTATTTTTGGAGGTGATAAAATTGAGTGATAAGTTAGAACTAACATGCATAGGTTGTCCAATGGGATGCCAATTAGAAGTAGAGATAGAGAATAAAAAAATTATAAAAGTAAAAGGAAATTCATGTATAAGAGGAGAAATATATGCTAAGAAGGAATGTACTAATCCTACAAGAATAGTTACATCTTCGGTATGTGTTGAGAATGGAGTTATTGATGTGGTTTCTGTTAAAACTGAAAAAGATGTACCTAAAAACAAGATTTTTAAAGTTATTGATGAATTAAAAGATGTTGCTATCAAAGCACCAGTAAAGATAGGAGATATTATTGTAGAAAATGTTGCAAATACTAGTGTAAATGTTGTAGCAACTAAAAATGTTAAGGCAAGGTGACGCTGAAAGAAGGAGTGTAGCTGTAGTGAGTTTAAAAGACAAGATTGTAGAAAATCCAGTGATTGCAGCAATTAGGAATGATGAAGAATTAGAAAAAGTGTTATATAGTGATGTATCAATTGTTTTTATTCTTTATGGAACTATAACAAATGTATCGGATATATGTAGTAAATTAAAATCTAAAGGTAAAATTATTTTTGTTCACATTGATTTTATAGATGGTATAAAATCAAATGCGGCGAGCATTAAGTTTTTAAAAGATAGCTTGCCAGTCGATGGTATTATAACAACCAAAGCGTCAAGCATAAAATATATTAAGCAAAATGGTTTGTATGCAATACAGAGAATATTTCTTATAGATACGCTTTCGGTCGAAACAGGAATAAAAAGTGTTCATGAAACAAAACCGGATGCAATTGAAATAATGCCTGGTATTGTAAGCGAGGCTATTAAGGACATAAAAAACAATGTTAGAATACCTATTATTGCTGGTGGCCTTGTAAAAACAAAAAAAGATGTAATTAATGCTCTTTCATCTGGGGCGGTTGCGGTTTCAACGTCAAAATCAGAATTGTGGGATTTATAAAAGGTATAAGTTGTTTTCCAAAAAGAAAAAAACCAGTATATATACTAGTTTTTTTGACCTATTATTTTTTTAAATGCCTAATATTTGAGAATAATTATTTGTGATATGATAAAAGCTATATTTAGTAATATATAGCTTTTATTTTTTTTAAAAGATTATAATGTATGAAAAAAATGTTGAAATAGATAATATATTGTAGTAATATATTCGTATAATTTGATGTGGTATAGAAAACTACATATTAATGTATACTTATAATATGATTAAGAAATATAAATAAAATTGATATATTTAGGGAGGCAATTAAATGGCCGTTAAAATAATTACAGATAGTACATCGTATCTTCCAGAAAGTCAAATTAAAAAATATAACATAATAATATCTTCATTAAGTGTTGTGTTTGAAAATGAAAGTATTAAGGAGATTGACATAGATAATAGTTCTTTTTATGAGAAATTGAAAAACAGTACAACCATACCTAAATCTTCTCAACCCTCAATAAGTGAACTTTATGATATTTTTGAAAAAGAGGTGAAAGCAAAGAATGATATAGTTGGAATATTTATATCATCTGAAATGAGTGGTACATACTCTTCAGCTTGTATGGTAAAAAATATGATATTAGAGGAATATCCGGAGGCAACTATCGAAATTATTGATTCAAGGTCAAATTGCATGCAACTTGGCTATACAGTTATATCTGCAGCTAAAGCAGCTCAAGAAGGAAAAAGTATTAGTGAAGTTGTTTGCATTGCACAAAAAACAATAAGAAGCAGTAAATTTCTTTTTATTCCAAACACATTAGAATATTTAAAAATGGGTGGTAGAATAGGGAATGCAAGTGCATTAATAGGTTCTCTATTGAAGATAAAACCAATATTAACTGTATCAAAAGGTAAAACAGATATTGTTACCAAAGTGAGAACAAAAAAGAAAGCACTTCAGACAATAATAGATATATTTATTAAAGATGGCAAAGAGTATGGTTTAGAAAAGGTAATAGTGCATCATATTAATGATAGAGAATGTGCCATGGAATTTGCTGATCAAATCAAAAAAATAATTGGTAAACAGGTTCAAATAAGTAATATAGGTCCTGTTATTGGAGCACATGTTGGACCAGGGGCATTAGGAATAGTATATTGTACAAACAATGAAATGGTATAAATAATGGTATGATAGTTATTGGATAATATAGAACTTCATATTTATCTATTCTATAAGACTCCCACTTCTATAAGTGGGAGTCTTAAGCTTTTTGCTTCAGGCGGAGTAGAGTTTCTACTTAAAGTCTCGATGTTTTGCTTTAGCAAAATGAGTTTACTGTGGGGGTCTATATGCATATCTTAATCAAATAATTCATAATTTGTATAAGAGTTTATATGATAATTTGTTGAAGCGAGTTGGTAAAAAGGTATATAATGAGTAGGTATGGTATAGAACACATTACGAGCAGGGGGGACATATTTTGACGAAAAGAAAGAAAGGTGCTTTGGTGGTATCTGTAATAATAATCGCTGTATTGATTTCAGGCTTTTTATATGCTTTTTATTCTTATGAAAAGTATAGTCATGTAATTAAAAAAAATAATAATAATATAAAATTAGAAGATGATATTAATACAAAATTGGATGAGAAAAATGATGAAAATTCTAAAGAAGAAAAAGATAAATATAAAGAAATTGATGGTATATCAAATATTTTACTGGTAGGTATTGATGCGAGAACGCTTAATGAACCTTCAAGATCAGATGCAATAATGATTCTAACATTAGATAATGTACATAAAAAAATAAAGCTAACATCGATAATGAGGGATACATATGTAGAAATACCTAAGCATGGAGAGCAAAAAATAACGCATGCTTTTGCCTATGGAGGAATAGATTTATTAAAGGATACTATTGAAATGAATTTTAAAATCAAAATTGATAACTTTGCAATTATTAATTTTGATGGATTTAAGGAATTGATAGATAGTATTGGTGGTTTAGAGGTTAATGTAAAATATAATGAATTAAGAGAATTAAACAGATGCATATTGTTAGAAATACAAGATAATCCAAAGTTAAAATTAAAAGATGCACATTATTTAAAGAAATCAGGTTTACAGCTTTTGAATGGACAACAAGTACTTGCATATTCAAGAATGAGGCATATAGGAAATGGGTGTTATGATAGATCCAAAAGACAGAGATATGTTGTTAATTTAATTGCGGATAAATTAAGAGATACTTCATTGCTTAAATATCCAACTGTTGCTCAAAAATTGCTTAAATGTGTAAGAACTGATTTGCAGTTTACTGAAGCACTAAATGTTGCATATACGGCATATAAAATAGGTAATTTTAACATAGAACAATTACAAATACCAGCTGATAAGTTAAGTTATGGGCGAATTTATAAGGATAAAGGCTGGGTATTGCTAATAGATAAGGAACAAAATATTGATGTTCTTCATAAATTTATTTTTTATGATATTAAATATGATTCTTCAGAATACAAGACTTTCATATATAGTAAATCAAAATATTATTATAAGCCACCAGTAGAAAAGAAAAAGAGTGATGAAGATGAAAAACAATATAATCAAAACAAATTAAATGATAGTGATAAGCAAACAAAACAAACAGAAGAAGATGCTCGAGATAATCAAACGGAAGAAAATAAACAAACTGATCAAGATAATCAAAATACCGAACAAAATAAGAATAACCAAAATGATAAAAGCAATGATAATGCTAAAAATAAGAATAAGCAAAGCAATATAATAGATTTAGATGATAAAAGTTTTTATGAAGATGCTACTTCGAATGATGAAGTAAACACTAAAGCTAGTAGTGATAACAATACAGATGAAAAATCAAGTAATAAACAATAATTTATATTAAGGAGTTGATTACGAAAAGGAGAGATATAAGTGTCTAAAAGTAAAAAGATTATTTTAGGAATAATAATAGCATGTATTACGGCAGTTGTATTTGCGACGGTTTCTTACTATTCTTATGTTTATTATTCTTATAAGAAAACTAGTTATGTTGAGGAAAAAGAACAAAATCTAAATAACGACAATGAAAACCATAAAGATATAAATAATAGCAATAAAAAAGTAGATAATAACAATGAAAATGATAAAAAAGAGAGCAATAAGAATAATAACAAAGAAGAATTAAAATATAAAGAGGTTGAAGGAATAACAAATATATTGTTAGTTGGGACAGATGCTAGAGATTATACTAAAAGATCAAGAGCAGATACTATAATGATTTTAACAATAGATGATATTCACAAAAAAATAAAATTAACTTCCATAATGAGGGATACATATGTATCAATTCCGGGACATGGTGAACAAAAAATAAATCACTCATTTGCATACGGCAAAGCAGCGTTGTTAATGAAGACTATAGAATCGAATTTCAATATTAAGTTGGATAAATATGCTGTAATAAACTTCTTTGGATTTAAAGATTTGGTGGATACGATAGGCGGATTAGATATAAATGTGAGTGAAACTGAAAGGAAAGAATTAAACAGATGCATAATAGGATTAGAAAATTATAAAAAGGATTTCTTTGGAGAAAAACCTAATTACTTAAAAAAATCTGGTTTGCAACATTTAGATGGACAGCAGGTTTTGGCGTATGCTAGAATGAGACATATAGAAAGAGGTTGCTATTCAAGAGATGAAAGGCAAAGAAAAGTCGTTAATATGATTGCTAAAAAATTAAAAAATATATCTATACTAAAATATCCTGAAGTGCTTTCAAAATTATTTCCTTGTGTTAAGACTAATATAGAATTTACGGAGGCACTCAATTTAGGATATACTATATACAAAATAGGAGATTTGAACATAAAACAACTTCAAGTTCCAGCGACAAAATTAAGTTATGGAATGATATATAAGAATAAAGGCTGGGTTTTGCTTATAGATAAAACTCAAAATATAAATATGATTCATAACTTTATTTTCAAAGATATTCCTTATGATGCTTCTAAATATAAAATGTTTAGCTATGTTAAATCAAAGTATTATTATAAGCCTCAAATTAAGGATAATAGAAAAAAAATATCAACCAAAATTAGTGACAGTATTACTGATAATGCGAGTGACGAGAGTATTATTAAAGATACTAAAAAGAATGATAAAAAAGACAACGAGATTAGGAATATCAATAAGCCTGATAATAAGCCTCATAATAAAACTGATAATAAAAATGATGAAAAAATCAATAATAAGGATAAAAACGATACTGTGTTTGATTTGGATGATAAAGAATTTTATACCAATGGTGTTCAAAATAATAGTGATACCAATAATGGAAATGAGCTAATAAATGATAAAAAAAATACCCAAGACACAAAAAACCCTGATTAATCATGGTTTTTTGTGTGTAAATATAAGAATCTGTTAATTACTATTATAAATATACCTATAAATAGGAATAAAGTATGAATAGAGTACTTATCAGCTATATATCCAAACAAAGGAGCTAAAAGAATAGAAAAAAGGGATTTTAACTGACTGTCTACTGACATAACTGTTGCTCTTTCATGTTTGCTCATATTATCACCACATACAGCAACAACTAAAGGCCTCCTAGCATCTTTTAAAAGATATAGAATGAAGAAAATAACTATAATTATAATAGTAAAATTGTTTTTGATTGCAGCAAATAATGCAAAACAAGCAATTCCCATTATATCGAAAAAAATATTAATCAATTTATTAGAATTATATCTATTGTTCAATCTATAAACATTTTTCGAAGCTAGTGAGCTAAATATATAAAATACACCATATATTATTCCAAGATAAATTTTCACAATAGCATCTTTGCCAAAATTATTAAAATATGAAATAGCAAATACAAGCAAAGTGGATTTTAAAATAGGTTGTATATAATCCTTTATAGTTTTAAATATTCCATCATATAATGCTGAACTTAAAAGAACCTTAGTCAATAATTTATTGGTAAAAATACTTTTTAGCTGAATAGGAATTTGCTTCAAAAATTCAGCAATACTTAGGCTGTTTTTGCGTCTTTCATCCAAACTATTTGGGTATGACCAAATTAATAAAAAATCAAGAATATAAGGCACAATGCAAAGCAAAAATATCCATCTTATTGTAGGAATATTTAAAACAAAAATTATTGATAAAAATGCTGATATAGAAGAACCAATTAGAGAAAATGAGCGAGTTCTACCATATATAAATGTTTTATACTTAAACCACTCTTTTTGTTCTAAGTATGAGTAAATCATTGCTTTGTGTGTTCCAGAACGGAATGCTTCTCCTAAACCGAAGGAAATCATTGCTAAAGATAGCAAATAAAAATTTGTACCTATAAAAAATAAAACAAATGAAATAATATAAAATGTAAAACATATCATAAGTTCTTTTTTTCTTCCATAATTATCTGCAAAAATACCAGAGGGAATTTCAAAAATATAAGTAATGATTTCCTTTATTGAAAACAAAAGACCTATTTTAAAGAAATTTAATCCTAATGATAAAAGATAAATCCATAAATAAGGTTCAAAAAATTTTAGATTTTTTAATAAACCATAAAAACAAAATTTCCATATTTGACTATCTTTTTTGATTTGGTTGTAAATGGTCAAAGTATCACCTCTTTTCATATTTAAGAATATTTTATCATATTTTAGTACTAAAAATATTTTTTATGATAAATTATTTGAAATTGCTAAAATTCAAGCTGAAGTTATTAAAAACATTAAATTATGATTTTGACAAAATAACTCGAAGTTACTTTAAAAGTTTGATATAATAAGTTATGGGAAAGACAATATTCAACTAATCCTGTAAGAGGAGGATTAAAATGGAAAATAAAACAATACATCAATTTAATAAAGGTGATAAAATTCAAGGATATTTTCTTATTAAAGATGTAAGTTGTAAGATTACAAATGGAAGCAATAATAAATTTTTAGATATTAATTTAGTTGATAAAACGGGACAAATAAATGCAAAACTTTGGAATTGCAATGAAAATCAAGAAAATATGTTTAATGATAATATGCTTGTTAAAATTAGAGGAAATATATTGGAGTGGAAAGGAAAATTACAACTTAAGATAGAACTTATAAGACCAATAACTGATGAAGATGATATTAATATTGAAGATTATGTCCCTACTGCTCCTGAAAACCCAAGGATAATGTATGATTTAATATTAAAGTATGTTGATAAGATTAAGAATAATGATATTAAAAACATTGTTATGGCGATTTTAGATGAAATAGGACCTAGTATTATGTATTATCCTGCTGCAAAATCTAACCATCATTCAATAAGGTCTGGGTTACTGTATCATATATCTACAATGTTGAAAGCAGGAGATAAATTGAGTGAAGTATATGATTTTATTGATAAAGATTTATTGTTTGCTGGTATAATATTGCACGATATTGCTAAAATAGATGAAATGGATTCGAGTGAACTTGGAATTGTAAGTGAGTATACTGTGGAAGGGCAGTTATTAGGACATATCGTAATGGGAGTTAGAAAAGTGGAAATTGCTGCCCAAAGAGTAAAAGCAGATAAAGAAATTTCAATGTTGCTTCAGCATATGATATTGACACATCATTATGAGCCTGAATATGGAAGCCCTAAAAAGCCTATGATACCTGAAGCAGAGCTTTTACATTATCTTGATATAATGGATGCAAGAATGTATGATATGAAAAAAGCTTTAAAGGATGTTGAAACTGGGAGCTTTTCTGATAGAATTTGGTCTTTAGACAATTTAAGTGTATACAAAAGTAAAATTGATAATATTAAATAAAGGTGTGGTGACTATGAAAGGTATTATTGATAGATTTGAAGGACAATTTGCTATAGTCGAATTAGATGATGGCGAAATTGTAAATGTACCTAAAATAAGAATGCCTTCTGATGCTGAGGAAGGTATGGTTATAGATATAGATGAAACTATAACTATCAATTATAAAGAAACAGAAATTAGAAAAACGGAAAATGATTCTTTAGCGAAAGAACTATGGGAAGACTAGAATTAGAAGCAAATCATTTAAAGTACAATGGTTTGCTTCTAATTCATTTTAGAGATTGTACTTTTGAGTTTTATCAATCTTAGAAGATTCCTATTTCTATAAGTGAGAGATTGAAGCTTTTTGCTTCAGGTGGAGTAGAGTATCCACCTGAAGTTCCGATATTTTGCTTTAGCAAAATGAGTTAAGTCTATATATATTATTTTTACAAAATCAGAAGTGATACTTTAATCTTACATAAAAACACGAATTATTAAAATAAAATCTACATAAATATTCGTATTTTTATTGACTAGTATTAATGGGTCTGATATCATATACACGGAGGGGATTGCTTTGAAGAATTATTATGATGTTATAATTGTGGGCGCAGGTCCTGCAGGTATTTTTACAGCTTTAGAAATTACTAAATTAAAACCTGATTTAAGTATTTTGATTGTAGATAAAGGTAGAAATATTGAAAAAAGAGTATGTCCTGCGAGAAAGACTGGAAAATGCACAAAATGTAACCCTTGTGGAATAACTTTTGGCTGGTCTGGAGCAGGAGCTTTTTCTGATGGTAAGCTTTCTTTAAGTCCAGAAGTTGGTGGCAGAATATTGGATTATTATTCGGAAGATGAATCAATAAATTTAATTCAATATTGTGATGACATATATTTAAAATTTGGGGCAAATGAAACTGTTCATGGTTTAAATAATGAGAGAGTAGAAGAAATTAAATATGAGGCAAGTAAACATAATATAAGACTTATAGAATGTCCAGTTAGGCACTTGGGAACTGAGTTAGCTTATGAAGTTTTAAAGAAAATGTACTACCATTTAATAGATAATACCAAAACTGAATTTTATGAGCTTTCTGAAGTTGATAAAATTCTTGTAGAGAATAATAAAGCTGTTGGTATTATAATAAACAATAAAAAAGGACAAATTAAAGTAGAAGGTGATTTTGTAGTAGCAGCTCCAGGAAGAGGAGGGGCTGAATGGTTATCAAAGGAAGCCAATAGATTGAATGTAAGTGTTAAAAATAATGCTGTTGATATTGGGGTTAGAGTTGAAGTGCCTAATTCAATAATGGATCATTTAACTAAAGATTTGTATGAAGCTAAATTGGTTTATTATTCAGATACATTTGATAATAAAGTTAGAACGTTTTGTATGAATCCAGGAGGTATTGTTTCAGAAGAGCATTATGATGATAACGGTAAAGAATTTGCAGTTGTTAATGGACATAGCTATTCTCAAAAAGGATTAAGAACAGAAAATACTAATTTTGCACTTCTAGTATCTACAACATTTACAGAACCATTTAATCAGCCTATAGAGTATGGAAAATCTATTGCTAAGCTTGGCAATATGCTTACAGGTGGAGGAATTATGGTTCAAAGGTTGGGTGATTTGATAAAGGGTAGAAGAACAAATGCTTCAAGATTGAAGAAATCAACTACAATTCCAACTTTGAAGTCAGCAATTCCAGGTGATTTGAGTTTTGCTCTTTCACAAAGGCATTTAACTTCTATTATTGAAGCAATTAAAGCATTCGATAGTATAGCACCTGGATTATATAGTAAAAATACTTTATTATATGGTGTAGAGGTTAAGTTTTATTCAAGTAAATTTGAAACTAACAATTCTTTTGAAACTGAGATTGAAAATTTATATACAATAGGTGATGGTGCAGGAATTACTAGAGGATTGATGCAAGCATCAGTTACTGGTGTCGTAGTTGCAAGAGATATTGCAAATAAAATTAAAAAAAACAATTAACTATTGGTGTTTGTTTGCAAATATAAGTTTTTAGTGATATCTATATATTATAAATTTGTATAGGAAAGAGAGGAATTTTTATGGCAGCATATATTGTTTTAGGAGCACAATGGGGAGATGAAGGAAAGGGTAAAATGACAGATTACCTTGCAGAAGAAGCTGATGTAGTAGTAAGATTTCAAGGAGGAAATAATGCAGGTCATACTGTTGTTGTAGAAGAAAAAGAGTATAAACTTCATCTTATACCATCAGGTATTCTTTACGATAATAAATTGAATGTTTTAGGTAATGGTGTTGTTATAGATCCAAAAGCATTATTTGAAGAAATAGATTATTTAGAAGGATTAGGAATAAAAGTTACTCCAGATAAATTTATAATTAGTGATAGGGCACAGGTTATAATGCCATATCATAAAGTATTGGATAGTCTAAAGGAAAAAGCTAGGGGAAAAAATGATATTGGAACAACAGGCAAAGGTATTGGTCCATGTTATACTGATAAGGCAGAGAGAAGTGGTATAAGAATTTGCGATTTGTTGCATAAAGATGTTCTTAAAGAAAAGATTGAAAATAATCTGTATATTAAAAACAAATTAATTAGTGAAGTACTGGGTGGTAAGGAATTAAATATTGATGAAATATACAATGAATACTTAAAATATGGAGAAAAAATAAGACCTTTTGTAAAAGATACATCTGTTGACATATTTAACGGAATTAAAGAAAACAAAAATGTATTATTTGAAGGTGCTCAAGGTATGCTTCTTGACATAGACTATGGTTCATATCCTTATGTAACATCATCAAATACTATAGCAGGTGGAGTTTGTACTGGTGCTGGCATTGGACCTACAATGATTACAAATGTTGTTGGAATAGGAAAGGCGTATACAACAAGAGTGGGAAAAGGACCATTTCCAACTGAATTGTTCGATGAAATGGGTGAACATATAAGAATGGTAGGACATGAATATGGTGTTACTACAGGTAGGGCAAGAAGATGTGGATGGCTTGATTTGGTTATATTAAAATCTACTGCAAGAATTTGCGGTTTAACAAGTTTTGCCATAACAAAAATTGATACACTTGCAGGTATCGATAAGGTAAAGATGTGCGTTGGATATAAACTTGATGGAAAAGTTATTGATTATTTCCCAGCAAGTCTAGAAGATGTAGCTAAATGTGAACCTATATACGAAGAATTTGATGGATGGGATGATAGTGTTGCAGAGGCAAGAAGTTATGATGAACTTCCAGAAAATGCAAAGAAATATTTGAAGAGAATTGAAGAATTTACTCGAACAAAGATTTCAATTGTATCAGTAGGTCCAAAGAGAAGTCAAACAATAAGAATATCCGAAATATAGTTGTAAGTAGCGTTGAGCAAATTAAAAAAAGAGTTACATATTACCAATTTTAAATTGTTAATGTGCAGCTCTTTTTTAGGTTATATTTTCAAAAAAATATAACTGGTTTAATGTGAATTTAGTTTTTGTGGCTGGCGTTGAGGGTATGGTAGTTAACGGCTGGCACTCTTTGCCGCTATAAATCCTGAACTCCAAGCCCATTGGAGATTAAATCCACCACAATCGCCATCTACATCAAGTATTTCACCTGCAAAGTAAAGATTTTTTACAATTTTAGATTCAAGAGTTTTAGGATTGATTTCTAGGGTATCAACACCTCCAGCAGTTACTTGAGAATTGTTGAAAGATTTAGTTCCTGTGACATTAAATGACCATTCTTTAAGTAATCGCAATATGTTATTCTGTTCTTTCCAAGTGATATTGTAACATGATTTATGTATATCATTTATTCCAGCTTCTTTCAAAAGTATAGGAATAATTTTTTTGTTTAGTATGCCTATAAATGAATCATATATGCTTCTATATCCAAAAGTTCCCCAGTGATTTTCTAGAAAGTCTTTTAATTTGTCATATTCAAATTCAGGCAATAAATCAACTTTCAGTGTAATATTATCATTTTTAAGTGAATGATAAGACGCTATTCTGCTTAATTGAAAAACGGGTATACCGGATATGCCGTAATCTGTAAATAGTATTTCTCCATATTCTTTTCTTATTAAAGTGTTATTTATGAATATGGATACTGAACCGTTAAATTTTATTCCAGATAGAGCTTTTAATTTGTTATAGTTTAATTTTATTTGAACTAATGATGGAATAGGGTTAATTATTTTATGACCAAGTTGTTTTGCTAATTTATATCCTGAACCATCGGAACCGGTTTTAGGATATGATTTTCCTCCAGTGCATAGAATTAGTTTTTTACATTCAAATGTATTTCCATCAAGAGTATGCAAGTTAAATAAGTTATTTTTAATAGCTATTTCAAATACTTTAGAGTTTGTATATACGGGTATTGATTTGTCTTCTAAGGACAGCCTAAATATATCTAACACAGAAGAGGCCTGAAGTGACATAGGATACATTTTACCTTTATCTAATGTGATTAAATGAAGTCCGAGTGTACTAAAAAAATTAATGGTATCTCTGACTGTGAAATTATTTAGAACAAACTCGGGAAAATTTTTATTACTACAATGATATCTATTTATATTAATATTTATATTTGAAATATTGCAGCGACCATTTCCAGTGGAAAGTATTTTTTTACCGATTCTATCTGTACTTTCTAGAATAGCAACATCAATTCCCATATCTTTTGCAGTGATAGCTGATATTATTCCTGATGCACCACCACCAATAATTATTAATTCATGCTTCAATATAATCGTTTCCTTTCTCATATTATTTTTGTTAGTATTGTTAATATTAATTATAATTATTTTAAGAAAAAGTAGCAATGAATATTGATGAATTCTATATATTAGCGTTTGGAAAATATTAATTAAATAAAAAAATAAAAAAATGTGTTGACAGGAGGACTATTTTTATGTATGATATAGCTTGTCGGGTTGATTGGTGTGTAAAAATATTAAGATAATAATTCAATCATGTATTGACAGAAGTAAATATCGTATGATAAAATTAGAACCTGTGAGGGAACGAATGGTTTTTTAATTAAGTATGAAGTGTTGACATGAATAGGTTGAAGAGTATTTCGTGTGATTGAATAAACATGGCTCCTTGGTCAAGCGGTTAAGACATCGCCCTTTCACGGCGGTAACAGGGGTTCGATTCCCCTAGGAGTCACCATAATGTGGGCGCATAGCTCAGCTGGGAGAGCACTTGCCTTACAAGCAAGGGGTCACAGGTTCGAGCCCTGTTGTGCCCACCATTTTAAATAAGGTACGATGAAAGCGGTATTAAGTGTAGATTAATATTTATACTATT
>Ga0114934_10000806_pt1 | contig 20210 bp, 30 predicted proteins | sample 4SBtaG_2_FD_99695 | JGI IMG/M metagenome (GOLD analysis project Ga0114934, IMG submission 99695) | Deep subsurface microbial communities from Kolumbo volcano to uncover new lineages of life (NeLLi) - 4SBTROV10_white metaG | ecosystem: Environmental > Aquatic > Marine > Volcanic ...
TAATGTAGATTACATAAATTTAATTTCAGATATTGCTGAAGATCAAAAAAATACAGAACAGATTTTTGAAAAGTTATCCAATAAATTATTTTTAAGAGGTTCAAACACCACAGGCATAATAGGTGACTGTTTTTCATTTTACAACTTGTCACTTACGTATTCAAACGATGAAAAACAAAGAAAATATTTAAACGGAATGTATAATAAATTTCTTGAATACCTACATCAACCTAACAATAAAAGTTATCAGGAATTTATGAATATATTCCTTCAGCTCAATTCTTATATCTCATCTCAAAGAGTCGAAACAGATACTACTACAATTGATACTACTACATTTATTTCCGCAAATAACAAAATTTCAGAAGATTTTATAAATAGTGTAAACTCATTCAAAAGAAGCTATACTAAACTAATAGATTTGGATAAGATTATTTTTATGAATCCAAATAACAATTTGTATTTGCAATTAAACGAATCAATCACAAAAACTAACTTAGAATGGGAGAAAATAAAAACAGATTTGAGAGACGAATTTTATAGAAAAATGTCTAAAACTCAAATTTCAATCTTTGTTTTAGCAATTATAGTTTTTATTCTTCTATTAGCATTTATTATTTACTTTCCAAATAATTTTGTAAAACGTATTGCTGAAATAAAAGAGCTTTTGGATGAAATGGCTATCGGAGATTTTCAACCTATAGAAACAAAAACATATTTTATTGAAGAATTTCAGCAAACGACACAAGATGTTGCAAAGATCACAGCAACTTTGAAAAGTGCATCAAACTTTGCTTATGAAATTAGTAAATCAAACTTTGATTATGATTTCAATCCATTAAGTAATAAAGATGAGCTAGGAAATGCATTAATTGTTCTTAGAGACAACCTTATTAAAACAAAAGAAGAAGAAGAAAAAAGAAGAGAAGAAGATAAAATCAGACAATGGGTTAACGAAGGAATTGCAAAATTTGCAGATATTCTGCGTGAAAGTGCAAAAGATATTTCAGAATTATCTACAAAAGTTATAAAAGAACTTGTCACATATATAAATGCCAATCAAGGAGGTGTTTTTGTATTAAACGATGAAAATAAAGATAAACCAGTTTTAGAGTTAGTTGCATCCTATGCTTACAACAAAGAAAGGAAAAAATATAAAATGTTTCGTTTGGGAGAAGGATTGGTAGGTACTTGTGCATTGGAAAAAGCAACAATGTATATGACTGATATTCCAGAAGACTATATTAGTATTTCTTCAGGATTAGGAAGTTCAAATCCAAGAAGTTTGATTATTGTGCCTTTGATGTTTGAAGAAGCTGTATTAGGTGTTATTGAGATGGCATCATTCGAAGAATTGCCAAAATATAAAATTGATTTTGTAGAAAGAATTGCAGAATCAATTGCATCAACAATCTCTATTGCTAAAATCAACGAACGAACAGCAAAACTTCTTGAAATTTTAAAAAAAGAAGCAGAACAAAGAGCACTTAAAGAAGAAGAATTAAGACAAAATCTTGAAGAACTTAGAGCAACACAAGACCGAGCAGCTCTTCGTGAAAAGGAACTAGATAACCTATTCGAGTTAGTAAACAAAGTTGCATTTATTGTAGAGCTTGACCTTGATGGAAATATTCAAAAAATTCCAGATCGAATTACAGAATTTTTTGAGTTACAGCAATCAGAAATCGTAGGAAGACATTTCTCTGAATTTGATTTTAATGATAATTCTGAGTTAGTAAAGCCAGAATTCTGGCAAGAAGTTTTAGAAGGACAAGAAAAAGAATATATTCACAAATATGTTGGGCTCAACAAATCACACTGGATAAAAGACTACATTATCCCTTCATACAATATTTCGGGTAATGTCGAAAAATTTGTAGTTGTAATATTTGATATTACTGAACAAATTCAATTACAGGAAGAAATGTCTGAGCAGACAAAAGAGTTGAAAGAAAAAGAAAAAGAAATTGTTAAACAGGTAAAAGAACTAGAACAACTTAAAGTTAAAACAGATCAATTACTTCTTGAAATGCAAGGAACACTTCAAGGTATTGACCGAACTGTATTAAGAGCCGAATATACACCTGAAGGTATTTTTATAGACTCAAATGATTATCACCAAAAAGTGCTTGGTTATCGTAAATCATCTATGGTGAATAAATCTATTCTCGAATTTATCAACGAAGAAGACAGAGAAGAGCTTATGAAAACATGGAAATCGATAGCAGAAGGTAATCCATTATCATTGACAGTAAAAAGAGAAAATAAGGATACGGGAGAGAATATTTGGCTTATTAATTATTACAACCCTATTTTCGGAGTAAATAACGAAGTTGAAAAAATATTATATCTCGCTATAGATATTACAAATCAGAAAATAGAAGAAGAAAGATTGAATAAATTGTTTAAACAAAATGAAAAAAATTTCACTCTACTTTCAGGATTTATGGATAATACAACAGATGCAATTCAAATATTAAAAGACGGCAAATTTGTACATTGTAATAATAGCACATTAGAATTATTTGAATTTGAAAACAAGGAAGAATTCTTAAATATTCCCCCAGATGAAGTTTCCCCTAAGAAGCAACCAGATGGCAGAGATTCAAATGAAAAAGTTCAGGAAATGATAAATAAAGCAATTTCAGAAGGTTATTCAGATTTTGATTGGGTGCATAAAACTAAAACAGGAAAAGAATTTTTGTGCAAAGTACATTTGGCATCTCTTATTATATCCAATGAAAATTATATATATGCATTGGTTCAGCCTCAAAAATAAAAATTATAATAAAAATAGCGATATAGTAAAATCTTGATATTTTGTTTATAATCAATAAATTAGCAAATAAAATATAATATCTATTAAATTTATTACAAAAAAAATTTGCATTAAAAAAATTATATCCTACCTTTGCAGACCTAAAAAGTAAAACAGATTAAAAGAAAAATATATTTTCTATGCCAACAATACAGCAGTTAATAAGAAAGGGACGCAAAAAGACCACAAAGAAGAGTAAAGCACGTGCCTTGGAAGCATGTCCCCAAAGAAGAGGAGTATGTGTAAGAGTATACACCACTACTCCTAAAAAACCGAATTCAGCAATGAGAAAAGTTGCTCGTGTTCGATTGACAACAGGTCGCGAAGTAAACGCATATATTCCTGGAGAAGGTCACAATTTACAAGAACACTCAATCGTATTGGTTAGAGGCGGAAGAGTAAAAGACTTACCAGGAGTACGTTATCATATTGTAAGAGGTACAATAGATACAGAAGGAGTTGAAGGACGTAATCAACGTCGTAGTAAATATGGAACAAAAAGACCTAAAAAATAAAGAAAACTTTTTAAACTATGAGAAAAGGTAGTCCAAAGAAAAGATACATTCTTCCTGACCCTAAATTTAATGATGTAATGGTCACTAAGTTTGTAAACAACATGATGTTTGACGGGAAAAAGAATTCAGCTTTTAAGATTTTCTACGATGCAATGGAATTGGTAGGTCAAAAACTAAAAGACGAAGAAAAAACACCGTTGGAAATATGGAAAAAAGCTTTAGAAAATGTAACTCCCTCAGTAGAGGTGAAAAGCCGTCGTATAGGTGGTGCTACATTTCAGGTTCCAATGGAAATAAGAGCTGAACGTAAGCAATCTATTAGCATGAAGAATTTAATTCTTTTTGCTCGCAAACGTAAAGGAAAGCCAATGGCACAAAGATTATCAGAAGAAATTATTGCTGCTTACAAAGAAGAAGGTGGCGCATTTAAAAGAAAAGAAGAAATACATAGAATGGCAGAAGCAAATAAAGCATTTGCACATTTCAGATTATAATTATAATTCGAAATATTCTACATTCAATCCTATGGTCGAGGAGCTATGATTGAAATTTTAAAACATATCAGAAATATAGGCATAATGGCCCATATAGATGCCGGGAAAACAACAACAACCGAAAGAATTTTATACTATGCCGGTATCATCCACAAGATGGGCGAAGTGCATGAAGGCTCAGCAACCATGGACTGGATGCGTCAAGAACAAGAACGAGGCATCACTATTACTTCCGCAGCAACAACAGTCTATTGGAGTTTAAATGACCAAAAATACCAAATAAACATTATCGATACACCCGGACACGTCGATTTTACAGTAGAAGTAGAACGCTCATTAAGAGTTCTTGACGGAGCTATAGCAGTGTTTTGCGGTGTTAGTGGTGTTGAACCCCAATCTGAAACAGTTTGGAGACAAGCAGACAAATACAATGTTCCAAGAATTGCTTTTATTAATAAATTAGATAGAGTAGGAGCGGATTTTTACAAAGCTATTAGTGAAATAGAAGAAAAATTAGGAGCAAATCCAATTGTATTACAAATTCCAATCGGAATAGAAGAAGATTTTAAAGGCGTAGTTGATCTTGTAAAATTCAAAGCAATATATTGGGACGATGAAGAAGGAGTTCATTTTCATTACGAAGATATTCCTGCCGAAATTCTGGAAGAAGCTAAAGAATGGAGAGAAAACATGTTAGAAAAATTGGCAGAGTCAGATGAACAATTTATGGAAAAATATTTCGAAAATCAAGATTCAATCACAGAGCAGGAAATTATAGAACTAATTAGAAAAAACACAATCGACTTAACATTTGTTCCCGTACTATGTGGTACAGCATTGAAAGACAAAGGTATACAGCCACTAATCGATGCTGTTATAAACTTTTTACCTTCACCAATAGACAGAAGTTTGGTAAAAGGAATAAATCCACATAATGAAAAAGAAGAATATAGAAAACCAGAATACTCAGAACCTCTTTCTTCACTTGTATTTAAGATTGCAAACAATCCTTACGTTGGAAATTTAGCTTATGTTAGAATTTATTCAGGAGTATTAAAAACAGGAGTTCAGGTTTTTAATTCAAGAACACAAAAAAAGGAAAGAATAAATAAACTTTTCCGAATGCATGCCAACAAACAAACAGAGCTCACCGAATTACCCGCAGGTGAAATTGGTGCAATTGTTGGATTTAAAGATATTAAGACAGGAGACACATTAGCAGATACTTCACACCCCATTACTCTTGAAAATATTACTTATCCATTGCCAGTTATAAGCGTTGCCATTGAAGCAAAAACACAAGCAGATACCGATAAATTAATTTCAGTACTTAAGAAATTAGAAGACGAAGATCCCAGTTTATTAGTCGAAATCAACGAAGAAACAGGACAAACTATTATGAACGGCATGGGAGAACTTCATTTAGAAATTCTTATTGACAGAATTATGAATGAATTCAAAGTACCATGCAGACCAGGAAAACCACAAGTATCATATCGCGAAGCAATCAAAACAGTAGTAGAACATCACGAACTATTTAAACAACAAACAGGAGGAAAAGGAAAATACGCAGAATTGAAAATCAGAGTATCACCTTGTGAAGACAAAAATTTTGTAGGATTAAAATTTGAGAACTTATCAAAGGGCGGTGTAATTCCAAAAGAATTTATACCTGCTATAGAAAAAGGACTTAAAGGAGCAATGAACAACGGACCATTAGCAGGATTCAAAGTTTTTAACCTAAAAGTTGAACTTTTGGATGGAGCTTATCATTCAGTAGATTCAGATGCACTATCATTCGAAATTGCAGCAAGTCACGCATTGAGAAATGCATTAAAAAAAGCAGAAGCTGTAATTCTTGAACCAATAATGAAAATGGAAATTACAACACCCGAAGAAAACTTTGGCGATGTAATGACAGATATAAACAAAAGAAGAGGACAAATTCAAAAAACAGATATTAGAGGCAATCTGAGAGTTATAGAAGGATTTGTTCCACTTTCAGAAACATTTGGTTATATAACAGATTTAAGAACACTATCATCAGGTAGAGCAAATTCAAATTTAGAATTTTCACATTTTGAAGCAGTACCTGCAGAAATACAACAAAAGATAATAGATACCATAACAGGTAGAATATATTTTATTAATTAAACTAAATACAGAAATTCTATGAGCCAGAAGATTAGAATTAAATTAAAGTCATACGATCACAATCTAGTTGATAACTCAGCACAAAAGATTGTAAAGACTTTAAAAAGTACAGGTGCATTTATAAGAGGACCTATTCCTTTGCCAACGCACAAGAGAATTTTCACAGTGAACCGTTCGACCTTTGTCAACAAAGAATCACGTGAACAATTTCAATTATCAACACACAATAGAATCATAGACATATATAATGTGTCACCAAAAACAATTGATTCTTTGGGAACATTAGAACTTCCAAGCGGAGTTGACGTTGAAATTAAAATTTGAAACTAATTTATTTATTAACTAAACAACGGAAAAATGCCAGGATTAATAGGTAAGAAAATTGGAATGACTTCTATCTATAACGAGGACGGAAAAAATATCGCCTGCACAATTATACAGGTTGGACCTTGCGTGATAACACAGATAAAAACAAAAGAAAAAGACGGATACGACGCCGTTCAATTAGCTTTTGAAGATAAGAAAGAAAAACACTCAACAAAAGCAGAAATTGGTCATTTCAAGAAAGCAGGCACAACACCAAAAAGAAAAGTTGTAGAACTAAGAGGATCAATCGAAGGAGCAAAAGTAGGAGACGTACTAACAGCAGATTTCTTCAAAGATGACAGATGGATTGACGTTAGTGGCTTTTCAAAAGGAAAAGGATTCCAAGGTGTTGTAGGACGTTATGGCTTTGCAGGTGTAGGACAATCTACACACGGCCAGCACAACCGTTTGAGAGCTCCTGGTTCTATTGGCGCATCATCATACCCTTCAAGAGTATTCAAAGGAATGAGAATGGCTGGAAGAACAGGAAACAAGAAAGTAAAAGTAATTAATTTACGCCTTATTAAAGTTTTACCGGAAGACAACCTTATAGTTGTTAAAGGAGCAGTCCCGGGATATAAAGGTTCATATTTAATAATTGAAAAGTAATGGAAGCAAAAGTATTAAATATCAAAGGAGAAGAAACAGGCCGCACTATAGAGCTAAAAGATTCGATTTTTGCTATAGAGCCAAATGAACACGCAATATATCTTGATGTAAAACAACATTTGGCAAACAAGCGTCAGGGTACTGCAAAAGCAAAACCACGTAATCAAATTGCCGGAAGTACTAGAAAATTAAGACGTCAAAAAGGTTCTGGTGCTGCACGAGTTGGAGATATTAAGAATCCACTATTTAGAGGTGGTGGTAGAATATTTGGTCCACTGCCAAGAGATTATAGCCAAAAAGTAAACAAAAAAGTAAAAAAATTGGCTAGAAAATCCGCACTCTCACTTAAGTTGCAAGATCAACAAGTATTAGTAATTGAAGATTTCACATTCGATGCACCAAAGACAAAAGAATTTGTTGCACTAAAAGAAAATCTTAAAATTTCTGACAAAAAAACAGTTTTTGTTTTCAATACTAAAAATAATTATGTATATTTGTCGTCGCGAAATTTGAAGGATTCAAACGTGATAACTATCAGTGAACTAAATACTTATAATATTCTTGACAATAAAGCATTAGTTTTGACAGAGTCAACAGTTGAGCATTTGAACACTATTTTAGATTAATTTAATCGCGTATAGCAAAAAAAATTCTTAAATTATGGATATTTTAATTAGACCTATAAATACAGAAAAATCAGCAAATCTTCAATCGCTCAATCAATATGTTTTTATTGTAAACAAAAGAGCAAACAAGATTCAGATAAAAAACGCAGTAGAAAAAATCTACAATGTTAAAGTTGTTAGTATCAATACTGTTATTGCTCGCGGTAAAAGAACTGAACGTTATACAAAAAGAGGCTTAGTTAAAGGCAAAGCCGGTTCTGAAAAGAAAGCGTATGTAACGTTAGCCGAAGGAGATAAAATAGATATTTTCAACAATTAATTAAAGCAAGATGGCAGTAAAGAAATTAAAACCAACAACACCAGGACAAAGATGGGCAATACTTCCAGTTTTTGACGATATTACTTCATCAAAACCGGAAAAAAGCCTTACAACAACTTTAAAACGTACCGGTGGACGTAATAATAGAGGAAAAATGACTGCACGTTATATTGGTGGAGGTCATAAACGTAAATATAGAGTAATCGATTTTAAAAGAGATAAAGACGGCGTACCAGCAATAGTTAAAACTATTGAATACGATCCAAACAGATCTGCAAGAATAGCACTTTTATTTTACAAAGACGGAGAAAAAAGATATATTATTGCACCAAAAGATCTTGAAGTAGGACACGAAATTATCTCTGGAAAAGGAGTATCTCCTGAAATCGGAAACGCATTGTTTTTATCAGAAATTCCATTGGGAACAATAGTTCATAATATTGAACTTGAACCCGGAAAAGGTGGAGCAATGGCTAGAAGTGCTGGAACATACGCACAGTTAGTTGCACGAGAAGGCAAATACGCAGTATTAAGACTTCCATCAGGTGAAGTTCGAAAAGTACTCGTTACTTGTAAAGCAACAATAGGCTCAGTATCAAATACAGAAAAGAAAAATTTGAAAAAGGGTAAAGCAGGACGTAATAGATGGATTGGTAGAAGACCAAGAACAAGAGGAGTTGCTATGAACCCAGTTGATCACCCAATGGGAGGTGGAGAAGGAAGAGCTTCAGGAGGACACCCAAGATCAAGAACAGGCTTATATGCTAAAAAGCCAACAAGAAAGCCTAATAAAGCCTCTGATAAATTAATAATTGAACGTCGTTCAAAACGCAGTAAATAATTAAAACACAGAACAAATGAGTCGCTCACTTAAAAAAGGACCATACGTAGAGTATAAACTATTCAGAAGAATTTCTGAAATGAACGAATCAGGTACAAAAAAGACCATCAAAACATGGTCTAGAGCTACAATGATTATACCTGACTTTGTAGGTCATACTATAGCAGTCCACAATGGAAACAGATTTATCCCCGTATATATCACAGAAAATATGGTAGGACACAAACTTGGAGAGTTTGCACCAACCAGAACATATCGTGGACACGCAGATAAAAAGAAGAAAAAATAATTGAGCTTTTTAAAATTTTCAAAAAATGGGAAAAAGAAAACATCAAAGAGCAGAAGAGCTTAAAGAACAACGTAAAAACACCTATTATTCTAAGTTGACAAATTATCCATCATCTCCAAGAAAAATGAGATTAGTTGCTGACTTAATAAAAGGCCAAAAAGTTGAATCTGCTCTAAATATATTGACCTATACACCACAAGCAGCAGCAGAACCATTAAAAAAACTTTTAATAACTGCAATTGCAAGCTGGGAACAAAAGAATGAAGATACTAATATAACTGAATCAGATTTGTTTGTCAAAAACGTAATCGTTGATCAGTCAAAAACGCTAAAAAGAATACAACCTCGTGCTCAAGGTAGAGCATTTAGAATTAGAAAGCGTTCAAGTCATGTTACAATTTATTTGGACACAATTAAAACTGAAGAATCAAAACAAAATTAAAAGAGAATGGGACAAAAAGTAAATCCTATAAGCAATAGACTTGGGTACATTAAAGGATGGGACTCAAATTGGTTCGGCGGACGTACATATGCTGACAATATTGTTGAAGACAACAAAATTAGAAAATACCTTAACGTACGTTTGGCTAAAGCTAACTTGTCTAGAATTATTATTGAACGTGCTGGTAAAGTTATTACAATTACAGTTAATACAGCTAGACCCGGAATAATAATAGGAAAAGGAGGAAAAGAAGTTGACAAACTTAAAGAAGAATTGAAAAGAATTACCGATAACAAAGATGTTCAAATAAATATTTTGGAAGTAAAAAGACCTGAACTTGATGCAAAAATTGTATCCAACACAATTGCAAGACAATTGGAAGGTCGTATTGCGTATAGAAGAGCTATCAAAAATGCAATAGCCTCAACAATGAGAATGGGAGCACAAGGAATAAAAATTCAGATATCAGGAAGATTAAACGGTGCTGAAATGGCACGTTCTGAAATTTACAAAGAAGGAAGAACACCTTTACATACATTCCGTGCTGACATTGATTACGCCCTAGCTGAAGCTCATACAAAAGTAGGTAGAGTAGGAGTAAAAGTTTGGATTTTCAAAAACGAAGTTTACGGACGTCCAGACTTATCACCTAATACAAGCAAAAGAGTACATCAGAAGAAAAATTCTTCTAAACGTAGAAAGTAATTTAACACAAATTATTAAAAAGAAGCTAAGATGTTACAACCTAAGAAATTAAAATATAGAAAGCCTCAGAAAGGTAAAATGAAAGGTAATGCCCAAAGAGGAAACCAGCTAGCATTTGGTGATTTTGGAATCAAAACATTAGAACAAGCTTGGATCACTGCACGCCAAATAGAAGCAGCCCGTCAGGCAATTACCCGTCACCTAAAACGTCAAGGAAAAGTTTGGATCAAAATATTCCCAGACAAACCCGTTACATCAAAACCAGCAGAAGTTCGTATGGGTAAAGGTAAAGGTGATATTGATCAATATGTAGCAAGAGTTACACCAGGTAGAATTTTGTTCGAAGTAGAAGGTGTTTCTTTTGATCTAGCTAAAGAAGCTCTTAGACTGGGAGCTCAGAAATTACCTGTTAAAACAAAATTTATTGTTAGACGTGATTACGTTGAATAAAAAACATTAAAAGATGAAAAATTCTGAAATAAGAGAATTATCAACAAAAGAGCTTGTAGAACTAATTGACGAGAAAAAGGTAGAGCTCTACAAACTTAGAGCAGCAAACGCTGTTGGAAGTTTAGATAAAACTCACACTCTAAAAGAAACAAAAAGGCTGATTGCAAGGTTAATGACAGAATTAACTAAACGCGAAAAACAAGCACAAACTGAACAACAACAAAACAGTTAATCATGGAAACTCAAAGAAAATTGCGTAAACAAAGAATTGGGCTTGTTGTTAGTGCAAGTGCCGATAAAACTATAAAGGTAGAAGTAACAACAAAAATGAAACACCCTAAATACGGAAAATTCATTAAAAGAAGAAAAAACTACCTTGCTCACGACGAAAAAAACGATTGCCATATTGGCGATACAGTTAGAATAATGGAAACTCGTCCGTTGAGTAAATTAAAAAAATGGAGATTAGTTGAAATAATTGAAAGAGCTAAATAATCATGATACAAAAAGAATCAAGACTATCAGTAGCAGATAATTCCGGAGCAAGAGAAGTCTTATGCATAGGCATATTAGGAGGCTCAGGCAAAAAATATGCATCTGTTGGTGACTCAATAGTCGTTACAGTTAAATCTGCAAACCCCAATAGTGACACCAAAAAAGGAACTATTTCTAGAGCTGTTGTTGTCAGAACTAAAAAAGAAATTCGTCGTCCAGATGGATCCTATATACGTTTTGATGACAATGCATGTGTATTAATTAATAATCAGGGAGAAATTAAAGGAACACGTATTTTCGGTCCAATACCACGTGAACTACGTGCTAATTATCTGAAAATAGTTTCTTTAGCACCTGAAGTATTATAAAATTCATTATTATGGCAAAGTTACATATAAAAAAAGGTGATATAGTATACGTTCGAAGCGGTGAAGATAAAGGAAAAAGAGGTCGTGTACTTCAAGTTTTCCCAAAAAAACAAAAAGCTATAGTTGAAGGAATCAACATAGTTTACAAACATCGTAAACCGCAACAAGAAGGACAATCAAATATCAAAGAAACTGAAGCACCAGTTCATATTTCAAAATTGATGCTTATTTGTCCAGAAACAGACAAACCAACAAGAATTGGACGCAAAAGAAATGACGACGGAAAACTCGTTAGATATTCAAAAAAATCAGAAAAAAAAGTTGAAATAAAGTAAAATGGCAACTTATATTCCTAACTACAAGAAATTGTACACAGAAAAAGTGCGACCTGCATTGATGAAAAGTATGGGCTACAAAACGATAATGCAGGTACCACGAATTGATAAGATAGTTATCAATCAAGGTCTTGGTGTAGCACTCAATGACAAGAAATTCATTGAGAAAGGCCTAGAAGAAATAACAATGATTGCAGGACAGAAAGCTGTCGCAACAGTATCAAAAAGAGACGTTTCTAACTTCAAATTGCGTAAAGGACGCCAAATAGGTGTTAAAGTTACGCTTAGAGGTCAAAGAATGTATGAATTTTTAGAACGCTTAATCAGCGCAGCAATTCCTAGAATCAAAGACTTCAACGGTCTTAATACAAAATTCGATGGACACGGAAATTATACTTTAGGTATTGAAGAACAAATCATTTTCCCAGAAATAGAACTAGAAAGTGTCTACAAGATTTTGGGTATGAACATTACATTTGTAACAAATACAGACTCAGATGAAGAAGCTTTTGCTTTAATGAAAGAGTTTGGTTTTCCATTTAAGAAAAATTAAAAAAAGACTGAATTATGGCAAAAGAATCAATGAAAGCTCGCGATAGAAAACGTGCAATTATGATCGAAAAATATGCACAAAAAAGAGCAGAATTAAAAGAAAGAGTTAAAAAAGGAGATATAGAAGCTATGTTTGAATTACAAAAACTTCCAAGAAATTCTTCTTATATTAGATATAGAAATCGTTGCAAATTATCAGGAAGACCTCGTGGTTATATGAGACAATTTGGAATCAGCCGTATCAATTTTAGACTTATGGCTTCAAATGGTTTAATTCCCGGTATTAAAAAAGCAAGTTGGTAAAATAATTATATAAAAAATCAGAAATATGTACACTGATACAATAGCAGATTACCTCACAAGAATCAGAAACGCGGTGAGAGCAGGACATAAAGTTGTTGAAATTCCGACTTCAAATTTGAAAAAAAGAATGACAGAAATACTTTTTGACAAAGGATATATCCTTAGTTACAAATTTATAGATGAAAAACCTCAAGGCAAAATTAAAATTGCTTTAAAATATCATCCTGTAACAAAAGAAGCCGCTATAAAAAACCTTGAAAGAATCTCTAAGCCAGGGTTGAGAAAATATGTTGATAGCGATAATATTCCAAGAGTTCTAAACGGACTTGGTATCGCAATATTATCAACTTCAAAAGGGGTAATGACTGATAAAGAAGCAAGAGCTCAGAAAATAGGAGGAGAAGTTCTTTGCTATGTTTATTAATCTTTAAATATCAAACGAAATGTCACGTATAGGAAAATTACCAATAAATATCCCTCAGGGAGTTGAGATAAAGGTAGACAAAAACAACCTTGTTACTGTAAAAGGAAAACTTGGAAAATTAGAACAACAAGTAAACCCAGATATTAAGGTTGAAGTAAAAGACAATAATATAATTTTGACTCGACCATCAGACAGCAAAAACCATAGAGCAATGCACGGTCTTTATCGTTCATTATTAAACAATATGGTTGTGGGAGTATCTGAAGGATTCAAAATAGTTATGGAATTCAATGGCGTAGGTTATAAAGTTGCAGTCCAAGGAAATGTTTTGGATATGTCATTAGGTTTTTCTCATGATATACTTATGGAATTGCCACCAGAAGTTTCTGCTGAAGTAAAACAAGAAAAACGTCAAAATCCATTCTTGACACTTACATCAATGGACAAACAATTATTAGGACAAGTAGCAGCAAAAATACGTTCATTCAGATTACCTGAACCATACAAAGGAAAAGGTATTATATTCGAAGGTGAACAAATACGTCGTAAAGAAGGCAAAAAAGCTTCTGCATAGTATTTAACATTTAAAAAAACCAAAAATGGCACTAGATAGAAGAACTCGCAGAATGAAAGTAAAAGCGAGAATTAGAAAAAATATTTCGGGGTCAAGTGAAAAACCACGTATATCTGTTTTTAGAAGCAACAAGCATATTTATGCACAAATAGTAGATGATCAAAAACATGTAACTTTAACATCAGCATCTACCAAATCAGCTGAACTTGCAGAAAAATTACAAGGACTAAAAAAAACTGAACAAGCAGAACAAGTTGGAAAATTTTTAGCAGAAAAAGCACTTAAAGCAAATATCAAAACTGTTGTTTTTGACAGAAGTGGTTACAAATTCCACGGAAGAGTTAAAGCCCTTGCTGAAGGAGCAAGAAAAGGCGGATTAATCTTTTAAAATACTAATTATGAAAAATAGTAGAGTAAAATCCAGCGACCTAGAACTTAAAGAAACGGTCGTTGATATACGAAGAGTAACAAAAGTAACAAAAGGTGGTAGAACCTTTGGCTTCTCAGCTATTGTAGTCGTTGGAAATAACGACGGAATCGTTGGCTATGGTGAAGGTAAAGCAGGTGAAGTCAACGGTGCAATTTCAAAAGCCGTTGATCAAGCTAAAAAGAATTTGATTAAAGTTCCAATCTTGAACGGAACAATTCCACATCAACAAGAAGCACGTCACTCAGGAGCATACGTTGTTATACGTCCTGCATCTAGTGGTACTGGAGTAAAAGCAGGTAATGCAATGCGTGCAGTATTAGAAAGTGCAGGTATCACAGACGTTTTTGCCGACTCAAAAGGTTCTTCAACTGCTCACAATGTTGTAAAAGCAACTGTAAAAGCTTTGAATGGACTTAGAGATGCAAAAACTATTGCAGAATTAAGAGGTGTATCATTAAACAAAGTATTTAACGGATAAGAAAAAGAGCAATGGAAAAAATTAAAGTTACATTAGTTAAAAGTGTTATTGGTGCTAGCAAAAGACAAAAAAGAACTATACAAGCATTAGGTCTTCGTAAAGTCAACTCTAGCGCTGAACATAACGCAACACCTCAGGTATTAGGAATGGTTAACAAAGTAAACCATTTAGTACGTGTTGAAAAAATTTAATTTTTAAGAATTAATTTAAAAAATTGAAAAATGGACTTAAGTAATTTAAACCCTGCAAAAGGCTCCGTCAGAAAAAGAAAAAGAATAGGCAGAGGACAAGGTAGCGGAAAAGGCGGTACCTCTACTAGAGGTCACAAAGGTGCCAAATCTCGCTCAGGATATAGCAAAAAAATAGGTTTCGAAGGCGGACAGATGCCATATATTAGAAGAATACCTAAATTTGGCTTCAAAAATAGAAACAGAGTTGAATATAAACCTATTAATTTATCAGATATAGAAAAATTAGCAACAAAATTCAACCTAGATGAAATAACTTTCGATATTCTTAGAGAACATAGTTTGGTTGGTAAAAACGATAAAGTTAAAATTCTTGGTAATGGTGAATTAACTAAAAAAGTAAATGTTCAAGCTCACGCTTTTTCAAAAACTGCTAAAGAGGCAATCGAAAAACTTGGAGCAGAAGCAAAAGAAATCAATTAATAAAACTACAAATTACAGTAGAAATGAAACGCCTGATAGAAATTATTAAAACAATATACAAAATAGAAGATTTACGCAATAAAATCTTAATAACACTCGGATTTATAGTAGTTTATAGATTTGGTGCACACGTAGTATTACCAGGCATTGATCCTGAAATGCTAGGAAATCTCCAAAAACAAGCAAGTTCGGGAGTTATGGGATTATTGAATATGTTTTCAGGTGGTGCCTTTGCTAATGCTTCTGTATTTGCACTTGGTATTATGCCATATATCTCTGCATCAATTGTTGTGCAATTGTTAGGAATGGCTGTCCCTTATTTTCAAAAGTTACAAAAAGAAGGTGAAAGCGGAAGAAGAAAAATGAATCAGATTACTAGATATCTGACAATTCTTATTCTTTTATTCCAAGCTCCGGCATATTTAACAAATCTTAGATATCAATTACCACAACAAGCTTTCTTAGCTCACGGATTATGGTCATTTACCATTCCTTCTATAATCATACTCACAGCAGGAACAATTTTTGTTATGTGGCTTGGTGAACGAATTACAGACAAAGGAGTTGGTAATGGTATATCACTGTTAATTATGATTGGTATTATTGCACGTCTGCCTTCAGCCTTTTTTTACGAATTTATTGCAAGACACGACAACGGTGGAATGATTGTTTTCCTCGTTGAATTAGTTATTTTGTTTATAGTATTTGTATTTGCAATAGCTCTTATTCAAGCTGTTAGACAGGTACCTGTTCAATATGCTAAAAGAGTTATAGGAAATAAGCAATACGGAGGAGCTAGACAATATTTACCTTTAAAACTTAATGCAGCTGGTGTTATGCCTATCATTTTTGCTCAGGCATTGATGTTTCTTCCTGTTACATTAGGAGGATTCAAATCGCAAACACTTTCTAGTATTGGTGCAGCTTTTTCTGATATTACTGGATTCTGGTATAATTTTGTTTACGCAATACTAATTGTAATATTTACTTATTTTTATACTGCAGTTATTATAAATCCTCAGCAAATGTCAGAAGATCTTCGTAAAAACGGAGGTTTTATCCCCGGAGTAAAACCAGGTAAAAAGACAGTAGAATATTTAGACTCAATTATGTCTAAAATTACACTACCCGGATCAATATTGCTTGCAATCATAGCAATATTACCAGCATTTGCAATGTTAACAGGTGTAAACAGAAGTTTCGCATATTTCTACGGTGGAACATCATTATTGATTCTTGTTGGTGTTGTATTAGATACACTACAACAAATAGAAACACATATGATGATGAGGCATTACGAAGGATTTACAAAAGGTAGTAAGTTAAAAGGTAGAGCAGGAATTGGCGCAGCATTTTAAGATATGATAATTATAAAAAATAATAAAGATGTTGCAAACATCACAAAAAGCAATTTGCTCTTGGGTAGATTGCACGGTGAGCTTGCAAAAATTATTAAACCCGGGATAAAAACAATTGAGCTTGATAATTTTGCCTACGATTTTATTGTAAAAAACGGAGGTAAACCTGCTTTTTTGAACTATATGGGGTATCCTAACACTCTATGTGTCTCAGTAAACGACGTAGTAGTTCACGGGATACCATCAGATTTAGAAATAAAAGAAGGAGATATTGTTTCAATAGATAGTGGTATCAATTTAAACGGATATATTAGTGATAGCGCATTTACATATGCAGTGGGAAAAGTAGAAGATGAAACATGGGATTTGCTTAAAACAACTTTGCAATCACTATACAAAGGAATAGAAATAGCAAAACCAGGCAATAAAATAGGAGATATTGGATTTACAATACAACATTTTGTCGAAGCAAAGGGTTATTCAGTTGTTAGAGAACTAACAGGACACGGAGTAGGAAAAAAACTACATGAAGATCCAATGATACCTAACTATGGAAGACAAGGCAGTGGAAAAAAAATAAAACAGGGAATGACAATAGCAATAGAACCAATGATAAATCTCGGAGCTAAAGACATTTTTTTTGATGATGATAATTGGACAGTAAGAACAGCAGACGGCAAAGTATCGGCACATTATGAACTTTCAGTTGTAATCACTGAAAACGGCGCAAAGCCAATGTCAACATTTGAATTTATATATAAAGCTATAGAAAATAATCAATATATTAGCGCACCACAAATAAATTAAAATTATGGCAAAACAAGGAATGATAGTAAAAGATGGAGTTGTAATAGAAGCACTCGCAAATGCTAGATTTAGAGTAAAACTTGACAATGGCAGAGTTATACTAGCTCATTTAGCCGGCAAAATGCGATTACACTATATCAAAATATTACCGGGAGACCATGTTCAAGTAGAAATGACACCATACGATCTAGAAATAGGACGTATTACTTTAAGATATAAAAATTAAATTTTTGTATAAATTTAAAAAAATATTACTTTTGCAAACTAATTTTAAAAAAAGAAATAAGATGAAAGTAAAAGCATCAGTAAAAAAAAGAAGCGCAGACTGTAAGATAGTTAGGCGTAAAGGAAGATTGTATGTTATAAATAAAAAAAATCCAAGATTTAAACAAAGACAAGGTTAATAACTAAAATATTTAAAAATGGCACACATTGTAGGTGTAGATTTACCAAAAAATAAGCGAGGTGACATTGCTTTAACTTATATTTACGGAATAGGAAGAAGTACAGCAAGTGAAATTTTGCAAAAAGCAAATGTAAATCCAGATACAAAAGTTAAAGATTGGACTGATGATGAAGTATCAAGAATCAGACAACTAATAAATGATGATTATATTGTAGAAGGAACATTACGTTCACAAGTTATACAAAACGTAAAAAGACTTAAAGATATAGGTTGCTATAGAGGCATACGTCACAGAATCGGATTACCTGTTCGTGGACAAAGAACACGAACAAATGCCCGTACAAGAAAGGGTAGAAAGAAAACAGTTGCAGGAAAGAAAAAAGCAACTAAGTAATAATTAGAACATTGAAAACCTTTTGAAAATGGCTAAGAAAACAAAAACAGTCAAAAGAAAGAAAAACGTTAATATTGAACCAATGGGTGAAGTTCACATTCATTCATCATTCAATAATATTATCATTACTCTGACAAATTCACAAGGACAGACCATTAGCTGGTCGTCTGCAGGTAAAATGGGTTTTAAAGGCTCAAAAAAGAATACTCCTTATGCCGCTCAAGTTGCCGCTCAAGAAGCTGCTCAAGAAGCCTATAATTTTGGCTTGAGACGCGTCAAGGCTTATGTAAAAGGACCTGGAAACGGAAGAGAAGCAGCTATCAGAGCTATTGCAGGTGTTGGTATTGAAGTTACTGAAATAGTTGATGTTACACCAATTCCGCACAATGGTTGTAGACCTCCAAAAAGAAGAAGAGTTTAATTTTAAAAAAAATTACAATGGCAAGATATAATGGACCAAAGACTAAAATAGCCAGACGTTTTGGTGAACCTATTTTCGGACCCGATAAATACTTCGAAAGAAGAAAATATCCTCCTGGAATTCATGGAAAAATGGCTGCTAGAAAGAAAAAATCTGTTTATGCTATTCAGCTTGACGAAAAACAAAAAGCTAAATATATTTACGGTGTTTTAGAAAAACAATTTAGAAAAACATTCGACAAAGCAACCAGAAAAGAGGGTATCAAAGGCGAAGTTTTGCTACAACTTCTTGAAATGAGACTTGATAACGTTGTATATAGATTAGGTATTGGTAGAACTAGAAGACAAGCTAGACAGTTAGTATCACACAAACACATTATGGTTAACGGACAAATAGTTAATATACCTTCTTATGAACTTAAAGCAGGAGATATTGTAAGTGTTAGAGAAAAATCAAAATCTCTACTTATTGTTACCGAAAATGCTAGTGCAGGAAAAGCCGGAAATTATAGCTGGCTTGAATGGGACGCAAACTTATTGACAGGAAAAGTGCTCAACATTCCTACAAGAGATGAAATCCCTGAAAAAATAAATGAACAACTTATTGTTGAACTTTATTCTAAATAATAATTATACTATTCTGAAGATTATTTTCAGAATAGTTTATTTTGTAAAAACAAGTAACGAATATGGCTATATTAGATTTTCAAAAACCGGATAAAGTTATTCAATTAGAAGCTGATGACTTTTATGGCAAATTCGAGTTTCGTCCCTTGGAACCCGGTTTCGGTATGACTATTGGTAATGCAATTAGAAGAGTACTTCTTTCTTCTCTCGAAGGTTTTGCTATTACCAGAGTTAAATTTGACGGCGTCGATCACGAATTTTCTACAATCAAAGGCGTTGTCGAAGATTTTACCGACATCGTTCTAAACCTTAAACAAATCAGATTCAAAAGAAAAGATTTTGTAGAAGAAAACGAAATTTCTGAAGAGAAAGTCTTTTTTAATATTAGTGGACAAGAAAAATTTTTAGCAGGCGATATCGACAAATTTTTATCCGATTTTGAAGTAATAAACAAAGATTTAGTTATTTTTAATTCTGAGCCTTTTGTTGAATTAAATATTGAAATGGACATTGAAAAAGGTAGAGGTTACGTTCAGGCTGAAGAAAACGAAAACCCCGAAGCACCTTTCGGAGCCGTTTCTATCGATTCAATTTTTACTCCAATTAAAAATGTTAAATATTCAATCTCAAACTATCGTGTTGGACAAAAAACTGACTATGAAAAGTTAATGCTTGAAATTGAAACTGACGGATCTATTTCTCCAAAAGAAGCTCTCAAAGAAGCTGCCAAAATTCTTATCCATCATTTGATGTTATTCTCAGACGAAAAAATAACAATCGAAGAAGAAGAAAAGACTGTAACTCAACAAATAGACGAAGAATACCTCAGAATCAGACAATTGATGAAAAAGAAACTTGTGGATATGGATCTTTCAGTTCGTGCTCTTAACTGTCTTAAGAGTGCTGAAGTTAACACATTAGGCGATTTAGTTTCTTATCA
>Ga0114934_10000809_pt1 | contig 20167 bp, 15 predicted proteins | sample 4SBtaG_2_FD_99695 | JGI IMG/M metagenome (GOLD analysis project Ga0114934, IMG submission 99695) | Deep subsurface microbial communities from Kolumbo volcano to uncover new lineages of life (NeLLi) - 4SBTROV10_white metaG | ecosystem: Environmental > Aquatic > Marine > Volcanic ...
CGGGTTTGAGTCCCGTTTTCCGCTCCATATGCGGGTGTAGCTCAATGGTAGAGTTCCAGCCTTCCAAGCTGGCTGTGAGGGTTCGATTCCCTTCACCCGCTCCATTTTATGCTTAAATTCAATAGCTTTTTATCAATGATAGCATATTCTTTTAATTAACATTTTAAGTGCGCTCATAGCTCAGTTGGATAGAGTAACAGACTTCGAATCTGGAGGTTGTGGGTTCGACTCCCGCTGGGCGCACCAACAAGCGTTATCGTAGGGTAGATATATCAGCGTTTTAAGAATTTCACTAAGTATATTTACTTAGTGATTTTTTTTGCTATTCTTTATTTTTCCCGCATTTTTCCCACACTAGGAAAGTATAAAAAAATTCCCGCATTTTCCCCCTATCAGGTTATGCAAATAAATTATTTAGTTTTTCAACGGTTTTAATTTTTTTTACTAAATGGATAATTCTTTTAAATGTATAACTTATGGTATTAAATATGAATTTAAACTAATTTAATTGAGATAATTAAATTAATTGGGTATAATATTAATGTATTAACAATAGTTTATAGTTGAGTATAAATAGTTTTTATCGATTCTATAAGACTCCCACTTCTATAAGTGGGATATTCAAACTCTTTGTTTCAGGTGGAGTAGAGTCTCCACCTGAAGTCCCGATGTTTTGCTTTAGCAAAACGAGTTCACTTAAATATATTTTAGTTTGTTTTAAATGCTTGAATGAAATATAAATATGTAAATATGTAAATATGATTTTACTTTTGGGAGATGATTTTGTGAGAATTATTGTTGATGGTGATGCATGTCCAGGGTTGAATATTATAGAAAAAGTATCAAGAGAAAATAAACTTGAGATGATTATTTTTTGTAGTATAGACCATATTCTAAGAAGTCATTATGCAGATATAAGATATGTTGATAAAGGTTCTCAAGCTGTTGATATTAAAGTTGCTAATGAATGTAAAAAGAATGATATAATTGTTTCTCAAGACTATGGTGTTGCAGCTATGGTACTTGCAAAAGGGGCATACCCTATTAGTCCTAAGGGTAAAATATTTGATAATACCAATATAGATGCACTTTTAAGTCAAAGGCATATTGCTGCTAAAATAAGACGAGGTGGTGGAAAGTTTGCAAATCCTAAAAAAAGAACATCTGAAGATGATGAACGGCTTTATAATAATTTATTAAAATTGGTGCTTAGGTATAAATAAGGGAAAACTTAAATCAGTGAATAGCGAATAGTACTTGATTTAATTTTAGTACCTAGCACCTGTTACATTTCTTTAGTTTACTATTCTTTTAGTTCATTCATATCAACATCATTTTTTATGGTAAGTGGGAAAAGTGAACCATTATTTGTTTTTTCTATTACAGGATATTTAATACTATCAATGTTTGTAATATTTTTTTTATATGTGTAATTTGCATTATATTTATTAATAATCTTTTTCATGAAATCACCCCTTTTAAAAATAACTATACATCTGTTATAATTATTTTGTGCGTAAATAATAATTTTATAATGATAAGTTTAATTTATTTGCCTTAAATATTAGGGAATAGGATAGAATTTATATTGGTATAATAATTCTAATAATTTAGTGAAAAGGTGATAAAGTGAATATATCAACTGTTTTTATGAAAAAAAATAAGCATTTTTTTTATCTGCTATTATTTGTTCCATTATTATTGTGGTTTTATGCATGTGAAAAATCTATGCAACCTAAATATAACGTGCATTGCGTACTTGATAATTATATACCATTTATTAAATACTTTATAATACCATATTTACTTTGGTTTCCTTATATGGGGTTTGCGTTTCTTTATTTAGGACTAAAGGATAAAAAGAGTTATTTGAAATTGTTATTATTTTTGATAAGTGGTATGAGTATAAGTTATATTATTTTTATAGCATTTCCTAATGGACAGGATTTAAGAAGAGAAATAGAAGGAAAAGATGTTTTCCTAAGTTTGGTTACATTTATACGTAATATAGACCCACCAACAAATGTATGTCCAAGTATACATGTTTTGAATAGCATAGGTGTCCATACTGTAATTTCCAATAGTGATAATACATCTAGAAGGGTAAAATTATTTTCGCTTATAAATATGATATTGATATGTGCTTCTACAGTATTTATAAAGCAACATTCAATTTTAGACGTAATTGCTGGAGTTGGTATAGCACTTGTTTTAAGTATTGTGATATATGTATTTCCTAATTTATATTTAAGCAAAAATAGAATAGGGCATTTGAAAGAAAATAACAAGGTAAAGATACGACGTATGTTTTCTTCCAAACAAGGAGACAGGTTTCCTTAATAGCCTAGCTATCAAGGAGTTATAACGGTACAGTATGGTAAAGAATAGACTAGCATATTGACTAGTTATTTTTGAAAAAGTCTTAATAGAAAATTTAGTGAACTCGTTTTGTTAAAGCAAAACATCGGTACTTCATGTGGAGACTTTACTCCACCTGAAGCAAAGAGTTTGAATATCCCACTTATAGAAGTGGGAGTCTTATAGAAACGATAAAAATAAAATAAGTACTAAAATAAATGTTTTATATTTGAAGTTTGTTTCTACAGGTATTGATGTATAATTATGGATTGTAGTATAATTATTTACAAGGATATCTAAGGCATTTTCTTTTAAATGTCTAAATAGGGAGTGCATTGTTATGGAAGATATAAAGCTGGTACGTATTAAAAAAGTTTCTAAAGATAATGTTGATATATTTATGATTAAGGTTGCCAATAAAATAAGTGATAATGCTTTATATAGTTTTTTGGTAAATGAAGAATCTACTTGGAAGACAATAAAAGAATTTGATAAAGAGAATTGGGTGGAATTGCCTTCAAGTAGATATGAAAATAGTGATATAATAGTACAATATAAGCAAAAAGATAGTGATGAGCCTTTTGAGGTTTCAAATATGTACCATATTAATGATATACCATTTGATGATAATATAGAAATACAATCACAATATAGTGAGGTTGATTTTAAAATTATTATTGATAGAGAAGTTTATAATATTGGTGAAAAAGTATTTGTTAAAGTGATTACATCAGAAAAAAATATTATGTACAGATATTGGATTAAAAATGAAGAAAATTGGATATTGTTGAAGGATTATTCATTAGAAGATGCTATAACATTTACTGCAACAAGTAAAAAAATGAATAAAATAAGAGTAGAAGCTAAGCGTATAGATTCAATTTGTGAATTTGAATATGAAGATGAAATAGAATTTGAAGTAAAAGAGGTAAAAACGCTTAAAATATTAGATATTAAGACTGTTTCTTCAGAATTACTTGTTGATGAAGAAATAGCGTTTCAAGTTGATGCTGAATATGAAAATAATAGATTAATTTTGTATAAATTCATTAAAATAGATTCAAAAGGCAACAATGAATGTATACAAGATTTTTCAACTAAAAAACTAGTTACTTATAAGGAACAATTTCCAGGGGAATATCAACTTTTGTGTATTGCAAAGGATTTGTATTCTGTTAATGAATTTGATGATAGAGCTATTCTAAAATACAGTGTTAGAGCATATAGGACAATTGAAATTAATAGTTTTATAACTGATGTATGCTCTCCTCAACCAAATGGAGCGGAAATATTATTAAAGGCTTTTGTTACTGGAGGCAAAAATCTTTTATATAGATATATTATTAAGGGGAATATAAGTGAAGATTCAGGTTTCATTTCTGATAATACATACTTATGGAAGGCTAAAGAAACTGGAAAATATTTAATAGAGTTAAGAGTCAAGGATTCAATATCAAATAAAGATTATGATGCTAATAGTTATTTAGATTTTGTTATAGATGAAACTAAAGTTGAGACTTTAAAAATTGATGATATTATATTTAATAAAAATGATAATATTTTGATTAACGAAAAAGTTTCTGCTGAAGTTGTAGTTTCAGGTGGATTTGAGCCTTTATATAGTTTTATGCTTTATAAAGATGGAAAGCAGATAGAGAAAATTAATTACGGTATAAATAATTGGGTTACTTTTGTTCCCAGTGAAAAGGGAAAATACGAATTAGAAATTAAGGTGAGAGATAGATATTCTAACAGGGAGTATGATAGTCATTCTATTAGGTATTTTACAGTAAATGATTATATACCTGCTAAAATAGAATATATTTTAACTTCGCAGAATGAAAATTATGTGGTTGGAGATAAGATATTTATGGAAATTATATCTAAAGAAACAAAAAAAACATTGGTAAAATATAAGTTATATATAAATGATCATTTTGTTGAGGAAAGTTCATATTCGTTTAACAAAAAGTTTTGTTTTGATGCAATTTGTTGTGGAAAATATTATTTTGAGTTTTATGCAAAAAATATTGATAGTAGTAAGGAATATGATTATAAACGCAGTTTGGATTTAAAAGTAGAAGAAGCTATTCCTGTGACTAATGCAACTATAATGTGCAATAAAAAGATATTTAAGACAGGTATACCAATCACAATAAATGCAAATTGCGAAGGTGGTAAAAGGATAATTTATGAATTTTACATTATGGAAAATGGTGAGTGGAGGCTAGTACAAAAATATAGCAGTAAGAATTATTATACATTTGTTCCATTTAGTATACAAAAATATAAAATTTTAGTTTTATGTAAAAGTATGCATAGTAAAAAAGCTTATGAAGATTTTTGTGAATTTGAATTTGTTACTGAAAAAGGACTTGAAGTTAATTAATAAGTGTTATATATTTTATATGTCATGTTTTAATACTGATTTACCCTAAGTATTTGATATAACAAATACTTAGGGGTTATTTTTTACAATAGAAAATTAAAATAAAAGGAGAAAAATTAATGGAAAGATTAGATAAAGTGCTTTCAAATTTAGGATATGGTAGTCGTAAAGAGATAAAGGCATTAGTAAAGAAGGGGGAAGTAGAAGTAAATAACGTTATAATTAAAGATAGCGGTATAAAAATAAATCCAGAAATTGATGTTATTACTGTTTCAGGAGAAAAAGTGAATTATAGAAAATACATTTACATAATGATGAATAAACCAAGTGGAGTTGTTTCGGCAACATATGATAACTATGATGAAACAGTTGTAGACTTGTTGGATTTTGAATATTTAGCTTTTGAACCATTTCCAGTAGGAAGATTGGATAAAGATACGGTTGGACTTTTGCTTTTAACTAATGATGGAAAATTAAATCATAGATTAATATCTCCTAAGCATCATGTGGATAAGATTTATTACGCAGAAATCGACAAAAAAGTTGATAAGAAAGATATAGATGCTTTTAAAAAAGGAATTGTACTTGAGGATGGATATAAATGTATGTCTGCAAAATTAGAAATATTAAATTCTGATGAAAATGGTTCAGAGGTTAGGGTAACTATACAAGAAGGAAAGTTCCACCAAATAAAAAGAATGTTTAAAACTAGAGATAAAAAAGTAGTATATTTGAAAAGAATAGCTTTTGGACCGCTACAATTGGATGAGAAATTGTCTGAGGGAAAATACCGAGAATTGTCGGAAAATGAAATTAATTTATTAAAAAATGTATAAAATACTTGCTTTTTTATAAATAATTTAATATAATAAGTTTGCAAAGAAAAATATATGATAACAGCCCCCTTTTTAATTAATTGATATAACAGTCTCTCCCCAAGACTGTTATTTTTTTTGCATATCATAGTATTATAGCGAAATTTGTCGAAAATAAAATTGTTATATTGATTTAAAGGATTGTTAACACTCTTTCATAACTACATTTAATTTTCCAAATAAAAGTATAGTTTAATAATGATGTTTTTCTCTATAATCTCCAGCTTAATGCTGGATTTTTTTTATGAAATAATTATCAAAATTATGGTGATAATATTATTGAATGTTTGTTTATTGTATTTAATTAAATTTATCGAAAATATTTGGTATATTTTAAAATATGCATTATAATAATGATAAGTGAGCTCATTTTATTAAAGCAAAACATCGGGACTTCAGGTGGAGACTCTACTCCACCTGAAGCAAAAGCTTGAATCTCTAACTTATGAAGTTGGAGTCTTATAGAATCGATAAAATTTTATAGTATTAAAGAAAGGTGAAATGTTAATGAATATAAGGGATATATTAATAAGTTTTATGAAAGAGAAAGCGTATAAACCAATGACAGTGAGTGAGCTTGCGGCTGTTTTTGGTGTAGGAAAGCATGAAATGAAGGATTTTAAGAAACTACTAAAATCAATGGAACGTGAAGGAAAAATAATTAAGACGAGAACTGAACATTATGGTGTTCCTGAAAGAATGGGACTAATAGTTGGTAGATTTCAAGGTAATTCTAAGGGATATGGATTTGTAATATGTGAGGAAGAAAGACAGGATATATTTATACCAATAACAGGTGTAAATGGTGCTATGAATGGTGATAAGGTTTTAGTCAAGATAACAAGGCATAAATTACATGGTAAAAAAAGTGAAGGGGAAGTACATGATATAATTGAAAGGGCAAATAAGACGGTTATAGGTGTGTTTGAAGAGAGTGAACAGTTCGGTTTTGTTGTGCCATATGATAAGAGGATTTATCAAGATATATTTATATCAAAAGAACAGATTAATGGTGCTAAAGATGGTCAAATAGTAGTTGCAGAAATTACGAAGTGGCCTAAGAAAAGAAGAAATCCAGAAGGAAGAATTATAGAAATTTTAGGAAATAAAGGTGACAAAGGTATAGACATATTAACTATAATAAGAAAGCATAAGCTACCAGAAAAATTTTCACAAAAGGTTCTGAATTATGCAGAAGGTATACCAGAAGAAATAGCGGAGCAGGAATATAAAACAAGAAGAGATTTAAGAGACTTAAGAATGGTTACAATTGATGGAGAAGATGCTAAGGATTTAGATGATGCAGTATCCATTGAAAGGTTGCCTAATGGTAATTATAAATTAGGAGTCCATATTGCAGATGTTTCTTACTATGTGAGAGAAAAAAATGTACTCGATAAGGAAGCTTTTAAGAGAGGAACTTCGATATACTTAATTGATAGAGTAGTTCCAATGCTTCCTAAGAAACTTTCTAATGGTGTTTGCAGTCTTAATCCTAAAGTGGATAGACTAGCATTAACATGCATGATGGAAATAAATAAAAAAGGAAAAGTTGTAGAACATGAAATATTTGAAAGTATAATAAAAACTAATGAAAGAATGACATACAAGGATGTAACAAAAATTTTAAGGGATAATGATGAAGAATTAATAGAAAAATATAGGTATCTATATGATGATTTTAAGACAATGGAGGAATTGTGTTTAATACTGAATGAAAAGAGAACACAAAGAGGAAGTATTGATTTTGATTTTGAAGAAAGCAAAATAATTTTAGACAAATTAGGTAAACCAATAGATATTAAGCCTTATGAAAGAGCTATTGCAAATAGGATAATAGAGGAGTTTATGCTTGTATGTAATGAAACAGTTGCAGAATATATGTATTGGACTAAGGTACCTTTTGTATATAGGATTCACGAAGAGCCAGATGAAGAAAAATTAATGTATTTTAGTGAATTCATTCATAATTTAGGTTATGTATTTAGAATTAATCAACAAGTTCATCCTAGAGCTATGCAGGAAATACTAGAAAAGGTTAAAGGCAAAAAAGAAGAAACAGTAGTCAGTACGCTTATGCTTCGTTCTATGATGAAAGCAAAATATTCACCAGAATGTGTAGGACATTTTGGATTAGCGGCAAGGTATTATTGTCACTTTACTTCACCTATAAGAAGATATCCTGACTTGATAATTCACAGAATAATAAAAGAGTTTTTACATGGTGAAATTAATGAGAAGAGAGAGAGAAGGCTTAAGGCAGAAGTAGAAAGTGCTTCTATTCAATCATCAGATAGAGAAAGAGCTGCAATGGAGGCAGAGAGGGAAGTTGAAGATTTGAAAAAGGCTGAGTACATGAGTGAGAGAATAGGAGAAGAATATGATGGAATAATTTCTTCTGTTACAAACTTTGGTTTCTTTGTTGAATTGTCGAATACTGTCGAAGGATTGGTCCATATGAGTTCATTAGACGATGATTATTATATTTTTGATGAAGCACATCTTTGTTTGATAGGTGAGAATAGCAAAAAAATATTCAAATTAGGAGATGAAGTTAAAATAAAAGTAGATAGGGTTGAAATGGATTCACATGAAGTATATTTTAAATTAATTGATGATTATGATAAAAACGATGAAAATGATTATGATGAAAACAATGAAAATGATTATGATGAACATGATGTAAAATTAGAAGAGTGAACTCGTTTTACTAGAGCAAAACATCGGGACTTCAGGTGGAGACTCTACTCCACCTGAAGCAAAGAGCTTGAATTTCCTACTTATAGAAGTGGGAGTCTTATAGAATCGATAAATTTGATATTTTAAGACAATACATTAAAAATTTCTAGTTATTTGACTGGAAATTTTTAATGTTATTTTGTTAATTTTTGATAATATTTCGTTTGATTAATAAATCTTTTAGTTCTTTTTTATATTTTTTGTTAATATTTTTGTTTTTGTATACAATATCATATCCTGCTTCTATAGTATCCAATATTATAGGGAATTTTGGTATTCTAATTAGTCCATTTAATAAATTAATATATTTTTTTACTTTTTTACTTGATATATTGGCAATTAATTTTCTAGTTGCACCTACAATGATTGCACTTATTACTAATTGCGATATTATAAAAATAATTACAATAATTATAAATATTAAAAATATATGTATAAAGTTAAACAAATGAGTTACCCCCTCTATAATTTGGAATATATATAAGTTTACCACAAAATTATTTTCGAGTGAACTGTAAATACAATATAACTTCAATTCGTAATATGCAATATGTATATTTAATGCACATATATTTTTGTTAATGTTGTATGTGAAAATATTCACATACAACATTATTTCGTTGCAATGTATATGATAAAAATTTAAATTACGAATTCAAGACAATATACAAAGTAATGCTTACAAAATACCAAGTAGTGCTGGAATGATAAACTTAACATAGTGGTTATGTATAAGTGAACTTGCTTTGCTAAAGCAAAACATAGAGGCTTCATAAGGAGACTCTATTCCCCCTGAAGTAAAAAACTTCAATTTCCAACTTACAGAAGAGAGAGTTTTATAAAATCGATAAATCAATGAGTTGCTTAAATATTGCGTAGCAATAAAATGTGTAGTAGAATTAGTACATAAAGTTATTGGGAATTTATTAAAATTTATCAATGAGTTGAAGTGAGAAATATAAAATGGATACTTAAAGGTGGTGTTCTGTATGGCTAAAAAGAAAAATAAATTAGAAAATACGCTTACAACAAATAGAAAAGCTTCGCACGATTATTATATAGAAGAGACTTATGAAGCAGGAATTGCACTTTCAGGGACAGAAGTAAAGTCAATTAGAGCAGGTAAGGTAAATTTAAAGGATAGCTATGCTCAAATTAGAAATGGTGAAGTGTATGTTTGTAACATGCATATAAGTCCTTATGAACAAGGAAATATATTTAATAAAGATCCACTTAGAGAAAGAAAATTGCTTCTTCATAAAAATGAAATACTAAAGCTAATAGGATATACTTCACAGCAAGGATATACTTTGGTACCTCTATCACTATATTTAGTGAGAGGGAGAGTAAAAGTAAAGTTGGGTGTAGCAAAAGGAAAGCATAATTATGATAAGAGACAGGCATTGAAAGAAAAAGTTGCCAGAAGAGATATTGAGAAACATATTAAGAATTCTATGAGATAATAAGATAAAACTAATAATGCTGTGTAAAATTTTCACTTGCTAAAATTCAATAATTATTGTATGATAATTGAGTAAGGGTGATTTTTGATATCCATTTCATTTAAAGCTTGATAGAGTATTGGTATGTCTGCGAAACCACAGTTTGCTCTTGATATTATAAGGGGGCGTAATGGCTTCGACGGGGATATACTTTGTTTAGGAAGCGAGCCGAGGGAATCCTAGTCCCGCGTAAAAAACCAGGAATTAAATATAAACGCAGACGATAATTTTGCATTAGCAGCTTAATATAGCTGTTCGTTCTACCTAGGAGGCCCACGGCCTGGGATAGGGCGTCGACTAGTGGGAAAACGAGCCTAACAAAGCTTTGAGTTAGGAACGGAATTCATGAAGCTACCGAAATGAAAATCCTGTCAGTGGGAGTTTCATAGAGGGAATTTAAAAACACTGAATGCGCTCGGAGATGCCTAGATGGGGTTGTTTTCGGACAGGGGTTCGATTCCCCTCGCCTCCACCATAGAATATAAAAGACTGGAAATTTCCAGTCTTTTATATTTATAAAAAAATGTATTAATGGGTTATTGATTGATTTTGCCTATTTAAAAGTTACTTCAAGAAATTTACACTTGATAAACTTTCAAAAATAATATATATTGAATATAGTAAAAATTCATATAAGTATGAATCTCTAATGAGATTTACTGGTTTGCTGCCTTTATACAGTGAATACGGATTTTAGTCGTAGAATAGGGTGATAACACGGAATATATTTCGTCCCTATACATAACTCCAATTTATCGGAATGTGTATAGGGATTTTTTCGTTAAATATTTTATAAGATTCTAACTTTTGCAAGGAGGTTTTTTTGACATGAGAAAAATACTAGCCATAGGTATTAGTAGTGGAATTATTGCAGTATTATGGACAGCTGGAAGTGTTACTTTGGGATTGAGTACTGTTGCAGGCTTTTTAGCTTGGTCTAGTTTCTTTGCAGCTGGAGGAAGCAGAAAAGGTATTAAAAAAGCCTTGATTGCTAATTTGAGTGGAATTTGTTGGGGAGTTATAACATTTCAATTGTCAAAAATGTTAGCTTTTAAGTTTGGTGATGTTGGCTCAATGACCATATTTAATGGATTGGGTTCAGCAGGTATAATTCTTCAATCAAAAATAACATTGTTATCATTTATTCCGGCATCTTTTATAGGATGGTCTGCATTTATTGCCTCTGGAATGAATTTTAAAGTAACGGTTATATCTATGATTATAGGATCATTTGCAGGATATTCATCTGAGAAATTAACCGATATTATATTAAATATTTTTACTAATGAATGTATTGAGAAGAATGTAGAAGCAGATACTCAATTAGACTAGGAGCTAAATACTAGTCTTTTTTTACGTATACACAAGTTAATTAAATAACTACAAAGAAATATATTAATACTACAGAAAATATTATATTATTATATGATTAACCCACAAAAGCATAAAATTAATTACTTTAATAGTTTTTTGATATAATATAAGTAAAATTACTACATGGAATGTGAAATCAATATGTTTTGTAAAAACACTTAATATAATAAAATAATATAAGGTATTAGTTGATTTTTTAAAAGGATACTATGTATAATAAAATAATATAAAGTGATTGTATATAATAATATTATGGAGAGAAAAAGCAATGTAATAACTTCTATGTATATATACAAAAATATGTTATACTTTATTCACAATGGATTGAATATACAGCATGATAAATATGGAGATGATTTGATATGAAAATGTGTTCAGTATGTAAAAAAAATCTTGCGGTTGTTTTTATTCAAAAGGTAGAAAATGGTGTTACTAAAACAGAAGGATTGTGTTTAGAATGTGCTAAAAAAATGGGTATTCCTGTTATGGATCATATGATGAAGCAGCTTGGTATGACACCGGAAGATATAGAAAATTTAAATAAGCAGATGGCAGATATGCTTAAAGATATGGATCCTGAAGAAATAAATGAACAGATGAAATTGATGTTTCCTGATATGAATATAGATGATTTTAGTGATAATAAGACACTTATGAATTTATTTAATGGTGTGTTTTCATCTAATGAGAATACAAATACTATAGATACAAAAGAAAACAATGATATAAATTTGCAGGAGGAATTATTAAATTTTGAAGAAAAAAAACAAAAACCCCAAATTAATGATTTTAAGGATAGAATTTTAAAGAAAAAGAAAAAATACTTAAATAGATTTGGGATAAACCTAACAGAAAGAGCATACAAAGGAGAAATTGACAGAATTATAGGAAGAAACAGAGAAATAGATAGATTGGTTCAAATATTGAATAGGAGAAACAAGAACAATCCTATATTGATTGGTGAACCTGGTGTTGGTAAAACAGCAATAGCGGAGGGATTAGCAGTTAGAATAGCTGAAAAAAAGGTGCCTGTTAAGTTATTCGATACAGAAATATATCTTTTGGATTTGACAGCTATTGTAGCGGGTACTCAGTTTAGAGGACAATTTGAATCAAGGATGAAGTCTATTATAGATGAAGCGAAAGAATTTGGAAATGTTATTCTTGTTATAGATGAAGTTCATAATATAATGGGAGCAGGAGAAGTACAGGGAGGAGCTATGAATGCTGCAAATATTTTAAAACCAGCTCTTGCTCGTGGTGAGATACAGATTATAGGGGCAACAACAATAGAAGAATACAGAAAGCATATAGAGAAAGATGTTGCCTTAGAAAGAAGATTTCAACCTATACTAGTTGAAGAACCAACAAAGGAAGAAACTATAGAAATATTAAAGGGAATAAGAAATTATTATGAAGAATATCATAAAGTCAAAATATCGGATGAAGTTATTGAAGCAGCCGTAAATTTATCAGAAAGATATATTACAGATAGGTACTTGCCTGATAAGGCTATAGATGTTATTGATGAAGCTGGTTCAAGGGCAAACTTAAAGAATAAAGGTTTAGTAGAATTAGAAGTTCTTGATGAAGAATTAAAAAATATTCAAAATAAAAGAGAAATGGCTGTTTACAATAATGATTATGAAAAATCTGCTGAGTATAAAATGGAAGAGTGTAGATTATCAGAAAAAATTGAGCAGATAAAAAAAGAAAGTTTGGATGTTGAAATAACTGTGCAAGATGTAGCTTATGTTATAGAAGCATGGACTAAGATTCCAGTTCAAAAAATAACTGAAGAAGAAGCTAAAAAATTACTGAATTTAGAGGAAAGACTTCACAGGAGAATAATAGGGCAGAATGAAGCTATAGAGAGCTTGTCTAGAGCAATAAGGCGTAATCGTTCTGGATTTAGAAAAAAGAAAAAACCATCATCTTTTATTTTTGTAGGTCCAACTGGTGTTGGAAAGACAGAATTGGTTAAAACACTTGCTGTAGAGCTCTTTGGAAGCGAAGAAGCAATGATACGTATTGATATGTCAGAGTATATGGAAAAGCATACTGTTTCCAAATTAATAGGATCACCTCCAGGTTATGTAGGTTATGATCAGGGAGGGCAGCTTACAGAAATGGTAAGAAGAAAACCATATTCTGTAATTCTTTTAGATGAAATTGAAAAGGCACATCCTGATGTGTTTAATATGTTGCTTCAAATACTCGAGGATGGAAGATTAACCGATAATCAAGGAAGAACTACTTATTTTGAAAATACTGTTATAATTATGACATCTAATGCAGGAACAAATTTCAAATCAAATGGTATAGGATTTTCAAAAGAAGGATATGAGGCATTAGAAAGCAAAACTAAAGAGGCATTGAGAGAAATTTTTAAACCTGAATTTTTAAATAGAGTAGATGAAACTATAGTATTTGGAAATCTTACAAAAGAAGAATTAAGACAAATAGTTGATTTAATGCTAAAAGAAGTTATTGATGAAGTTAAAGAAAAAGGAATGTCTATTGATATTACAGATAGTGTGAAAGAATTTATTTTGGAAAAGGGATATGATAAAAAGTATGGAGCACGTCCATTAAGAAGAACTATTCAAAAGTATATTGAAGATGAAATAGCAGAAAAGTATCTTAGAAATGAAATTGGAGAAGGTTCACATATTACAATAACATTGAATAATGATAAAATAGTACTAGAATAGGTTGATTTAATAAAGTTTTTGTTTTATAGAGAATATGTCTATTATAGGGATAACTAAAAACAGAGGTTCAATTAAATATTGATCTCTGTTTTTATCATTCATAAATTATTTACTTATTTTCTCTTATATTACCAACAAAGGCAAGAGCTATCATATCTGGTCCAACATGAGAAGCAATTGTAGAACCGAGTTCAGATATAACTATTTTCCTAGGAGTAAATTCATTTTTTATCATTTGTTCAAGCTTATATGCATCTTCCAAACAATTACCATGTCCAATAATAACAATGGTGTTTTCAATGTCAACAGCATGTTCCTTAAATTTATCGAAAATAAATCTTAATGATTTTTTTCTACCTCTTACGTTTGTATATGATATTAGTTCACCTTTATCATTAACTATAATTATTGGTTTTACGTTTAACAATGTACCAACTGTTGCAGTAGTCGAAGAAATTCTACCACCTTTTTTCAAATACACAAGATCTTTCACAGCAAACCAATGATTGGTTTTGAATTTGTTCTCTTCAATCCATTTTAATACATCATCCTTTGAAATGCCATTTCGTAACATTTCGACTATATGGATTACCAAAATTCCCTGACCAACTGATGCACTAAAAGTGTCTATTACAGTAATATCAGCATCTGGATTTTCTTCTAAGAATGAGTTTTTTGCAAGCACAGCATTATTATATGTTCCACTTAATCCAGATGTTAATGGTAAGTAAATTAATGAATTTCCTTTATCGTAATGTTCTTTAAATTTTTGCATTATCCTATATGAACTTATTTGCGATGTAGATGGTATAACCCCACTCCTTAGATATTTATAAAATTCATCGTGCGAAAGCGTTTTGCCAAAATCGTCAAAATAATCTTTACCGTTTATATTAAATATCATTTCTATTGTATCGAGTATATCATTATTATCTTCTATAAACTGTAAGGGAAGATCGCAACATGAATCGATAAGTATTATAGTTTTCATAGTTATAAACCCCTTTAACAAATATTATTTATATAAGTACACAATACATATGAGTATATAGAAAATTATACGTTAATAATGCGTTAAAATAAATACAAAAGTAAAATTTTCATATATTATTAACAAAAAATTTTCAAATGTGACCTTATATATCTATTCTGTATGTTGATAGTGTACGATTTACATATTTCAAAGTTCTTTCTACGGTTTCTTCTACAGTATAAGCTTTATAATTTAGTCCGTAAAACCACTGTGCCTTGTGCTTGTGCTTGTGGATGTAATGACTTTAAATAATAGCCGTTCGATATGGTTATTATTTAAGAAAACTGTTATAATATAAGTGTTACCATGATGCCTCTATGCAGGTAGCTAATCTGTCCTTTGAAAAATAAGGGATAGCCTTTACTATTTATGAGATTATATATTTCAGGTTTTAAATAATAATGATAAAAAAAACACTTCCATATATTAATATAATTCTCTAATGAATTCTTTGAATCTTTAGTGTAGTCATATAAATCCAAAGCATAATCCTTTAAATATTTCATGCAAGCAAAGAAAATCAATTAATTTAAATTATTATTTTTATCATGATACTAATTAATTATAAATTAGATTATTGAAATATTCAATACAGAGGCATTGTTTTCTGTTTTGCAGTATTATTATTTGGGTTCAATAATTTCTTTTGTTGCAGTATTTTTATTTTTTAAAATTATGTATTAAAAAATGGATAGTAAGTATGTTAGCATATTTGACTTGTTATTTTCTTTCAAATGTTTTGGTAGGATAAAATCATATAAATAGTGTAATAATATATTTTGAACAGTATTGATTTTTCAGGAGAATTAGTCTTTGGAAAGGAATATAAGAATGAGTAATATTTTTATATTAGAATATTTTCTTGAATTCGACAATAATATTAAAATAAAAAATAATTTTATATAAAATTATGATGAAAATTGTATTAAAAGAGTATATAATTAAACTAACGATAATAATTATATACTGGGGGATGTTCTATGACGATTAATAAGAAGCTAGTTGCAATATTAAGTACAATTTTTTTATCAGTTAGTATAACGGCATGTTCAAAACAAAACGAGGCGCTTCATCAAGATGAAAAAATTTTATCGCAGGGTACAACTAAGAATAAAGAAAATAATACTTCAAAAGAAAATGCTGATATTAAAGAAAATACTCAGAAAGGAAATGATATCAAAAACAGTACTGAGTTAGAGGATAAAACTAAAACTCAGACTGGAACAGATATTGAAACTAAAACTGAAACAAATACTGAAATTGTAAAACAGTTTCACAATATTGTATACATAAATGCAAGCAAATTAAGGGTGAGAAAAGAGCCTACTACTACATCAAAAATAATTACTGAATTACCAAGAGGAACAAAGGTTAATGTTATAGCTGAAAAGAGCGATGCAAAAAAAACTAAATGGCTTAATATTACTTTAGAAGATAAAGTGAATGATGCTGATTCAATAGAAACGGGATGGGTGAGTTCTGAGTATATTGTCGATAATCTGTCAGATTTGACACGTGATGATTTTTCAGATCTCGATTTTACGGCTCAAAATAAGGTTGCTGAATACAAAGATAATCCTAGAGTACAGGTTAAAGGAATATATGTTTCAGCATATTCAGCAGCTTCTCATATTGATGATTTTATAGTTTTATCAAAGAAAACTGGTATAAATGCATTTGTTATTGATGTCAAGGGTGATATAGGGAATATGCTTTTTCCAACAAAAGCAGCTGAAGAATATAGTCCTCAAGCTAATAAAAGAGCTGTTATTAAAGATATAAATGCTTTTATGAAAAAGCTTAAGGATAACAATATTTATGCTATTGCAAGGATTGTAAGTTTTAAAGACCCTTTATATATAAAGGCACATCCAGATAGGGCAATTGTTTATAAAAAAAATGGTAGACCATTTTGTAATGCTGATGGGTTGATGTGGGCAACCGGTTATGATAGACAGTTATGGAAATATAATGTGGAAGTTGCAAAAGAGGCTGCAGAAGTTGGATTCAATGAAATTCAATTTGATTATGTTAGATTTCCTGCTTCTAATGGTGGTAAAATGGACAAGTTGTTAGATTATAGAAACACAGGAAAAGAATCTAAGGCTAAGGCAATACAGGAATATTTAAAATATGCTTATAGTCAACTTTCAAAGAAACATGTTTACATAGCTGCTGATGTGTATGGATTGGTTGGCTCTGTAAATGATGATATGGGATTAGGGCAGTATTGGGAAGGAATAAGTAATGTAGTTGATTATATTTGTCCAATGATGTATCCAAGTCATTATGGAAAAGGAAGTTATGGATTAAATATTCCAGATGCTCATCCTTATGAAACTGTTTATCATTGCACAAAGGATTCTGTGAATAAAAATAATTCTATACCAACTCCAGCTATTGTAAGACCATGGATTCAAGACTTTACTGCTAGCTGGGTGAGAGGACACATACATTATGGTGAAAGAGAAGTAAAAGCACAGATAAAAGCACTTAAAGATAATGGCGTGAATGAATTTTTATTGTGGAATGCTTCAAATAAGTACAATATTTCTTCTGTGAAATAATAGAATGATTAAAGAAGGGTGGCATAAAATATGCTACCCTTCTTTGTCGTGTGTCTAGCATGGGTGTTTACTTATCGGTGAAAGTCCGATGCTGGAGTTGAGAGTGCCAACCATTAACTTAAGACAAGGGTGTTTAGCATGAGGTGGAAGAGGAGCTGAATAAAATAATTATTCAGCTCCTACTCGATTAAGTATTATAAAGAAAGTAATTAGTAAGTATATGAATATAGATTATTTGCATTTCAAATATATTATTCAAAATGCAAATAATCTTGCTTTAATTCATAATATGCAATATTTATATTTAATATACATATATTTTATATTAATATTCACTATAAAAATATCTACATTTTGCATTTTTTCCGTTGTAATATATATTATAAAAATCTAAATTACGAATTGAAGTAATCTTGTTAATAACTTGACAATAATTAATTTACATTTTAAAATATAAGTATAGGTTTTTATGTTTAATTAATTATTGAAAGGTGATTTTATTGATTACAAAAGAATATAAGGATAAATTGAGAAGTACTTCTGAAATACTAAAAGCTATAGGTCATCCAACTAGATTGTGTATTGTATGTAAATTGATGCAAAGAGAGTTGAATGTTTCAGAAATGCAGGAGTGTTTACTTATGCCACAATCTACTGTATCTCAGAATCTTTCGATTTTGAAATCGAGAGGAATTATTGAGGGAAGGAGAAATGGTTCGGAAGTTATTTATTCACTGGTTAATAAAGAAGTGAGAGATGTAGTAAAGGTTTTCTTTGAAGAAGGTGAAATTCCTAACAGTTAAGTGAGTAGTTTTTTTATGGAACATATCGCATTATTCGAATATAAAGATAAGCAAATGAGTCAAAACAGTACATATATATAATTTTATACATAATTTAGCTAAGCTACTTTTGAGAACTACTAAAAATAATTTTATGGAGGGATTTAATATGAAAAAAACAGATATATTGGTTATAGGTGGAAGTGCTGCTGGTTTTGTTACTGCTGCTACAGCAAAGTCGAATTATCCTGAAAAGGATGTTACGATTATTAGAAAAGAAGAAATTGTAATGATACCATGTGGTATTCCATATGTTTATGGAACATCGGGCTCTACTGACAAAAATGTATTGCCTGATACGGGTCTAAATAAATTAGGTGTAAATATTGTTGTAGATGAAGTTATTTCAATAAATAAAGAAAATAAAATAGCTAAAACTAAAAAAGATGAAGAGTTTCAATATGATAAGCTTGTATTTGCAACAGGTTCGACACCAGCTGTTCCTAGATGGCTTAAAGGTACAGAATTAGAAAATGTATTTACTATACCAAAAAATAAAGTATATCTTGATGAATTAATGGAAAAACTTAAGTATTGCAAAAAGATTGTTACAGTTGGCGCTGGATTCATTGGTATAGAAATATCAGATGAATTAAATAAGATTGGCAAAGAAGTAACAGTAGTTGAAATGCTTCCACACATTTTAGGACTTGCATTTGATGAAGAATTAGCTGTTGAAGCTGAAGAATTGCTTACTTCTAGAGGGATAAAATTAATGACAGGAGTAGGTGTAAAAGAAATATTAGGAGATGCTAAAGTTAAAGGTGTAATGCTTAATAATGGGGAAACTATTGATGCAGATGCAGTTATTTTATCTATGGGATATCGTCCAAATGTTAAATTAGCAGAAGAAACAGGAATTGCAATGAATGAAAGAGGATTTATAATAGCAGACCAATTTAGAAGAACAACTGAAGCAGATATTTTTGCAGTAGGAGATTGTTCTGAAAAGAGAGATTTCATTACTGGTAAATTAAGTGGAATAATGTTAGCTTCTACAGCTTGTGCTGAAGCTAGAGTTGCAGGAATGAACCTTTATGGATTATCATCAGTTAAAACATTCCCAGGAACTATAGGAATATATTCAACTGCAATTGGTGAAACTGCATTTGGAGCAGCAGGTTTGACTGAAAAACAAGCAGAAAACGAGGAATTTGAAGTAATAACTGGAAGCTTTACAGGTATGGATAGACACCCAGGTAACTTTGCTGATGCTCATAAACAAATGGTAAAATTAATAGTTTCTAAAGAGAGTGGAATAATTTTAGGTGGAGAAGTTATAGGAGGAAAAACAGCTGGTGAGTTAACAAATGTTATAGGTTTTATAATACAAAATAGAATGACTATTGCAGACTTATTAGTAGCACAAATAGGAACTCAACCAGTATTAACAGCATCTCCAGCTGCATATCCATTAATTAAAGCCGCTGAAATGGCTGCTAAAAAACTTAAATAATATTATATTCAATATTGTATTTAAAATAGAAAACATATAAAAGTTGAAGGCTTTAATTATAGTCTTCAACTTTTATAATTTTGCAGAAAAAATTGTTTTGTATTAGAATTTGTGTTTTTGTTAATTTGTATGATATTATTGTTATTAGAAAATATTAATGGAAAACGTACTATACTTTCAAAAGGTATTTAAATTGGTATTTTTCAAATACGAAATATTCTAAAGATATATATGGAGTGAATAATATGAACAAGCCAGTAAAAAGAGTTGCAGCAATACATGATTTATCGGGATTTGGTAGAGCATCTTTGACAGCTA
>Ga0114934_10000810_pt1 | contig 20155 bp, 20 predicted proteins | sample 4SBtaG_2_FD_99695 | JGI IMG/M metagenome (GOLD analysis project Ga0114934, IMG submission 99695) | Deep subsurface microbial communities from Kolumbo volcano to uncover new lineages of life (NeLLi) - 4SBTROV10_white metaG | ecosystem: Environmental > Aquatic > Marine > Volcanic ...
CGATTTGCCCATGCAGGGATAGCCAAGCATGGCCAACGGCGCTAGATTCAGGGTCTAGTCCTTAGTGGTTCGAGGGTTCAAATCCCTTTCCCTGCACATGTCAATATGCCAAAAGGAGTGTGATTTCATGCAACAGAGCATCGAAGAAAAACTGAAGATGGTTGTGGCCGCGCTGGAAGAGATGAGTGAGGACACGAGCGTACCGAGGAACATAAGAAAAGGAGCAGCGGAGTCCAAAGAACGCCTTCTCAGAACGGACGAACCGCTGGATGTCAGGGCCGCAAGTGCAGTCTTCAAACTGGACGAAATGGCCAACGACCCGAACATTCCAATGCACAGCAGAACACAGATATGGAACATAATGAGCGTTCTGGAAAGCCTTTCAAAATAAATCCCGGGCAAACCTTAAATAACCCCTTCCCATTTTTGAGCTATGGATATCCTCACAGCACTGCGCCTGCTGGCCACCATTCTTATGGTGATGTTTCTTCCGGGCTATTTTCTGGTAAACGCACTCTTTCCCGCCAGAGGAGAGCTTGATGTTGAGATGGACAGGATATACAGGATAGGAATAGGCATGGCACTCAGCGTATTCATCACCATTTCTGATGGAATATTCCTCAATACCCTTGGAACAGATAGCGGCGGCCACGGCTACATAACGGGCCAGAACCTCTGGATATCGATGAGCATCATAACCATAGCCCTTTTTCTTATTGGATGGTACAGGGGAGCGTATCCTGAGATGGAAAAGATAAGTCCCAGACTCTACCGAGAGCCGAAGAAGGAGGCACTTGTGGAGAGCAGCAGACTGGGAAGGGGAGCTGAAAAGGAGATGGCTCAGCTGATGAAAAAGAAAAAGAGGCTGGAAAGGTTCATAGAAGAGGCCGAGCAGATGGAGAGGCAGATAACAGACATGAATCTCATAAGAGAATGGAGCGATAGGAGAGTAAAGGCCGTGGAAGAATTGAGAGAAGTAAATCATGGTATAGACCGCGTACGGCGCGCAACAGGGCGAGCAAAGAGGTTAAAGAGACCCAGACAGACGAAGAAGGGGTGAAATATCATGGATGAAGGGGAGTACAAGATGGTAATCGTAGTCAGAAAGGACCTGCGGCTCAGCCCCGGGAAGCTCGCAGCTCAGGTGGCTCACGCTGCCGTGACCTGCACCCTTCGTGCGAGAGAGAAGAAAAAGAAGTGGATGAAAAAATGGATAGATGGCGGCCAGAAGAAAGTGGTTGTAAAGGGGGAAAATATAGACCATCTGAAAGATCTTATGATACAGGCAAGAGACCTTGATCTTACGGTGGCTCTTATAACAGATGCTGGCCACACTGAACTCCCGCCAGGAACAGTAACCTGCCTGGGAATAGGACCTGGGCCGGAGAATCTCATAGATGCTGTAACAGGGGAGCTCACGCTTCTCTGAGGAAAGAGGATAAAAAAGGCTCCAATCGAGAAGGTTTAGGTTGTTCTTAGGACTATTTCAATATTAACGCCATCAGGAACCTGGATTCTCATAAGCTGACGCAGAGCCCTCTCGTCGGCATCGATGTCAATGAGCCGCTTGTGTATCCTCATCTCCCACCGGTCCCATGTCTCACTCCCTTCACCGTCCGGGCTCTTTCTCACCGGAACCACTATCCTTTTGGTCGGGAGCGGAACAGGGCCACTCATGGAAACGCCAGTCCTCGTTGATATGTTCTTTATCTGGTCGCACACCGAATCAACTTTTTCAGGGTCTGTGCTGCTAAGGGATATCCTTGCTTTTTGTGTCATCAATACACCTCTGGCTCTATAAAGGAAAGGAAAAAGGTTTTAGTTCTTCTTCTCCACAGAGATGCACATACCAGCTGCAACTGTCTGGCCCATATCTCTTATGGCAAACCTGCCGAGCTGTGGGAACTCCTTGGCGGGCTCGATGACCATCGGCTTTGTGGGTCTTATCTTCACTATGGCTGCATCTCCTGTCTTCAGGAACTGCGGATTTTCCTCCTTGGTTGCACCGGTTCTGGCATCGAGCTTCTTCTGCAGCGCCTCAAACATGCATGCGACCTGTGCGGTATGGCAGTGGAATACTGGGGTGTATCCCGCTGTGATAACGCTCGGATGATTCAGAACCATTATCTGAGCCTGGAATGTGCTGGCAACGCTTGGTGGGTTATCAACAGGACCAGCAACATCTCCTCTCCTTATGTCGTTCTTGGCAACTCCTCTGACATTAAATCCGACATTATCGCCCGGGACTGCCTGTGGAAGTGGTTCATGGTGCATCTCAATGGACTTCACCTCACCCACCTTGTTGGAAGGCATGAATATAACCTTCGTGTTCGGTTTCAGTACACCAGTCTCAACACGACCCACAGGAACGGTTCCTATACCGGTGATAGTATAAACATCCTGTACTGGCAGCCTCAGCGGCTTGTCTGTCGGTTTCTCCGGAGGGTTGAGGTTATCCAGTGCCTGAACGAGAGTTTCGCCCTTCCACCATGATAAATTCTCGGTATTCTTCACGACATTATCTCCCTTGAAGGCGCTTATAGGTATGAATGGAATCTCATCCACCTTGTATCCAACATTTCTGAGGAGCTTTCCAACCTCCTCCTTTACCTCGTTGTACCTCTTCTCGTCGTAAGGGGGCTTGGTTGCATCCATCTTGTTTACGGCAATTATGACCTGCTTAACGCCCAGAGTTCTCGCAAGGAATATGTGCTCCTTTGTCTGAGCCATGACCCCTTCCGGTGCCGAAACGACGATGACTGCGGCGTCTGCCTGGCTTGTCCCCGTAATCATGTTCTTTACAAAATCTCTGTGACCGGGGGCATCTATGATGGTGAAGTAGTACTTGTCTGTATTGAACTTCTTGTGAGCCACATCAATGGTCACTCCGCGTTCTCTCTCTTCCTTCAGGCCATCCATAACCCAGGCAAACTCAAAGGTCGCCTTGCCCTTCTCCTCTGCCATCTTTCTGTATTTCTCTATTACATGGGCTTCTATCGTACCAGTGTCCAGAAGGATTCTGCCAACTGTCGTAGACTTCCCGTGGTCAACATGACCGATGAACACTATGTTCATGTGTGGTTTTTCTGCTGCCATTTTTAGTCCTCCTTTATCTTTTTAACTCTTTTTCATGCTCATTAATGTAGTCATATTTAAGGTTTTCATTCATCCCTCGTAGTAACTCGCCGGGTATGGTTCTGGCTTGAGGCCCTTTCTTTCCCGTATCTGTGCCACAATTTTGTCCATCAGTTCCCTTGGAACCCGCTCAAAGCCCGAGTTTTCGGTCGTCCAGAGTGCCCTCCCTGCTGTGGCCCCGCGGATTGCGCTTGCGAAACCGAACATCTCGCTTACTGGGGCCTTTGCTTCAATACGGGTGAGTTCTCCTTCCTGAGACATGTCCAGAATTACTCCACGTCTTTGCTGGATTTCTCTTGTAACAGAGCCAAGAAAGTCCTGTGGTATATCAATAAACACCTTCTGTATTGGCTCCATGAGTGTGCGGTTTGCAATGCACATGGCACCATAAATGCCGTTTCTCATGGCCGGGATAACCTGAGCAGGACCCCTGTGAATGCTGTCTTCATGAAGTTTTGCATCCACCAGTTTTACTTTAACTCCCATGACCTTCTCATTGGCAAGAGGGCCCAGTTTCATCGCCTCGACGAACGCCTGTTTGCACAGTTCCATCGTCTCGTGAAGATACTGAATCCCTTTTGTCATATCCAGAAGAACATTCTGACCGCTGAACGCAACCAGACCCTTTGCCTCCTCTTTGGAAAGCCCGAGTTCCTGGAGCTTCTTTGCCATCTCTTTCTGATCCTTTATCTTGGCATCAGGGTCTATATCGCCGGACTTTATTGCATCCATAACGGCCTGCTCCAGCGGTTCCACGACCACATAGAACTTGTTGTGCTTGTTGGGAGATTTCCCTTCAAACTCACGCGGGCTCTGCTTTTCAACGGATTCCCTGTACACAACAATGGGTGGGGAAGAATTGACCTCTACCCCATGCTCATGTGTAATCCTGTAGAGAGTTATCTCAAGATGGAGCTCTCCCATACCGGACATAAGATGCTCTCCAGTCTCCTGATTGATCTCTACCTGTATAGATGGATCGGCCTTCGCGACAGAACGGAGAACATCGACCAGTTTCGGAAGGTCCTTCATGTATTTCGCTTCAATTGCCACTGTAACAACCGGCTCGGAATAGTGGGTTATCTTCTCGAACGGCTCAATATCTGGATTGTTACTGATTGTAACACCTGCAATCGCATTCTTTATCCCTGTCAGAGAAACAATGTTTCCTGCAACAATCTCATCCACCGCAATCATGTCCGCCCCTACAGAGAGGGAAACCTGCTGAACCCTTGACTTGCCCGGCATACCGATGACATAGAGTTCCTGCCCCCTTCTTATCTTTCCACTGAAGAGACGGCCCACTGCAATCTCACCGGCATGCGGGTCCAGAAGAATCTTGGTAACCATGAGAGCCACATCCCCTTTATCACTGCAATTAATCATGGACTTCCCGAGCTTACTCTCAAGGTCTCCATGCCAGATCTGGGGAATCCTGATCTTCTGTGCCTCAATGGGATTTGGAAGATGCTGTATGACCATATCAAGGAGAATCTGATGAACAGGGGCCTTCTTTGCCAGCTCCTTCTGTTTATCCTCGTGAAGATAGTTGTATATATCCTTAAAAGTAATCCCTGTCTTCTTCATGTACGGCACATTTATTGCCCAGTTGTGATAGGCCGAACCGAATGCAACACTACCATCCTCCACCTTCACCATCCATTCCTTCTTCAGCTCTGGTGGAAGCATTTTGGCTATCCTCTTGTTGACCTCGTTTATTATCTTAACAAAACGCTCCTGCATCTGTTCTGGTGTTACCTGCAATTCATTGATAAGTCTATCCACTTTATTTATGAAAAGGACAGGGCGTACCCTCTCTTTAAGAGCCTGACGGATAACGGTCTCTGTCTGGGGCATAACCCCCTCTACCGCACATGTAACGATAATCGCACCATCAACAGCCCTCATCGCCCGGGTAACATCCCCACCGAAGTCGACATGGCCAGGGGTATCAATCAGGTTAATGAGATACTCCTTTCCCTCATATTCATGAACCATCGACGCATTGGCTGCGTTAATTGTAATCCCTCTTGCCTGCTCCTGCTCATCATAATCGAGAACAAGCTGCTTCCCGGCCAGTTCCTCAGACATCATGCCCGCACCGGCAATGAGATTATCACTGAGGGTGGTCTTTCCGTGGTCGATGTGCGCTGCAATCCCAATGTTTCTTATCAACTCAGGATTGTGCATAATCTTCTGTGCTTTTCGTATATTGTCCTCTTTTCTGCCCATTTTATCACCAATAATCGAATTTAAAACTTAAAAAGGGGTTTAACGCGCTGATGCGGCGACCCTTTCAATCTCCTCCATCTTGGAAACCGCGTAGCTGTTCATATCTGCCTTTGCCGCGAGAATTATCTCGTTTGCAAGGCACTCCTCTATCGGCTTGCTGGATTTATGTGAGCACTTCACGGCACCGACCGCCAGATTCCTGAAGGCGATGTCAAGCCTCCTTGATGGGGAAATATCAACCGCCTTGGGAACAGATATACCTCCAAACTTCAGACGGGTGATCTCCTCTCTCGGTCCTGAGTTTTCAAGGGCATCGACAAGAACCTGAATCGGATTGCTCTTCGTTCGTTTATGAACTATGTCAAACACCCTGCTGACCGTGTTATACACCGTGATCTTCTTCCCTGTAAAATGCTCTGTCCTCATCATGCTGTTAATCAGCCTCTCAACCACATTAATCTTTGACTTTCCAAACTGCCGGTTTGCATTCTTTGCACTGGAGTGAGGTACACCCACCGGTTTAAGGTTGATGTATCTCGCAAGACCAGCATCGTGAACAACAACCTCACTCTGGTCGTATTTGCCAAAAATGAGCGATAATTCATCAGGTACTGCATACTCTACCATAACAAAATCACCTCACAGGTTTCTCCTTTCTGCCACGAACCATTTCATTGAGAGAGACATTGTTCACCTTTATTACCTTGAACCTGACTCCAGGAATATCTCCGTATGAACGGCCCATTCTTCCACCGATACCTTCTATCAGCACCTCATCGTGCTCGTCTATGAAGTTTATAGCACCATCTCCTACTGCAAATGCGGTAACCTGGCGCCCATTCTTGATTAACTGGACCTTGACACACTTCCGTATGGCTGAGTTGGGCTGTTTCGCCTCGATTCCCACCTTCTCAAGCACAATACCCTTCGCCTGGGCTGAGCCCTCCAGCGGGTCAGACTTCTCCTTGAGATGGAGAATCCTGCGTTTGTAGTATCTGTCGCTCCAGCGAAACTTCTTTCTGTCTCGTGCAAGTTTTCTTCCTGCGTTTATTCCATGAGCCAATACATCACCTCGGCATTCTAATCTGCCTAATAAGCCACCTATATTTAAATTTAAGCCTCCCTCAGGGCACAGAGCCAAGAAAGCAGAGTTTTATAGCCTACCAGCTTTGCACCAGCATGCATTGGGAGAAAAATGCAGTATTGCTCACAATCCTTTCCGGCCTTATCTGGGGGTCATCCTTTCCCCTTATGAAGCTGGGCCTCGAATATCTGGACCCATTCTGGTTTAATCTGCTCAGGATGGTCGTGGGCAATGCAGGAATGCTTCTGGTCTTCATAATCATAAGAAGATTTAATCGTGGCGAGTTTTTCTCGAAAAGTGCGGTCATTCTCGGGGTTCTGAACGGTGCTGCCTTCTTTCTGCAGATAATCGGAATAAACCTGACAACATCCACAAGCACAGTACTTATAGTTAACACAAACATGATATTTGTATATCTGCTTTCCTACTTTGTACTGGGGGAACGGCTGGGAAGGTTCCGTGCACTGTCCATCGTAATGGGGATTCTGGGCGTCTTTCTGGTGGCCACGGAAGGGGACATAGGCAGCCTCTTGAATTCCCGCGTTATCGGGGATTTCATAATCCTCATGGCAGCAATAATATGGGCTGTGTACATGGTATATATTAAGATAGCAATGGACAGAACAGAGGACGCCTTCAGCCTCACCGGTGGGATGCTATTCTTCACAATGCTCTTTCTCCTCCCATTCCCATTCGTATTCCATCCAGAAGTGCAACTTGGATTCACAGGCCTCATGATTGTGCTCTATGTCGGAATATTCTGCACGGCCACCGCATACAGCCTCTGGCTCCTATCGCTGAAGCACATAAGCATAATAACATCAACAATCCTCCTGATGATAGAGGTCGCATTCGGTATAATCCTCTCGGCCATTATTCTTAATGAGCAGCTGAGCATCTGGGTCGCTGGTGGAGGGGCGCTTATCCTCTCTGCCATAATTATAACAGCAGCAACAGAGAGGGGAACTCAATAGACGGTAAGATGCTTCTGAAAGAACCTCAGGGCCCTGTTTATCTGTTCCTGAGGCAACTCCCGGTTACGCGCATATTCAATGAACCTGGTTATGTTTGGCATATCTATCATCATTCCATCATCCGTCCGAAAGACTATCTTATTTCGGCCATGCCGCTCTATAACCGTAAGAGTCCCGATTACCTCATCCACCTCGTTGAATATGGGCAATGTGTCTGACATACGAACCACTGGTAATATAAGCGAAGTGGTCTTATTTAAACGTTGCGTTTTAAAAAGTTCTGTGCGATATTGATTACTCAACAACCCTAACCTTTTCACTGACCTCTTTAAGCATAACCGTGTAGAAATCATCCCAGTCACGAATCTTCTTCTTATCATATTTCAGCACAGTTCCATCTTTCAAGGCTATTTCTATTTCCGTTATAAACTCATTTCCACCTGTGTTCAACTTTATCTCTGATATCTTTGAGAAAGGAATATGTCTTGTTAGTGGATTTTTCGGAAATATTATATAGTTGTTATACATTCGAAACTCCTTGCTTTCAATTGCGTAGAGATCAATCACAAGTGTCATAATAACAAAGTCAAATGCAGCAATATCAGAAGCCAGATACGAAAGACCGGAAGAATGGTCAGATTCAAAAGAAAGCAGCATGCGAATAAGAAAAAAGAAAGAAACGATGCCAGATATAATGAGTCCGATGAAATATATCCTTACGATTAACTTGTACCTATCTGGCCATGATGCAAAAAGAAGTTTCCCTCTCCTGCTCTTTTCGTCCCAACCAGTTTTTGCTCTCGCAAGCGCATTTCTTTCCTTTTCCTTCAAAAAAATTCTCAACGGACCTTCCAACTCATCTCTAACGGCCTTATTTACCCATAAAAATCTCCTTCCCACACCCCTAAGTTCATAGTTATCAAAGATGTCTGGCCTGATGGAAACAATGTCGTCCCAGCTAACAAATTTCTTCCAGTTATTTTTCTTGCTGATAAGAACATAGATTCCATTGTGAGAAATACCGACCTGAGCGGGCAGGACTATTTTCATATAGAGCACGCAGAGGCTCAAAGAAACAACAGCAGCCGCAATTGTTAGATAGATTTGAAGCGAGGCATTTGGCAAGAATGGTAGGGATAGAAAAATCCAGAGCAGAACGCCAAATGTGAAAATAGAAATTATAAGAGTAATTAACCTTCTCCTTGTTATCGAATTTTCGAGCCACTTTATTTCTTCATCGTTATCTCTCATATTTCGCCCTGCCTGATCATTTATGGTGCGGGGGGAGCGATTCGAACGCTCGAAGGACTAACCACAGGGTCCTAAGCCCTGCCCCTTTGGCCGCTCGGGTACCCCCGCGTCGCAGAAAGAAAGGAAATCTGATATTTAACACTCACCTTTATTAATGAGCAGGACATCGCATGGCCGTGTCGAAGCGCAGGAGAAACAAGGCCCTTGAGAGGAAGATGGCCAGAGACCATATCGCCCGCCTGTTTCAGCTCGCAGAAAGAGAGGCCCTGAATTCAAGGCAGGACCGCGCAGACAGGTATGTCTTTCTGGCCAGAAGGATAGCGATGAGATACAATATCGGGCTTGGCCACTACCGTCGATATTTCTGCAGAAAATGCGGGACATTCCTCGTTCCGGGCCGCAATTCCACATACCGTCTCAGTCATGGAAAGATTACGATAACCTGCAGGAACTGTGGCCAGATATTCCGTTTTCCCTACCATGTGCGTTCGGATAATACGATGCGAATTGATGAAGGAGAGAAAAAAGAGGTGAAGAAATGAACACAGGAGACATTCCGGTAACTCTGCATGTTGGAAAATCGGGCATAACCGATTCACTAATAGAGGAATTGAAAGAGCAGATACGGAGGAAAAAACTTGTAAAGGTCCGGATGCTTCGCACCTCCGGCAACAGGGCAGATGTGGCCGCTGAGCTTGCGGAAAAGGCGGGTGCGGAAATCGTGGAAGTAAGGGGCCTTACCGCCGTTTTGAAGGGGAAATAACGCCTGTTTTACGCACTCGGCTCAGGATATATCTGATTACAAGCAGGATGATAAACAGGGATGCTGAGGCCAGGATGAATCCATAAACCGTGCGAAGCATTGCGATTCTGTATGTTGCCAGATATGCATGCATGCTCACAGATATGAAAAGAGATAATGCGGCTGCCGTAAGAATGATGGCAAGGGAGCGCAGATATGTCCGGACCACAAACGGTCGGTTCTCCGCTCCCTCTTCCTTTCCAGTACGGGAGAGCTTGATGCTAAGGTGTGTGAGTTCGAAGTATGCGATAAACAGTGTGGAGAAGGCGATGGTGAGATGGAGTTCTGCTTCCCTGTTCTCCGATATGATGCCGGTGATAAGAAGTGCGGATGACGAAAGGAGGAATGGCAGGCTTCTACCGATGATAGCCCAGATGCCAGCAGCAATCTCAATGAGAGCAATCAGGAGATATATTCTCCCTCTGTCCAGAAAATCGTGATACGAGTCGTAGTGTCCATAGAGGTACTGGATGTAAATACTTATGCCAGCCACAGCGATGAGAAGGGTTATGGACAGCAACCGAACAAGTCTCTCATAGCGTATGGCCCTTTTCACTGCCTCTTCAGTCATTAAAGCACCTCCATCAGTGAAACCTGCAGCGGCTCATCAACAGGTCGGTCCACAACATACACCCCTTCATGCTTCAGAAATTCTATCAACGCACTGCGGTGCTCCTTAATTGCTCTGTAGTCCTCCCGGTCCACACTCTCCCCTTCAATCTCCAGCTCAAGGGTGCTAGTGGAAACCACCAGAACCGGGAACTCTCTCGACTGCAGGGTCTCTATGCCCTCTATTACGCTGTCATCCAGCTCCAGGCTAGAAACGATTATGACCGGAGACCTTGAAGGGATGTGCGGTGCCACCACAGAAACTGCCGCCTCCAGTCCCGTATCTCCCCCCGCTGTCATCGTTGCAAGAGAGCTCAGAATTTTATCAAGGTGTCTCTCGCCTGTTGAAGGCTGAAGCATGTGAACACCATCACCATAGACCGTCAGACCCACGCTGTTTTTCCCTTTTATGAAGTATGAGGCAAGACTGGCCGCCGTCCTTGCGTTTATGATTCTGGATGTGTTTTTCAGAGGGCCGCTCTCCGTTATCGCTCTGGAATCCACCACTATCATTATGTCCGATATTGCCTCCCTCTCCCTTGCGTTCACAAGAAGTTCGCCGGAGCGGGCGTAGGCCTTCCAGTTGATGTCTCTGAAGGAATCGCCGGGCCTGTATTCCCTGAGTGCATAGAACTCGTAGCCGGGACCGGGCTGTTTCAGGGTTGCAGTGCCAGAGAAGAGCTTTGGTGTCCTTGAGTGAAGGCCAGCATCCTTTATCTCCTCCACTCTGGGAAGAACGATGAAATCCGAGTACTCCTCTGTCCTGTCCTCTTCAAAGAACATAATGGAGAAATCCCCCTTCCGAAGCATCAGAGGACCGATTGTGTATGGCCCCATGATAGGGCATTCCAGCGTGTATTTTATGGTGTTTTGCCCGGCGGAAAGATTGATGATTGCGTGATTCTCCCCGCTCTTTATCCTCACTCTGTCCGGCAGATGGTCCCATATCTCTACAAGCCCTGTTCCGCCAGTGGTCTCTATCGTCAGAACAACATCAATCTCTCCATCCTCAAAGATTCTATCCGAGGAAATCTCTCTCTCCACACGGACGGCCCCGAAGTTTCTGGCCCCGGAGCTCAACTCTTCCATCGGCAGGAGTTCCAGAGAGCGGTGGGTAAAGGATACAAGAATGAGGTATGCGATAAGCGAGGTGCCAAGCCCTGCCAGCAGTGTATCGTTCATCATGAGCGATAGCATATAGGCCGTTATGCCAGCAGCAAGCACCAGAGCACTCTTACGCGTCCACATCTAACCCAATCCTTCAAACAGTGGGAACTTCCACTCTCTCCAGAATCTCCTTTATAATATCTTCGGATGTCACACCCTTAATCCTCACCTGAGGCTTCAGTATCAGCCTGTGTACAAGAGCGGGGGTTGCGATGGCCTTAACATCGTCCGGTGTTACGAAATCCCTCCCCTCTACCACTGCATAGGCACGAGAGAGCTTGAATAGGGCAAGAGAGCCTCGCGGGCTTGCACCGACTGTAACCCTTGAGTCGTTCCTTGTCTCGCTTACTATATTCACCATGTACCTGCGTATGGCAGGAGTCACATGCACCTTTTCAATCGCGTTCTGCATCTGAACGACCTCCTTTGGGCCGAGAAGTGGGTTGACATCCACATCGTCCTTCTTTCTGAGAGCCCTTCTTTTCAGTATCTCGTCCTCATCCTCAACAGTCGGATATCCGACGCTCAGTTTCATTATGAACCTGTCCAGCTGTGCTTCCGGGAGCGGGTATGTTCCCTCGTATTCTATCGGGTTCTGCGTGGCCATCACAATGAAAGGTGGGTCCAGACGGTATGTCCTGCCCTCTGTCGTCACCTGCTTCTCCTGCATCGCTTCCAGAAGTGCGGCCTGCGTCTTTGGTGGTGCGCGATTAATCTCGTCGGCCAGAAGTATGTTGGTGAATATCGGCCCTTTCACGAACTCGAACTTCATCTCCTTCTCGTTATATATAGCGGTTCCTGTAATATCCGAAGGCAGAAGGTCCGGTGTGAACTGAACCCTCTTGAAACCACAGCCCAGTGCTCTGGCGAATGTGTTGGCCATGAGTGTTTTTGCCAGTCCCGGAAAGTCCTCGAACAGGATGTTGCCGCTGGAGAGGATTCCGACTTCAACCATCTTCAGAACCTCCTCCTTTCCCACGATTACTCTGCCCACCTCCTTTCTGATAGCGTCGCTCATGGAGTGAACCCACTGTATCTCCTCGGAATTGGACTTTTTAAGCCTCTTTTCCCTCGGAGCCCTTTCTATTTTCTCTGTTTTTTCATCCATTTTCTTTCCTCCTTCTAATCCATCAATATCATTTTCTCGATTTTATCTCCTTTTCCGCCTCCTCTATGGTCAGATTCTTCTCTGCTGCCAGCCTGATGGCCCTGGCCGATTCTCGCAGTTGTCTTCTCACCTCATCGCTCTGGTGTGGCCGGCGAATAAAGCGGTCTGGGCGGTATCTGTGCTCCCATATCTCCGGGTCCCGCACAAGAATAACGATAATGTAGGAAACCAGAAGAATTATGGAGGTACTGACCAGGTCGTAAGGGTACGCTGTGCTCATGATAATGGTATATCCTGCAATTATAAACGAGGTGCTGTGAAGGCTGTCATCGCAGTATACCGTCCCTCCACCAGCAAGCTCCGATACGATATCTCTCACGAAATCGCTGTTGTTCTGCTGGTATATCATATCATTTGTGAACATATCTGGGTCAGAGATAACCATGAGCCTTCCACTGCCCACCTCTGTCATCACCATCGTGATGGCATACTCCTTCTCGTCTGCATCGACACGACCGTTGTCGTTATAGTCAACATAGGTGCTGTTGCTTCTGGAGATGACCTGCACATCCCCACCTGTTAGAATACTGGTGGCCCCGTTAAGGACGACAGTATGGGCGCTCATGTTCCCTTCAGAGCGCATGAAGAATGTCGCATTCACAAGTGGCATCTCCGGATTTCCAGCGTTGTAAGTGGAGAGAAGATGGTGGCCGCTTAGTGTTATGCTGCTGTTATAGCCAGAAAGCAGATAGGTGAGGAGCGGATTTGCTTCAGAGGAATCGTCGGCGATAAGGACATTTCCCCCCCTCTTTAAGAAGCTGGAGACGGCCGTCATTTCGTCTCCTGTAAGCTCCCGCGAGATTCCTATTCCGAGATAGAGGTCGTTCCCATTAACATGGACATCGTTCAGGACTGCGGGCGAAGAGAGTATGGAAACAAATGTGGATTGTGAGGATGCAATCTCCCGGAGTGAAGAGAGTCCATCCGGTGCCGTTGATGTGGAGAGAAGAGGAGCGGATGCGCTGAATGTGATAACTGGATAAAGAAGAGCGATAAGGAGTATGGCAGCCAGTAGTGCAGGGTATGCCCATTTCCTCATCCTCATTTCTTCGCCTCCATAATCTGTTTAATCTCGCTCCTGAACGCCTCAAACGCCCCCTTAATCCGTGCAACCTCCTCATCTTCCAGTTCATGCGGGGAGTACCTGGCCTCCTCAAATATGTCAAATATCGTTTTGAGGGTTTCCGCGGATACACCGGGCAGGGCATCCCTGAGTGCCTCATGGAACTCCCTTACAGTCTGCCAGTCCTTTTTCAGATATCCATAGCCCTTCAGGAGTTTTATCAGATCCTGATATGTCTCAAATACTATCCTGTGGGCATCGTCCCTTATCTCAAGCTTATATATTGCTCTGTCCATGGCCTCCTTCATGGCTCTAAGCCTGTTTTTCCGCATCAGAAGGGCGATTACCACAATCAGAGGGATAATTATAAGAACAGAGAGAACAAGAGTTCTTGACCCCCTTTGAACCCCACTTCCTCCTGTCATCTGCTGCACCGTGATGTTAGCGCCTGCTGGGAGATACAGCTCTGTTCCGTTGAAGAATATGCTCATATTCATTGCTCCGCTTTCGTTTCCAGAGAAATAGACGGGCACGGTAACCCAGCCAGTGCTGTTGGTGACTGCAGTATAGCTCCTGTTGGCAATAATGATTATCTCCTGACCAGCAAGGGCCTCCCCGTTTTCTGTGAGGAGGCGGGCTCTCATATCAAAGGTGTCTCCGATATCATCCGGAGCAAGAGGAAGGATGCTGACCCCCTCCATTACAGTTATTTCCGCCTCCGCATGTGAGGGAAGAAGGTATGTAGAGCCGTTGAATTCAAGTTTCAGAGAATAGTGCCCGGCCGGGATGTCTCCTATCCGATGAAGAATGGAGAATGTCCCATTCACACCGCTACCGCCTGTCCATTCCTCTCCTTCCATATTCAGGGATATCTTTGCACCAGAAACAGGCGAGAGGTCATCCTCACGAATTCTCCCGACCAGAGTGAAATTCCTGCCGGCAACCGCTCTGCTCATTGAGAGGATCTCTACTGTGGTACTGGCAAGAACTGTAGCGTTACCCATCCCTGTGCTGTTGAGATAGAAGCCAGTAGAATTGAAGTGCGCATAGATGGGATTAAGCCCCTCTGGATTAGTCAGAGATACATTGTAGCTCATTGTAAAAGAGCCGTTATCGGCGAGCACATCTCCAAGGGGGGTGTGGTTCCAGAAGAGCGAAACATGGCCGTTTATTCCCTCGCCGGTATCGGTTTCCAGTCGGCCTGTAATGCTGGCATTATGTCCTCTGATGACCTCAGAGGAGTTAATTGTAATCACAGTCGGGACAAGAACATTCAGTTGAGATGTGGAGGATGTGGATAGGTAGTAGTTCTGGCTCCTGACAACACCAGACACATTCACCGGACCACCGTGCATGCTTGAGGGTATGTGGAATGGAGCAGAGAACGAACCGTCTGGAGCGGTTACAAACTCCCCAAGCTCGCTGTTGTTCACATAGACCAGTACGGACATATTCGCAACAGGTTCGGCCTGCATATTCTCCACCATGCCTGTTATCGTTAGATTTTGCCCCCTTATACCCTCCAGATCGCTCAGATGAAGCGTGCAGTTGCCGTAAACCTTGAGATTCGTCTGCACATATACCCATGTGTAGAAATTGCTTTCCGGGAAGTAGACCGTTATATTTTTTACTCCAGGAATCTCGTCCTCTGGTACGGTAAACACCAGAGCAAAATCTCCACTTGAGGAGATTGCAGAGCTGGCCACATACTCTCCATCGTAGATAAGCCAGATATTTCCGACAGAATTATCGACAATTGATGGACTCATATTGCCGTCCAGAATGCTTCCAGAGAAGGAGACTGTTGAACCAGCATTCGTTGAATCAGGGAACTCCTTCAGGCTGAGGGTAAGGTTATGCCTCACCACTATTTTTACCGTTGTGGAGGATGGATAAATAAGGGATGTTCCGTTGAACATCGCCTTCAGATCGTGGTATCCGGCCGTATCATTGACCAGATAGCTCGTGTTGAAAGAGCCGCTGCTGTTCGTCGTATATCCTCCAGTATAATTCCCATCCCATTGGAGCGATACATCAAACCCTGGATATACCGTAAGGTTGCCGTCCATAAGCCCTCCCTCAACAGGAAGAGATGAGCCGTTAAAGACCGATGAAGGAGCCTGCAGATCTATGTAAAGCCTGGCAGTTATCGTGATTGACTGCGGGAATGTTGTGCTCCATGCTGGTAGATATGAGCGCTGATTGATATCATCATTAAGCCCGTGAGCTCGCGCCACCAGATTCCCATCCCCCAGTTCAGCATCCCATGGTATCAGACAGACCGCCCTGTAATACCCATCTTCGTTGGTCATTGCAGACCCAAGGCGAAGGAGGGCCCTGTTTGTGGAATTCAGGTATATCGTTACCGGAACGGACTCCACAGCTTTTCCCAGTTCATCCTTAACAAAACCATCCACGATTATCTGCCCCTCCCCTCTGATCGACTCTGTCTGCGATATGGAGCTTATGCGCACAGTCAGGTTTCGGACAGTGGAGTACACAGGCGTGATATCCTCTGGAGGAGAGATTATTCCTGTATCAACCGAAGCGGGCCAGCCATCCCCGGGCCCTACAAACGAGCGGGATGTAACATCAAGCTCCACCCATCCCATGTTGTAAAACAGGACCTCATCCCAGAAATGGAGATCATGAGACCTTACAGTGTAGTTCGTTCCGTCTGTCGTGTTTCCGGGAGTAAAACCGGCCACAACTCTGGTCGGGATGTTGTTCATTCTGGCCATGAGCGCAAACGCAGAGGCAAAATCGGCGGATGTCCCCTCTCTTCTGTTAAACAGGAACCAGTCGACTGCATCATGCCCAACCGGTGGTGGGGATGGGGTTTCGTTATACCTGTAGTTCATTCTCAGAAAGTCCCGTATGGCCGCTATCTTTCCATAGGGAGAGGTGTAGTTTGCGGTCACATTCCTTGAGAGGTCAAGAAGTCTGCCCGGCACTGCAGGGAGGGAAAGAAGGTCGGTTCTGAAGAGTGGAACACTCCCTGTCTCCACATCGCTCATGTAGAGATGGTATGTCGTTGCATTGAAGGTGTATGATAGAGGAATCTCCTCGCTCTGGAATTCTCCTGTTTCTGGATAAATGCGAAGATTGCTGGAGTTAATCCATGTCGTATGGAGAGCAGTGGGGATTATGCCCTCTGATGAAAGCAGATAAAGATAGGAGGATGTCGGTGAAAACATGGTGTTGTTTAACTGCACCCTGTATGTGTGAGATGTTCCTGGATAATATGTCTCGCTTACCTCCGTTCCCATTTCGGTGCCATCATATGTCTCATATGTATCTGAAGGATACCACCAGTAGCCGTCATACCTGTCGAAGGAGGCCAGTCTCCAGTAGCGGGCGGCATCGGCGGTTCCGTCGGTGGTGATATTGAACAGGAGGGTATCTGGAGAAATGGTCCCCATCAGCCAGGGGTATGGCCAGCCTGCATCCGCCCGCTGATTGTTGGGGGAGGTATCCAGCGGGTCAATTATCCCGTCACCATCCGTATCCGGATTGTTCGGGTCGGTATTGTGCTCATACTCCACAAGATTGACCCATTGATAGACTCCACCGTCCTCACCTGCGGCATCGTTGTCCAGATAGGCATCTGAAGGATCCAGCGGGTTCAGGGAATAGTGTAACTCCCAGCCGTCCGGCATTCCATCGCCATCTGTATCGGGATTCCATGGGTCTGTTCCTGCCAGATACTCCTGATAATTTGTGAGGCCATCACCGTCAAGGTCCTCATCGGCATCGGACGCATTATTCGGGTCAGGGGCCCAGTGATAATCGACATACTCTCCATTGAAGTACTCCCAGCCGTCAGGTATGCCATCGCCATCCGTGTCCGGATTGGTCGCATTGCTCGGTTCCGCTGCATATCTCTCTGGATGAACCTCGGTTCCATCATAGAGGCCATCGGCATCGGTGTCTGGAATGGTTGGGTCTGTGAAGTATCTGAAGACCTCCTCGTAGTCCGTGAGGCCGTCGGAATCAGTGTCCGGATTGGTAGCATTGGTGAAATATGCTGTGTTTGCGTAGTGCGGGCTTATAACACCATGAACCTCGGTTCCGTCGATTATTCCATCACCGTCCGTGTCCGGGATAAGCGGGTTCGTACCGTAGTGAAGCTCATCGGCATCCTCAAGCCCATCGGCATCGGTATCATTGTTCCATGGATCGGTGCCAAGATGCATTTCCATGAGATTGGATAGACCATCGTTATCTGCATCCTGCTGCGCATCGTCTGGGTTAAGGGGATCAAAGCTGTGAAGCACCTCCCAGCCGTCCGTCATCCCATCGCCATCGCTATCGGGATTCCATGGGTCAGTGTTATTGAGATATTCGCCGAGGTTTGTCAGCCCATCACTGTCCGCATCTTCGGTCGAATCGGGTAAGAGGGGGTTGAAGCTCTTGTTAACTTCCCAGCCATCAGGCATCCCATCGCTGTCGGTATCGATGGAAAGCGGCTCAGTTCTGTAAATAAGAACCTCCGCGCCGTCGGAGAGGCCATCGCCATCGCTATCGGGATTGTTTGCACCCGTGTGGTTCAGGTACTCCGAAAGATTTGGCAGTCCGTCGGAATCCATATCCCCTCCAGCATCATCTGGAGCCAGAGGGTTCAGGCCGTTGCACACTTCCCAGCCATCGGGCATACCGTCTCCGTCCGTATCGGGATTATTGGGGGAGGTTCCGTTCAGAAACTCCGCATGGTTGGAAAGGCCGTCGTTATCCGCATCCTGCTGCGCATCGTTCGGGTTAAGAGGATCAAAGCTGTGAAGCATCTCCCAGCCATCAGTCATACCATCGCCATCGCTGTCGTTGGAGTATGGGTCTGTACCATATTCATATATCTCCTTCACATCAGGGATGCCGTCTCCATCTATGTCTGTATAAGAAAGCCTGTTCCCTCCAGTGCGGTCAACGGAGAAGGGAGAGGTCAGCAGCGGTGAAAGGACAGAGGAAAGAATCATTATCAGCAGAATTAGCAATGAAACGATGAGAGCCTGCCACCTTAGGATACGCCTCATTTCTCTTCCTCCATTGAGTCCATGCGGAGCAGTTCCTCTGGCATCATAGATGCCTTTGAGAGGCCATCGGTGAGTCTGGCCGTCTTCCTCTTTGCCCGAACGACCTGCGAAACCACCAGAAGAAAGATAATTAGCGAAATAAGGAGATAAGGAGCCCAGGAATAAGATGATGAGGGCTGGCCAACACTTTCTGTACCAGATACCGTAACAGCAGAGTATCCATCCATCGTTGTGGCCTTAATCTCGTAGGTGTGAGAGCCAGGACCCATACTTCCTCTCATAACAACCGGTGTTGCGGAGGCCGGTGAAATCCTGCTTAACTCTATGCTCTCCATCATTTTTCCATCGATATAGAGGGAAAGCACAACATTGCTGGCACTCACATTTCCAGAAGCGCTTACATTAAGACTGAATGTGAAATAGTCCCCCTCGTTGCGAACCAATGGCCGGGAGAGAGAAAGCCCAGGGGTTTCCACAGCAACAGTTCCATTGATGTAACTGGTCATATCGCCGCTTACTTTCAGAGAGAATGGGTAAAGGGCAGCAGGCATGGTGCTCGGAACAGAGAAGGAGAGAAGGGCATTGATGGAGCTGGCCGGAGGTACGGTTACCTCTTTTGCGCTACGGTTCTCCACAATAAGGCCCCAGGAGATACGCGGGTCAAGGCTCTGGGTGGCCAGAGAGAAAGAGGCCTCTTTGCTATCGTTGTTATGGAAGAAGAGAGAAAAGACGGCACTGCCTCCCGGGACTGCATACACAGTATCTGGATAGACGACGACAGACTGAACCTCAGCAGCCGGGGACACTGGGGCAAAGAGCGTCAGGAGCATGAGAGAGACCAGCAGGGCCGGTATGATTCCTAGCGACTTCATGGTATCACTAAATCTGCATACTGGTGCAGATATGGAGTCCGCTATATAACATTATTGCTGAAGAGTGGAGTTAGCATCATCCTTACAGAGCGAAATTTCGGAAGAACTCTGTTTTCAACCACTTTTTTTCTTCTCTTCTCTCTCAATCATCTGTATTTAGCGGACCAAAGAGAACACTTTTGGGCGAAAATTTTAAATACTTACTCCCATATGCGAGGATTAGAGGTGATGTAAAATGCCATTCGGAGATGGAACAGGACCAGACGGACTCGGGCCAATGACTGGCCGTGGAATGGGGCCATGTGGAAGAGGATATGTTGCCCCAGCATACAGCAATTACCCTGCTCCCAGATATGCACCAGCCTATGGATACGGGCCATACTATGGCTACAGAAGGCCTGGCTTTTTTTCCAGAACATTCGGTAGATTCTTCGGTTACGGCTACGGTCGTGGATATGGAAGAGGATTCGGATTCCGCATGGGAAGAGGCCGGGGCTTTGGTGCAGGTTATGGCCGGTACAGGTGGTGAATAGAGATGAAAATAGGAGTAGCAACAAACACAGGAGGGCTTGAGGATACGGTTTCTCAGGTCTTCGGCCGGTGCCCCACTTATACAATAGTGGAGACAGAAGGAAATGAAATCAAGGACAGCAGGGTTATACAGAATCCTGCCGCAAACGCAGGTGGAGGCGCCGGAATACAGGCCTCACAGCTCCTTATTAACGAAGGAGTAGCTGCAGTAATGGCAGGGAGTTTTGGACCCAATGC
>Ga0114934_10000811_pt1 | contig 20146 bp, 17 predicted proteins | sample 4SBtaG_2_FD_99695 | JGI IMG/M metagenome (GOLD analysis project Ga0114934, IMG submission 99695) | Deep subsurface microbial communities from Kolumbo volcano to uncover new lineages of life (NeLLi) - 4SBTROV10_white metaG | ecosystem: Environmental > Aquatic > Marine > Volcanic ...
GGAGAGTCGCTTCTTTGAATGATGGCAAATATAAGAATAATGGCAAAAACCATAACCAGAGAGATCCAGATAAGTATCCCGACGTGGCTCTGTAGTGAGTAAAACAGGGAAGCCAACATGAGCAAGATTATAAAAATGACAGCAAAGATATTAAAAAGTATCCTGCTTATTTTCGATACCTGGGGTTTTTTATCTGGTTGCGGGGTGTATCTCCCACATATCTTCTTAAACTCTTCTTTTTTGGAGAATCTTTTGAGGTGAATATATATCCCCAGATAGATAAGAAGGACATACGCAAAGAAAAAATAGGTGGGCAAGACTGCAAAGAAAATAGCTACGAGAAGTGGAACAAAGAACAGATATAAGGAGACCTTCCTCGTCTTAATATCCAAATCATATACCGGCTCTAAAATGATGTTATCCACCATGCGGATAAGGAAAAATAATGTGATAGCAGAGAATAGAAATTCAAATATCAGAAATCCAATGATATCTTCTTCCAGCGTCGTTGGAAAGGGGGAGATATCTGCCATGAGTAGTCCAGCGAAGCCCGCAATCAGAACTTGAATGGAAGTGAAGAGTTTTCGACACTTGGGGTCCAATGCATATTCGGAGTTTTTCTTCATTTTGTCATCTCCGTCCACCAATGGGGCATCATCATTGTGTGGCTTCCTGTGTCTCATGATTCTATCTCCACCTTAGATATACGCACAGGATATATTTAAATTCTTTGGCGAGGGCGTGAGTCTGCAGGCGGGGTTCTTGCGACCTTTAGGTTTGGGCGAAATAATTTCCGTACTCTACAACAGCATCATTGCAAGGAAACCCTTTTATCCTATCTCTTTTTTAAAGGGGCATGAACACGCAAGAGCGGATAGATCTGGTGAAGAGAGGCGCAAGCGAGCTCATTACCGAAAAGGAACTGATTAAACTGCTGGAGGAGAAGGAGAATCCGAAGGCATATATTGGCTTTGAGCCTTCTGGTCTCGTGCACATCGCTCAGGGGATGATATGCGCAGCCAAAATAAAGGAGCTGGAGAAAGCAGGCTTCCGTGTAAGCATACTCCTTGCCGACTGGCACGCATTTATAAACGACAAGATGGGGGGAGATATAGAAAAGATAAGGGTCGCTGGAGAGTATATGAAGGATGCATTCCTTGCTCTTGGTGTGGATCCGACGATGACGGATTTCGTCTGGGCATCCGAGCTTATAGATCGCGCAGACTACTGGGAGAAGGTCCTGAGAATCGCAAAATCCTCCTCTCTTTCCCGGATAAGGAGGACGCTGACGATAATGGGCCGCAAAGAAGGGGATGAGAACATGGATACCTCAAAGCTGATATACCCATCCATGCAGGCCGCAGACATATATGCTCTCGGCGTGGACCTTGCATATGGAGGAATGGATCAGAGGAAGGCGCACATGCTGGCAAGGGATGCTGGAGAGAAACTCGGATGGAAGAAACCGATTGCACTTCATACTCCGCTTATATCCGGGCTGAAGGGAGGGAACCGAATGGATCCCGTGGATGCCAAGATGTCCAAGAGCGACCCAGATGCAGCCATCCTTATACACGATTCACCGAAGGACATAAAGAGAAAGCTGAAAAAGGCCTACTGCCCTGAAGGAGATGCGGAAGGGAATCCAGTGATGGAGATATGCAGGTACATCGTATTCCCGCAGGCTGGCCATCTCACCATTGAGAGGCCGGAGAAATGGGGAGGAAACATGGAGTTCACTTCCTATGAGGAGCTGGAACGGGTGTTCATGAACAGAGAGCTGCACCCGATGGACCTGAAAAACGCTGTGGCCGCAACACTGGCCGACCTGCTGGCTCCCGTCAGAAAGTACTTTGAGAATAAACCAGAAAACCTGAAAAAGATGATGGAGATGAGACAAAAATGAGCGAAAACTCAGTATCCGGCGGTATATTCACAGGAACAATACTGCTATTCATCGGCTTAGGAATGCTACTGGGCCAGACCGGAGCGTTCGTGCTGATCGGCATAGGTGCGGCCTTCATAATAACAGGCCTGCTGAAATGGGCAAAGCGGGAGAAAAGGGACTAGTCTCTCTTGCGTCCCCTCAACCACTCCTTTGTCTTCTCAACAGCCATATGTATCATGGCCTCTGCATCGCCGACCCCACTCACTCCTGCAGCAGCCGCATGGCCGCCCCCTTCCGTGAATGTCTCGGCACCGAGCTCTGAGAGGAGTTCCGCAAGGTTAAACCCGTTTTTCACGATGGAATAGCTGGCTCTGGCACTGATTCTGAACCTATTCTTCCTCTGAGATGCCACGAATACTGCATCCGCACCGAGATTGACGATGGCTCGAGATATGGAGGCCTCAAACGCACTGCCGACAGACTGGGCTATGATGTATCCACAGCACCGCTCAAACCGCATCCTCTGTGCCCCTTTCAGGACAGAGATTGTCTCAGAGATGTCCCGAACAGCAGATATTCCGTTTAGAACATCTCCCAATTCGATGTCTGCTTCCTCCATGATTTCATAGGCCGTGTGGAATGTCTCTCTGTCCGCGAAGTGGAAGTGGCCGGTGTCGGTGATGATTCCTGCGAGGAGAAGTTCTGCCGCCTCTTTACTCAGGTCCTCCCGCCTGCCCCATCGGGTAATAAGGCCCCATACGACCTCTGCACAGGAGCTCCTCTGCTCAATCAGCATAATCGGAGAACGCCAGTCTCCAGATGTGGCGTGGTGGTCTATGACTATCAGCCGCTCGTCACCAGCAATCTCCATACCAAGCGGGCCCAGCTGTTTCGGCGATGAGGTATCCACAACAACGATGCTGGAATAGTCAGAAATGTCCACCTCTTCTTTTAGCTGGAGAGCGTAACGCTCCACAAGAATCCGGCTTATCCGGTCAAGGCCATCCGGCGCATATACCTCTGTATCTGGAAAGATGCTGGCCAGTGCAACTGCGCTACCGAGTGCGTCAGGGTCCGCATTGCCGTGCATCAGAATCAGCGTGTGGCCGAGACTGAGCCGCTGGAGAATATCCTCAGGAGCAGGCATAACGATAGAAAAGACGGGAGATATATCAAAGTTTGCAGGGCAGATAATTCCACAATCTTAAATACCTCCCTCCCTTCCCCCTTAATCGGTGACCTCATGCTCAGGGCAGAGATAAGGATAGAACTGAAGAAAGGGGTGGCTGACCCCGAGGGACAGAATGTAAAAAAGACGCTGGAACTGCTCGGTTTTAGGGGTATAGCGTCTGTAAGCAGCGTGAAGATGTTCATTGTGGATATGGAGACCGACGACAGGGAAGAGGCCGCACGGAACGCAGAGGAGATGTGCACGAAACTGCTGGCCAACCCGGTCATTCAGAACTACAGCATCAGAATTGAGGGATGAGGATGGATTTTTACATCAAAAAGAGGGCGCCGTTTCCCTTCTTCGAGGTTGACCTGCTGGATGCGGACGACCCGACTCTTCTGACTATCAGCAAAGAAATGGAGCTTGGCCTCAATCTGGAGGAGATGAAGCGCGCGCAGGACTACTTCAGAAAAGAAGGGCGTAATCCAACCGATCTGGAGATGCAGGCCCTCGGCCAGGCATGGAGCGAACATGCATGCTACAAGAGTTCCAGAGCTCTGCTTGTGAAGTACTTTGGAGGCATAGATACACCCGATGTTCTTTCAAGGGGGGATGCCGGAGTTATACGCTTCGATGACGAGCACGGCTATGCCCTCCGTATAGAATCGCATAATCACCCCTCTGCGGTGGAGCCGTATGGGGGGGCCGCTACGGGAATCGGAGGAATAGTAAGGGATGTTCTCTGCATGGGAGCCCAGCCGATTGGACTCATTGATCCCCTCTTCTTCGGCCCGCTGGACACGAAGCCAGATGAGCTTCAGAAAGGGATTAAACACCCGAGATACCTCTTCTCCGGCGTGGTCGATGGAATCCGTGACTACGGAAACCGGCTCGGCATCCCGACCATCAGCGGAGGGGTCTATTTTGACCGTTCTTACACGGGCAACTGCCTTGTGAATGTAGGATGCGTGGGCATAGCAAAGGAGAGGAATATCCAGAAAAATGCGGTGAAAAAACCAGGCGACCTCTTTGTTCTCGTCGGCGGAAAGACCGGACGCGACGGGATACACGGCGTCACCTTTGCATCCGCTGTTCTGACAGAGGAATCGGAGACGGAATCCCGTGGTGCTGTGCAGCTCGGGGACCCGATAACAGAGGAGCCGTTGATTCACGCATGCCTGGAGGTTGCGGACCGTGGACTTCTTCAGGGGATGAAGGACCTTGGAGGCGGCGGACTTTCCTGCGTGATCGGAGAGATGGCCCTCGATGGCGGCTACGGGGCAGAGGTTGAGCTGGATAAAGTGCCGCTCAAGGAGAAGGGGATGCTCCCATGGGAGATATGGATTTCTGAGTCTCAGGAAAGAATGATGCTTGCAGTGGACCCTGCCAACCTTGATGAGGTCATGGAGGTGTTTGGGCTCTACGATGTGGAGGCTAATGTCGTCGGCAGAGCTGTTCCGGAAAAGAAGGTCAGGATCAATTACATGGGGGTCAGGGTTGCAGAGATAGACCTCGAATTCTTTACCAGATGTCCGTCATATAATCGACCGATGAAAAAGCCAGAAAGGATGATTGAAGAAAGGGAGCCAGAAGCCCCTGCAGACTGGGGGAAAGTGCTTCTGAAGATGCTCTCTGACCAGAATGTGGCCAGCAGGGACTGGATTATCCGCCAGTACGACCATGAGGTAAGGGCGGCAACGGTAATAAAACCGCTTCAGGGGAAGACAGGAAAGTGGTCCCATGGCGATGCATCCATACTGAAGCCGCTGCCAGATTCGTACAGAGGGCTGGCGGTCTCCACAGCGACAAGCCCATGGGTGACTGCAATCGACCCGTATCGCGGCGGAAAGCTGGCAATGGACGAGGCCTGTCGCTCTCTGATAGCGGTGGGTGCGCGGCCGAAGGCGATAAGTGACTGCCTGAATTTTGGAAACCCGGAGGTGCCAGAGAGGATGTGGGAGTTTGCAGAGGGCGTCAGAGGGCTCGGCGAGGCCTGTACCTACCTTAACATCCCTGTTCCATCCGGCAATGTGAGCTTCTACAACGAATCGCACGAGGGATCCATAATTCCAACAATAACAATCCTCAGCACGGGAATCATCGACGACATAAGAAAGGCGGTAACGACAGACCTGAAAGGGGAGGACAATCTCCTGTTTCTGGTGGGAAAACCCGGAAAAGAGATGGGGGGTAGCCTCTACTACAGGCTCTACAATGGCAGTTCTTCCGCTGTCCCGGATGTGGACCTTGAACAGCTGAAAAAGAGAGGGGATGAGATGCTGATGGCCATGGATGAACGGCTCATAGAATCCGCACATGACATCTCAGATGGCGGACTGGCCGTGGCTCTTGCAGAGATGTGCCTCGGCGGCGATATCGGTGCGGATATAGACCTTGCGCTTATTGATAACGAGCTCAACGAAGATATACTGCTCTTCTCCGAATCACCGAGCCGCTGGCTTATCGAGGTGGCAGAGGACAAAAGGGAAGAGGTAGAGGAAAGGATTCCGGAGGCGCTCTATATCGGAAAGACAGGGGGAAGAGAAATGAAGGTCAGAATGGGTGAGAAGACGCTGATTGAAATCGAACTGGAGAGGATGAGAGAGGTCTGGCAAAAGACACTCTGGGAGCTGATGGGGTAATAGCATGAACAGAGAAGATATCAGGGTTGCAATTCTGAGAATAGAGGGAACAAACTGCGAGGACGAGTCGTTTCAGGCCTTCAGGGAGCTGGGAACCACCCCAGAATATGTGCATCTGAAACAGCTGACCGTCAGAGGCATCAGGAACTCAAGAAGGCTCTCTGACTTCCAGATTGTCATGTTCCCCGGAGGCTTTTCCGCAGGAGACTATGTGCGCGCAGGAGCGATTCTGGCCGCCAGAATAAAGAGCAAACTGGAAGGGGACCTCAGAGAGTACATAGAGAACGGATATCCGATGATTGGGGTCTGCAACGGGTTTCAGGTGATGGTGGAGCTCGGCATTCTGCCGGGACTGGACGGGGCTGTAGCAAGACGCCCGGAAGCGGCACTCTTCACCAACGACTCAGCCAGATTCGAGTGCAGACCAACGCTTCTGAAGCATGTCAACCGCGGAAACTCAAAATTCACCAGCAGAATTCCCCGGGGCGATATCAGGCTCATACCTTCCGCCCATGCAGAGGGGAAACTCATATTTGCGCCCGAAAGGAAGGAGGAGATAATGCGCAGGCTGGGGGAGAACGACCAGATTGTCTTCAGATATGTGGACCCGAAAGGGAATGAAAACGCTGGCTACCCATGGAACCCGAACGGAACCGAGGGGAATATTGCAGGGATAACGAATCCGTCCGGTACAGTACTGGGAATGATGCCACATCCGGAAAGGGTCTTCACACCCTACACGCACCCGGACTGGACGAGAAAAACAGTAAAGGAAGGGGCTGGCAGGGCGATATTTGAATCTATAGTGGAGTATGTGCAGAGAACATTCTGAGTAATCAGGAGGAAGAAAGGGCATTCAGGGCATCCTCTGCCTCTTTGAAATCTGGGTCTATCTCCAGTGCACGAATGAACGCCCGTCTGGCCCGTCTCGGGAATCCAAGGGCTGCAAGAGCAATCCCCTTGTTGCACCAGGCCCATACATAATCCTCCCGTATATTCACTGCCCTGTTGTAGCAGCGGAGGGCCTCGCGATACCTCTTCTGGCGGTTGTACATCACACCGAGGTTGTTCCATGCACTTATATTATTCGGGTCCAGAGCCACTACCTTCTCAAAGGCCTTTGATGCCCTTGGATAGTCCTTCATGCGGCTCAAAGCCTTGGCAAGATTGAACCACGAGGTGGTATAGTTTCGGTCCAGAATTACGGCCCTTTTGTAGAACTCCACCGCTGTTTCGTCGTCCCCCAGCCGGGAAGCAGAGAGGCCGCAGTTGTTCCAGCCAATCGGATCATCTGGCATCTTCTTCGTGTATTCCCTGTAGAATTCGAGGGCCTGTTCGTAGTTGGCGGTCAGAAAGAGAATATCGCCAGCAAGCATGAGATTCCCATGATGGCCGTGAAGCACTGCAGTATCCAGAGAATCAATAATCTCAAGAGCAGGGGCAGAAAAAGACTCCCTCAGGCCCTTTAAACCGACATCACCGTGGTCAATGGCCGTGTTTACCTCCCTCAGAACAGGGCGAACCGCAGAAAGAGGCCCAGAAAGGACCCACTCTGTAACACCAGAAAGCTCAGATTCAGCGAGGTGATTAAGACACTTCAGAACGGCCTCCCTCGCTCCATCCTCGGCCCGCAATGGACAGGAAGAACATATGGCCTCATCAGGTACAATTCTCTTTGACAGAGGGCATCGTTCCGGACGGGCAGAGGCTTCGGGCATCTTTACACCGTGAAAAGTAATGACGAGAGGGTATTTAATTGTTTTTGAGAGAGGAGTTATGAGAAACGGCAGGGAAAGAAGAAAGGAAAATGCACCCACCTCTCTTCTCTCTGCCTGCATCTCCATCGCGGTAAGATTAAATATGGATTGGAATTTATGGCCGATAGATAGATGCTGAGGTAGCGAACCGACGCACTTGCTCCAATTGATGTTGCGTCTATATCTACCCAGTGTTTATCCGATTTACCCGTGCTGAGGTAGCCATTCAGTGCACTTTGCCCAGTTGTTTGGAGCACCTCTATCTACCTCAGCATTTATCCGATTTACCCGTGCTGAGGTAGCTAAGCCCGGTTCACGGCGGTGGCCTTGAGAGCCACTGGGAGTAATCCCACGGGAGTTCGAATCTCCCCCTCAGCGCTCTCCTCTCTTCATTTTAATCAGAGAGCGCTTTGTCCTTCTTGCGTTCGGACTCAGCGTATTTTTTCCAATAGCACAGTAAAATACTGGGCAGTGGGAGATGAGAACGAAAGGCTGGATTAAATGGATTAAAGCCTTAAATTTCGAATCTCCCCCTCAGCGTTTTTCTTCCACCCATTTTGCCGAGAAAAACGCGAGTTCGGGCCGAATGACCCTTACTCAGCGCCATTCCTTTTCCTATCTCTCAGGGAAAAAACCTTTTATCCGCAGGCCCATTTACCTTCATGAACTGCAGGGCTGCAGAGATGCTGAAGAGAATCGCACTCATGGGAGGCCATTCCGGAAGTACAATTATGACCTCATCATCCCAGATGGCCAGATATCTTGGAATAAGCCAGCAGACGGCCTCCTCCCTTATTCTGAAACTGCTGAACGACGGCCTGATAACTCGCAGTTTTTCCGGCAGAAGACAGGTGATAGGCCTTACTGAGAAGGGGCTTCGACTCCTGCAGGCAGAGTATCTCGATTACAGGCGAATCTTCGAGAAACAGGGCGAGCTCGCTCTTGAGGGGCGTGTGGTCAGTGGCCTGGGAGAAGGCAGATACTACCTTTCTCAGACAGAGTACATTGTTCAGATAGAAAAACTTCTCGGTTTTCGACCATTCCCCGGCACGCTGAACATAAGGCTCAGCCCCGGTTCCCCTGCACTTCCAGAGCAGAGCGGAAGGATCATAAACGGCTTTGAAAGCAACGGGCGGGCCTTCGGCGATGTTATCGTATTTCCTGCGCGCATAAAGAATACTGAATGTGCTCTCATAATCCCCCGCAGAACCCACCACAGAGATGCCGTCGAAATCATTGCTGCAGAAAATCTGAGGAATGCGCTCGGCCTGAACGATGGGGATGCCGTGAAGATTAAGGTCTTTCTGGATTGAGACTATTTCTTCTTCAGATATCTCGCAATGCCCCTTGCTGCCGCCTTCCCGTCGGCCGATGCACTGATAATGTCCTTCTTCTTATTCACAGCGTCTCCGCCCGCAAATATTCCAGGGATGGAGGTCATCTGGCTCCTGTCAACCTTTATGTTATTCCTGTCCATCTCCAGCTTATCCTGAATCTCTTTTGGAAGGAATGAGAAGTCAATCGTCTGACCGGTTGCCTCGATTACATAATCGCACTCTATGAAATACTCCTGGTCCTTTATCGGCTCGGGTCTGGCCCTTCCCCCGTCCTCTGGCTCAATCATCCGGTTCTTCCAGTATTTGACACCTTTCAGTTTCTTTGTGGCTGGGTCCTGAACATACTCAAATGGGGTAACCATCCATATGAAATCAACCCCCTCCTCTATGGCCTCCTCGAGCTCTTCCTCAGCATTGCTGGTTCCTGCGCTCGGGCGGTCTTCCTTCCTTCTTCTGTAGAATACAGAGACCTCTGAAGCCCCAAGACGGATGGATGTTCTGGCCGCGTCGAGAGCTGTGAATCCACCGCCAACAACAAGGACTTTCTTTCCATGCACAGGTATATCCTCGCCCAGAGCAATTCTCTTAAGGAAATCTATCGCATGGAAAACGCACTCGTTATCCTCCCCCTCGCATCCAACCATGCGCGGCTTGTGGTTTCCCGCACCGATGAATATTGCATCATAATTCCTCTGAAGCTCTTCAAAGGGGATATCGGTTCCAACCTTTGTGCCGTACTTTATCTCCACCCCCGGCAGAGACTCTATAAATTCGACCTCCTTCTCTATAACATCCATGGAAAGCCTGTACCTCGGAATCCCCACACTCATCATGCCTCCAGGAACATCAAGGGCCTCGAATATGGTGGAGGAAATGCCTTCCAGAGCAAGATAGTACGCTGCAGTGAGACCTGCCGGGCCAGCACCGATTATGGCGACCTTCTTGCCTGTTTCCGGCTTTATATCGGGTTTTACCACATCAGCATAGTTTTCAACAGAGCTGGATATAAAGCGCTTCACATGCCGTATTGCTAGAGGATCTCCATTCTTTCCAACAACGCAGGCATCCTCACACGCATGGGTGCAGACGGTACCGCATATCTGGGGAAGTGGGAGATTCTTGAATATGATAGAGATACCCTCTTCAACATCACCACGGGCGGCGGCCATCAGGTATTCTGGAATATTGACTCTTGCCGGACAGGCCTGAATACATACACCACATGAAAAACATCTGCTGGCCTCGATTGCTGCCTCTTCTGGAGTGTACTCATAGACATAGGTATCAAAATCCTTTTTTCGTTCCTCTGGCGGGCGGTGTTTCACCGGAACCCTTACATATCGATCCGTAACATTCTGCGAAGTCATGATTTCACATCCCATGGGGGATTAATGCATTTTACATCAATATTTAAAAGTATCGCCCAATCGTAGCGATGGTTATCATATATCGTGCCAGTATTTGTCAGTAAAACCATAGAAAATAATAAATACGATGCGCAGATTACTAATCGATTACATGCACTGCAAACTGGGACACACACCTGAACACTTCGGATTCTGCAGCAGATGGGAGGGAGCGCGGGGAATGACGGCCATGCCGATGGTGGAGAACATCTGCGAGTACTGTATCTACTGGGTAGACGACGATATAGAGGAAGGACTGGAGCAGGAAGAATAAGAAGAAAAAGAGCCATGCTACTGACAAAAACTCTTTTATCCCCCTTATCTTTTCCACCCGCATGAGCGAATACAACATCAGGGAGCAGGAAGAGCTCTGGCGACAGATGTGGAAGGACTGGAAACTCTACAGATTTGACTTTGATTCCGATAAGCCGGTCTACAGTATAGACAACCCGCCGCGCTATGCCTCTGGAGCACTGCACCTGGGACACGCCACAGGTTATACGCTCATAGATTTTGCGGCCAGATACCACCGCATGAGAGGGTACAATGTATTTTTCCCACTCTGCTTTGATGTGAATGGTACGCCAATCGAGGTAAAGCTGGAAAAGGAGAAGGGGATCACCAAGCTGGATGTGGAGAGGCACAAATTTATCGAGATGTGCCGCGAATTTGCAAACCGCCAGATAGATGAGATGATACACCAGTTCGAGATTCTTGGAGAGAGTATGGACCCCTCGGTATACTACCAGACAGACGCCGAGTACTACCGCAGAATCACACAGATAACATTTCTGAAGATGCTGGAGAAGGGGCTGGTTTACAGGGGAGAATTTCCAATCAACTGGTGCCCGCGCTGCATGACCGCTCTGGCGGACGCAGAGGTTGAGTATGCGCACAACATCACTAAACTGAACTATATTCGCTTCATAATAGAAGGGGAGGAGGAGTTTGCCACGATTGCTACCACAAGACCTGAGCTTCTGCCCTCCTGCCAGATTGTCGCCGTACATCCAGATGATGAGAAGAACAGGCACCTCATAGGAAAAACTCTGATAACCCCAATATTCGGGAAGAAGGTGAAGGTTATTGCAGACGAAGGAGTGGACCCGGAATACGGCACAGGCATTGTTATGATATGCACCATCGGTGACAAGGACGATCTGGAATGGGTGCATAAGTACAATCTTCCAATTGAGATGTCCATCGACCCGGAAGGAAAGATGCTGGATATTGCAGGAAAGTACGCCGGTATGACGATAAAGGAGGCCCGAGCCGCCATAATCAAGGACCTGGAGAAGGAGGGGCTTCTGATAAAACAGGAGGACAACGAGCAGAATGTCGGTCTATGCTGGAGGTGTAAAACGCCGATAGAGTTCCTGCAGGTACCTCAGTGGTTCCTTAAGACTATAGAATTCAAGGAGGAAATAAAGAGAATCGGGGAAGAAATAAACTGGTTCCCTGAGTTCATGAAGGTGCGGCTGAACGAGTGGGCGGATTCCCTGAGCTGGGACTGGGTAATATCAAGGCAGAGGTACTTTGCAACACCCATACCTGTCTGGCACTGCAAGTCGTGCGGCCACATTGTCCCGGCAAGAGAGGAGGACTGCTATGTTGACCCAACGCTGGATGAACCACCGGTAGAGCGATGCCCGAAGTGTGGGGGCGAGCTTGAAGGGTGTCCCGATGTATTCGACACATGGATGGATTCATCCATATCGCCGCTGTACAACACCTTCTATCTGAGGGATGAGGAGCGCTTCAAGAAGCTCTATCCGATGACGCTGAGACCTCAGGGGCACGACATCATACGGACATGGGCCTTCTACACAATCCTTCGGGAATACCTGCTCACCGGAGAAAAACCGTGGGAGAACATCATGATTCATGGGTTTATCATGGCCCCGGATGGCACGCCGATGCACGCATCCGCTGGAAATGTTATAGACCCACTCCCAATCATAGAGGAGTACGGCGGGGACGCCATGAGGTACTACGCATCCACCTGTTCGCTCGGAACCGACCACGCATTCAGGATAGAGGAGGTGAAGCACGCAACCCGCTTCATGCAGAAGTTCTGGAACATGCAGGGCCTGATAAGCAGGGGAATAAAGAAGAAGCCAGATCGGCCGGAAAAACTGCGCATCGTGGACCGCTGGATACTCAGCCAGTTCAACAGAGTCGTGGAAAGGATTACAGACAACATGGAGAACTACCAGTTTGACAGGGGCATGAAGGAGCTGGAGATGTTTTCATGGCATGTTGTTGCAGACCACTATCTGGAGATGGTGAAACACCGCATATACTCTGGAGATGACCCTGCGCTGGAATACACGCTCTACACAATCGGCCTTGGAATGACGAAGCTGCTGGCTCCCTTCCTGCCATACCTTGCGGAAGCAGTCTATCAGGAGCACTATGCCGATAAGGAGGGGATAAAAAGCATTCACATCTCCTCGTGGCCGGAGCCGGGAGAGCCAGACCCGGAAGCAGAGGAACTCGGCGATCTGGTGAAGGAGATAATTTCAGAGATACGGGCCTGGAAGGCCGCAAAAAAGATGCCGCTCGGCGCAGAACTCAAGACCGTGGAGATAATAGGTGAGAAAGCGGAATACCTCCTTGGGAACGAGAGCGATATCGCCGCTACGGTCAAGGCGAAGAAGATTGTTCTGAAAAAGAAGGAGCATACGGATGAGAGGGTAACGGGCGCAAGGCCAGTGTATTCAAGGATTGGGCCGAAATTCAGAGAGAACGCAAAGCATGTGATGGAGTTTATTGCAGAAAGTAAGCCGGAAGAGCTGTATGAAAGTGTGAAAAACGGACCGGTAAAGATAGAGCTACCGGATGGGGAGAGCACAGAACTGATGGAGGACGAGATTGAGTTCGAGAAAACTCTCGTCTCCCACGGCATGGATGTCGACAGCATCAGCATGAAAGGGATTGTAATACTCATAGAGAAGTAGAAGAGAAATAGAAAGAAAAGGAAGGCGAGATGATGACAGAGATAAGACTATCCAGAATAATCGAGGAACAGATAAAGAAGCCGAGTCCCATCAGACAGATAATGAAGATGGCCGACCGAAAGAACATAATCAGTATGGGTCTTAATCCAGACGATGTGATATCCTTCGGTGGAGGCTGGGTGAATCACGAAGCCCCTGAATTAATGAGAAAGAAGTATATGGAGATTGCAGAGGACCCGGCACGCTTTCATGAAAGCGGTGCATACAGCCCGACCCCCGGATACCCTGAACTGAGGGAGCAACTGGCCATCTTTGAGGAGAAAATCTTCGGAGTGAAGGACATAGGGGCCGAGAATATAATCGTTGGCCAGAGCTCCACACAGATGACTCACGACCTCTTTGTCTCACTTGCAGACCCGGGAGAGAAGGTCATCCTCCTCGACCCGACCTATGCGAACTACAGCGGCCAGATAGATTTTGCGCTTGCAGGAACAGGAGGAAGCCAGAGGGGAAATGAGGTGTCTGCAAAGGACATCGTGCGCCTGAATGTCTTTGACCCGGAGGAATGGAAATACCTGCCTGATGAAGACGGGGTGATAAAAGAGCTTGAAAAAATAATAAAAACGGAGCGGCCGAGGATGATAATAATCCCCTCACCAGACAATCCAACAAGCCAGATAATGCCCCACAGACTCGTAAAAGAGATAATGGAGATCTGCGAGAAAAACGGGATATTTGTGATGCTGGACTTCGCCTATAAAACACAGTACTTCTCTGAGAGGCCACCGGAATACTTCTCATGGTCCCCGAGCGACTACCCGCACATGATTGCAATGCACTCGAACTCCAAGTGGGCCAGAGGACTCGGCAGAAGACTGGGCTGGATAGAAGCGACCCCGAAGGTTATAGAGGCGATGGAGAGGGTGCAGCAGTGCTCTATACTCTGTCCTGATACACTCCACCAGATGGCCATAACAGAGTATCTGCAGGAGGAAATACCCTCAGGGGGGTTGAAAAAGTATCTGGACGATGTGAGGTACAGGTATAAAGCCACGGCTGATGTGACACTTAAGGCCATAGATGAGCATCTCGGAATGAGGAGACTGGTGCCGCAGGGTGGGCTCTACACCGTCATGGATGTGGGAATGGATGCAGACAGATTCATGCTTGAGGTTCTGAGAAACACCGGCGTTCTCTTCATACCCGGTGGCGGATTTGGCGAGAGCATAAAGAACGGTGTGAGAATCTCATACGGGCCGCTCATAAACGACCACGATAAGATAAGGGAAGGAATGGAAAGAGTGGGAGAGTTCGTGAAGGGAATGTGAGAGAGAAGGGGGAGATAAGCCCAAAAACGAAGGGCGTCTTCATTCTCTGCACTTATTTCCGCTCCGATTCCTGTGGAGTTCCAACGATTTGTAGAGATATTCACCAAGAAATGAGGAGAGAATCATGATGGCGGCCAGCCACACCCCGACCCTGTTCTGAGAATACTGCTGGATAATCAGGACCGCAAGTGCGACAAGAGATGTGGCAAAGCCGAGGAGTGGGATGGCCCTGCCTCCTGATATTTCTCTGGATAATCTGAATCCAACAAGATTAACGGCAGCGAAGATGGATATAAAACCCACACTTCCGCTGGTGGAGATGGTCTCAAGGTTCATGGTGTTTGTTATCAGGAGAGTGAGTATCGTTGTAATCAGCAGGCCAAGCGGGTGGCCCCACAGTTTATAGGTAAACTGATGCGGTAGTTCATCATCCTCTCCAATCTCATAACTGACCCTGCTCCCCCCTAACAGGGATGCATTGATGGCGGAGAAGGTTGAAATCAGAGCGGCGATGGTTATCAGGATAAAGCCTGGCTGTCCCAGAACTGGCATGGCAGCTTCGGCCAGAACATAGTCCTCTGCATGGGCGATTTCGGGAAACGGCAGGGACCCGACTGTTACAATGGCAATAACGATGTACAGCAGGATTACTGAGATTACTGTGATATAGTAGGCCTTCGAAACATTCTTCCTGGGGTTCTCAATATCCGGCACCGCATTGGCAATTAATTCAAACCCTTCGTATGCAACAAAAATCACCATCCCGCCGGCGATTAAGTGAATAGGGCTCACCCAGTTATCAATGCCGAGCTGTGAAAGATTTGGATTTCCAAAGAGACCATAGATGCCAGCAACAACAAAAACCGCAAGGATAATCAGCTTGAGAGAGACCGCAACCGATTCGATTCTGCCAACAACCCTGATTGAGTAATAATTAATCAGGGAACCCGCCATTATGACCGCAGTTGCGTAGATGTGGTAGTTTAACTGATCAGAGCCCGGTAGGCGATACAGATGAGGGGCATAGGAACCAAAAGCGGATGCGTACAGGGATAACATAATGATATAACTTATCCAGAGCAGGTTATTCATTCCGCCGCTGAAAACCGTCCTCCCGAACCCCTGATTTATAAACCTCACAGTCCCGCCCCTGTCGGGATATGCCAGAGAGAGCTTCACATAGCTGTAGGAAGTTATCAGAGCCAGAAGCCCGGCTATCAGGAATGCAAGCGGTGTAGCACCTCTCGCCAGTGATACCGCCAGCCCCAGAACTGCAAAGATTCCGCCCCCTACCATTCCGCCAATACCTATGGAGATTGCTTCCTTAAGGCCAATCTTTTTGCCCATCTTATCATCCCGCAGACCTGTCCGCTGTCATGGAAACAGCTTATGCCACCAAATCTGTGACAGAGGCAGATAGCAGGGAGAGTAGATAAAAGTGTCTCCAATTATCAGGGGTCTAAGGAATTGTTTCAAAGTTCCGCAGGATTTTGCAAGTGGGCAGAAGGCGCAGGACAGGCCCATCTATCTATATCTCCTTCCTGAGACTTCTTTAACGCCAAGCCAAGTGTTTTTTACAGGTTTACATCTATTATAGGCCATTATAGGCATCATTTTATCATGTCCCGTGTGTTCAATTTCGGCACCAGACACCACAAATATTATATATTTGGCTACAATGCCCACCCATGAATCCCACAGAATATGCAATAATTGGGGTCCTTGTGGCCCTAGTTGGCATTTTAATCTATGAAAAATACACACTGAGAGCATATAGCGAGGAGAAAAAAAGGATTGAAGAAGATATCTCGCTTTCTCAGAAATACGCACCAAAAAAGGCGCTGGGCATGCTCTATGTTGCTCTCGTAAACGGCGCCAACGGAGCGATCTTTGTTCTGCTGGCACTGGTGTTATTCTATGCGAACGACATGGGGTCGATTAGAGCATCCCTCAGTGCAAAATACATCCTCATACTCGGTTTTTCAGTACTGATAGCAAATCTATCTGTGATTCCAATAGCAACAGAGGCGATGAAGGATATAGTATACTTCCCCTCTGTGAAAGTGCCAAAAGAAATAAGAGATATAAAAGATATGGACGAAAGAACCAGAAAGGAGAAGGAGTTCTATGAGAACGAGGGGATAAAGAACGGAAGTAAAAACTTTGGGAAGCATCTGATCCTTATGAGCATGCCTGAAACACTAATCATATTCGCTTTCATAGTCTTTTTCCTGATATCTAACAATGGAAAGATGACCGAGGCTCTTGCGGAGAATCTCTTCACAATAGGGCTTGTTTTCGTGCTTCTGGCTGCTATGGCCATCCCCATTATGAAAAAGGCCGCCGAGATTCCAATCGAGAAGCTTCCGAAGAAGCTGATAATCGCATACCTGGCCTATGTCCCAGCAACGGTAGGATTTGTAATAATAATTATGTACATGATTATGGGCGCCTGATAAAAACTCTCTTCGCTGTCAGGTCCAAGAGCGCCATGAATTCTCTTATTGTACGACAAAGCGTTGTGTACGCTGGAGAATCTTCATCTGGCCCTCTCGAGTTTAAGCGAAATAATTTCCGTACTCTACATCATGCAACAATGACCGAAAAGTATTTATAGAACTTCAGATGTATTACTATATGAGACTTCCCCCTATGCTCTATGGGTGCGATGGGGGATGTCTAAAGAAATTTAAAGAGGTGATAAAATGACAAGAAGAATCTGGAGAAGAAGGGATGACGACGACAGAGATCCATTCGATGACTGGTTCGACAGATGGGGTTCTATTGATAAGGGATTTCCATCCTTTGGATCAGATATATTTGAGGAGTTTGAAGAGCAGTTCAGGAGGACCGAGGAGTACATGAACCGCATATTCCGGGAGGCATACAGGAATGCATCGAGAAGAGATGCCCCAGCAGCGGAAGGAGGTGGGCCTTATGTCTACGGCTGGTCCTTCAGGGTTGGCCCAGACGGCGTCCCCCATTTCGAGGAGTTTGGCAATGTACCCAGAATGGAAGCCATAGGAGAGGGATCCAACTATTTTGAAAGCAGGGAGCCTCTGGTCGATGTGATAGAAGGAAAGGACAAAATCAGCGTGACCGCAGAGGTGCCCGGTGTGGACAAGGATGACATAGAAGTAGAGGTGACTGAAGACTCCCTTACAATCCGTGTCGATAAAGAGGACAGAAAATACTACAAACAGATAGAACTGCCCGCACCTGTGGATTCAAACTCGGCAGCAGCAACCTACAGGAACGGAATCCTGGACATAGAGCTGAAGAAGCTCATGCCTGAAGAGAAAAAGGGCAGAAAGATTAACATCAAGTAAGGCCAGCTAAAACCCCTTCCTTTTATTTTCTCTTGCTTTCTCTTTCTTCCAATTACCGGTTTCTTCTGCTGTGTCTGGAGCCCTGCCCTTTATTGGTATTCTTTCCTCCTCCCCTCTGCTTCTTTCGTCTATCTGACTGCTTTTTGCTTACTTCCCTCTTTGGCCCTCTTTTCCTGCGCAATGGAGCCTCTTTTCTGGTGTTTTTAATCTCCTCAAGCCGGGCCTCGAGGTCGGCCTTTAATCTGTCTGATATATCGGCACCACCAAATGCATCTGCGCGCGCAGCTATGGAGATCTTTCCCGCAATCGCTCTGGCAATGCTCCCCCTCTGCCACGGCGGGGCTGAATGAAGCATCGGATGCTGAAATATGATCCCGTGCTTTGGTCCTGCACTTCCCTCTTTGATGTGCCTGAACATTGCAGCCTCTGCACCAAGCAACTGAACGGTTCCGGATGGGAGAATGGCCAGCCTTTTTAATCCACCAGCAAGAGAGATAAGTCTTGCACCAAGAATCGGACCTATGAGTGATGAGAGATTTGGGGCAATCTGCTGCATCTTCTTCTCTATATAGCGGCTGATTGTGTTCATTTCCTCAAATGTGGATTTTGTGAGATTGGCCAGAGAGCGCATGACCTCCATATCATCATCCGATATCTCACGGATAAAGAGCGGGGTGCTGTCAATTTCCATACCTTTCTCCTCCAGTGCTTCCATGATTTCCTCGCGCCTTCCGTGTTCTGCAATGAATCCTATCAGCTCCTCCTCACTTTTCAGGAGAGATGGCAGTTCCGGGAAATACAGCGAATACCATGCCCTTGTTCTTTCAGCCATAAGGTTTGCCTTTTCCGTCAGGTCATCCAGTGCCTCCACCGCCTGAACTATGTGTCTGTCTTCCGGGACTGCATAAGACATCCCCATCTCTGCAACCCTGAGCATTGCATCCCTGAGCATCTCCTCACTGAAATTGTAGTCTTCTGGCCGTATAAAGTCCGAATTAAAGGGCACAACCTTTCCCATGCCTGACAGGCGTGAATCTGTGAACAGAACTCCTCTTGAAGACAGCTGCCTTTCCTCGTCCAGAAGCTCTCCACTCTGTATTGCCCTTATCCTCTCCGCAATCGCCTCTCTTTCCCTTGGAAAAAGCAGAAAGCGAGATACCTTCCTTCCATCACAGAGAAAGACACCAAACCACTTTGTAAAAAGATACTTTGCCATTTAATCCCCTCTCTCAGCTCGGTTATTCCTCTCTGCCGATGGCTCATTCACTCGAACCTTGTCTTCAATCACCTTCAGAACGCCGTTCTTCTCCAGATAGAGTATGGCCTTTGCAACCTCCTCCGGCCTGTAATCGCCGCCAAACTCGTGTGAAAGCTCGACAGAAATGGAGGATATGCTCTGTACCTCACCCATATCGCTCCGCACAATAATTGCCCTTCCAACCCGCAGATGGAGTGGTGTGTAATGAAAAACCCTCCCTGTATGAAGAAATTCTCCGTAATATGCCCCACATTTCTGACAGACATATTCAGGTATATCCCTCTCATCATCCACCAGAACCATAGACCCCTTGCAGAAGGGACAGATGAAAATATCGTTCGTTCTTTCGGATAAATCCTCTCCGTCCTGTAATACATATCTATCTTCAATCATTTTTTGCACCCCTCTCGATAATAGATATCAGCTCTGGCAGTTCCTCTGGAGAGAATATGCCGTATTCCGTGATAAAATCGCTCACATACGCTGCAGGTGTAACATCAAATGCAGGATTTTTCGCTGGTGAGCCATAAGGAGCAATCCTGACACCCATGAACTCCAGAACCTCATCCTCTTCCCTCTCCTCTATGGGGATATTATCACCATCGGTAAGAGAGAGGTCGAATGTGCTGGCCGGTGCTGCTACATAGAATGGGATTCCGTTCTCCTTCGCAATGACCGCCTTTTCATATGTTCCGATCTTATTGGCAAAATCCCCATTCCTTGCAATCCTGTCCGCACCAACAATCACCAAATCAACCTGACCTGTTCTCATATAGTGTCCGGCGGCATTGTCCGCAATGACAGCATGAGGAATCCCCTCCTGATTAAGTTCCCATGCGGTAAGCCTTGCACCCTGAAGTCTTGGCCTTGTCTCATCGACGAATACAAAAATATCCATACCTCTATCCCTTGCCACGCGTATTGGGGCCAGTGAGGTGCCATAGTCGCCCGTTGCAAGTGCTCCTGCATTACAGTGTGTGAGAATTCTGACGCCATCCTTGATGACCCTCACCCCTTCATTTCCGATGGAACGACACTTCCCTACAATCATGTCCGCATAGCGCTCAGCC
>Ga0114934_10000812_pt1 | contig 20128 bp, 20 predicted proteins | sample 4SBtaG_2_FD_99695 | JGI IMG/M metagenome (GOLD analysis project Ga0114934, IMG submission 99695) | Deep subsurface microbial communities from Kolumbo volcano to uncover new lineages of life (NeLLi) - 4SBTROV10_white metaG | ecosystem: Environmental > Aquatic > Marine > Volcanic ...
ATATGCTTTTGAAATACCAATCTTTGAAACTAAATCTCCCATTTTATTAAATTGGTCTGGGGTCAAAGTAAAAAAAGGATTTATTCCACTTACAGAGGCCGTATCTCTTAATAAATGTTCTGATGCTGCTCCTAATTCTTTTGCCCAGGAATCATGAAGGTGAACATCTTGTACAGCTTTAAAAGCACCCCAAATAGAATGCTGTCCATCGATAATGTGGTGATAGGCAGAACCACCTACATGAGTTTGATTGTAAACTGCATCAATCGCTTTATCATATTCATTAAAATTATGATTAAATTTTTCAGCTAACCATTGGGCTATATGATGCCCTTGTTCTCCTGCTAAAATCCCTTCAGCACCATTGAGAATAGTACCGGGTTTTATACTTTCGTTTAAACCTAAATCAATCTGAATTAATCGTTTTTTTAAATTACTCATAATATTTTTATCCTTTTAAAAAAACACTTTCAGTTAACGGCGTGCATCTATGCGTAGTGAAAAATTCCGATTATCGCAGCAACCGTGGGCAGCGAGGAACTGAACATATAGTCACTATTGTGTGATGTGCCCAGCTTTTCTTCCTATAAATCCGAATACCATTCATATTTATGGCAATTTTTTCAAACCAAGTTCTTTTAAAAACTTGTTATGCCTTGCATTTGCTTTTGTTACAGTCTTTTCAAGGTCAACAAGTTTTTGATTGACTTCATCAATATCAATAATTGGCTCAGGCTTAGCCGTGCTCACATATCGCGAAATATTTAGATTATAGTCATTTTTTTCTATTTCATTCATCGAAACACGACGTGAATAGCGCTTATGTTTCTTTCTGTATTGATAAGTATCTATGATTTTATTAATATGTTTTTCAGAAAGAAAATTCTGGCCACTGCCTTTTTCAAAATATTCACTGGCATTGATAAATAAGACATCATCAAACTTTTTGCATTTTTTAAGTACAAGGATACATACAGGAATTCCTGTGGAAAAGAAGAGATTAGCTGGTAATCCTATGACTGTAATTATTTTCAATATTCCACCTTAATTTATTATAATAATTTTGGTTTTCAAAAAGCTTACTAAAATAATAACATTTTTAAAAAAAAAAGTCAAAAAAAATAATTATAATTCCAAAATTAAAATAGTGAAGGCCTAAAATTCCTAAAAGTCATGAGCCTCTCAAAGTCGATAAATTTCCTTTTAATTCTATATTATTCTAAGATATAGGATTGAGAAGATAAAAAAGGAACTAACAAAAATGTTCAAAGCACTAATGGGACAGCCGGGCCCATAGTCTTTGGTATAAAGTCATAAAAAAATGCAATATTCCCTCTTATGTCTAAAGTCATAAAAACGTGCACCGTCCCTTTTGTTACATCCGTCCCCAAACACGGGACAGTTACATTTGGTCCTGTGACTTTGGCTAACTTCTATTTTCATAAGCCTTTAAAATTTTAAGCATAGGGCCTTTGCCAAAAAGTTTAATAGGTTTACCAAGAGAGGCTCTAATCCCATTAGGGGAAAATCCATTAGCAGACAAAATGATACCCTGCTTGACTTTATGTTCAGTCATAACCTTATAAAAATTTCTTACAATTTTTTCTCCAGCAGGATTTCCTGAACGAACGGCCCAAAGTAAAACAGAGTGTGTGCCAGATACCTCTATTATTTCTTTATCAATAAAATCAATATTAGTATAGGGAATTTTTAAATAGCCTACACTAAAATTAATAATTTTTTTAAAATCTGCATCAGAAGTAATTAGAAAATCTTGTATTCTATCTTTTCCAAATCTAGCATTAGATTGAATTAGAATTTGAACATCTTTATAATTTTGATTTAGGGATTGAATAATACGCCACTGATCTAAAGCAGCTTGATAATTCTTATCAATCAAATAGCAATCTGCTAATTTATAACGAATTTCCAAAATTTTATCTTGAGCTGTTGTCTCTTGAAAGAATAAATGATTTTCCCATTCACTTACTGCAATTTCATAAATATCTGTTGCATTTTTGAACATACCCTTTTGTTTATACGCATCACCTGTGTTTTCTAAAGATGAAAGTTTCAAAGCAGGGCAATTTTTTGAACGCTCAAATGCTAAAATGGCTTTATCAAGTAAATTTTTACTCATCTGCAAAAGACCCATATAATAAAAAGCATAATAATTTTTATTATCTAACTTAGTAGCATTCAAAAAAGTATCCAAAGCCTTTTTAAAATTTCCATTTCCCCATTCTATTATTCCTTTTTCAGTCAAAGTTCTAGAGTCATTCGGATTCTTTTTAAGTAAAGTTTCAACCAAAAGTTGACTTTTTGCAGTCTGTTTTGTTAAATTATACAAATGACATAACCAATAATCAACAAGATAGGTTTTCTTTTTTGCATTTTCCTGTTCTAAAAAAGCTATGGCATCTAAAATTTTATTAATTTTTTTATAATCCTCAACCAAACCACTGATAACATTTTTAAAAGTTGCATTATTTGTGAAAGTTTTCATTTTTAAAATTATTTTATATTGTAAGATGGCGTGTTCAAAATTAAATTCAGCTTCATACACTAAAGCCAAAAAAAAGTGATGATTTGAATTATCTTTATGTGCCAAAGCATTTTGTAATTTTTTTTTAGCTTGTTCTATATGGCCGTCGTGAATTAAAGTTTTAATGAGTGATTCATCAATAGATTTAGGCTTAAACAGAAAAAACAGCAAAATAACAACAATGACAGTTATAAGTCCAACTAACAACATATCTTCCCCCTTTTTATTACAGAAGTTCAGAGGCTAATGAAGCCAAGGCACTCCTTTCGCTTTTTACAAGATTGACATGACCAAAAATTTCCTGGCCTTTAAATTTTTCCACTAAATAACTTAGACCATTGCTATCCTGATCTAAATAAGGATTATCAATTTGTTCAGGATCCCCTGTTAGAATAATCTTACTTTTTTCACCGATACGTGATACAATAGTTTTGATTTCATGAGGTGTAAGATTTTGAGCTTCATCAATTATAACGAATTGCTGAGGAATAGAGCGACCCCGAATATAAGTAATCGCACCTAGTTCGACTAAATTAGAATCAAATAAATAATGAAGTTCTTCCTTGACTTCCTTCATTGAATGTTCGTCTTTTTTATTTTGACTTAAAAGAAAATACATATTATCAAATATAGGCTCCATCCACACACTCAATTTATCATCTTTTGATCCAGGCAAGAAACCAATATCTTTACCTAAGGGAATAATGGGACGGGCCACCAAAACTTTTTTATACAATTTATCATCTAAAGTTTGTTTCAAAGCAGCAGCTATGGCAATTAAGGTTTTGCCTGTTCCGGCTTTCCCAAGCAAAGAAATGACTTTCACTTTTTCATTTAGCAATAAATCAAAAGCAAAACGCTGTTGAACATTTAAAGCATTAATTCCCCAGATACTATCATCTTGATAATCAAGTGGCACTAATGTTTGATTTAAAAAATCTAATTTAGCTAAAGCGGATTTTTTCTCATTCTCTTTAGATTTCAATATGAAAAAAGAATTGGGCACCATATTTTCCAAATTTAAGACAGAAAAAGACAATACATGTTCTTGATAGAAGCGATCAATTTCATTATCATCAACTTGCACCTCAATCCACCCTTTATATAAATCTTCATACTGAACTTTGGCTTTTTCATAGTCATGGACTTCTAAATTTAGAGCTCTTCCCTTTAATCTAGCATTTAGATCTTTACTAACAAAAATAACCTTTTCCTTTTTTTCTTTCTGAAGATATAAAGCTGTCCCTAAAATTTTATTATCATTTTTTTGTAAATCAAGACTATCAGGAAGAGCGGAGTTATGTTTAGTTTCTATAGCAATTAAACCATCCCCTAAAGGGGCCTCTGTATGAGACAAAAAAGTACCTGAAGATTTTTTTTCAGCATGCATAAAAATTTGCTCTAAAGTTCTTGCGGCTTGTCTTGCATTATATCCTTTCTCATCATGAAAAGTTTTGAGTTTATCTAATTCTTCAATGACTGTCATAGGAATGACGACCTTATTGTCAGCAAAAGAAAGCATAGCTTGATTATCATGAATCAAAACATTCGTATCCAAAACAAAAGTTTTTCTCATACATTTCTCCTTATTTTTTTCTTAATAATATATATTTCTTAATACCTTGCTCAATATCTTTATCTGAAAACTTAAAATTCTTTTTTAAAAATTCCTTACCTTCAGTGATTTTTTCACCTATTGCTAAAGAATGCAACATAAATTCCTTTGATTTATCATATTTTTTAACTCTAAAATAGGCAAGCGCCACTAAATAATAGTAATCTCTTCCTAACAATTTAATATCTTGCTTTTCTTGTTCAGTTAAATTTGTAATTTGGTTATGAGTCAAAATAAGATTGGTGTCATAATTTATATTTGTTTTATTAGTAATAGTTGCAACAAGATTTGTTACTGAAACTGCCACATTGCTCACAACATTTGTTATAATCATATTAGATACATTCGAATTAGTGACAAGAACTAAATTTGTATTTGTGGTAATAATCGAATTAGTATCATCCCCTAAATTAAGAAATAAATTATTATAATCACCAAGGTCAACATTTGTTTCATGAGAAGTAGCAATTAAATTGGTTTGAATAGGCGGGTTTTTATGTTTGATTTTTTTATGAAATTTTAGTTTTTTAATAAGCCAATAAATTAAATGCCCTGTTTCAACAGCAACCAAAATTCCTCCTGTAACTTCAATCAAAGTCAAAGCCGTATCAGCAGCTTCCAAATTGACTGGTGCGATATAAAACACCAAAAGAATCAGCAAAAATAAAACAAAAATTCTTTTAAGCTGCATTTTATGATACCAAGGTATCCTTAATTTTAGAGAAATTTTCTTCTGTTAACCCTGCATCCCCAAGATGAATATCTGGTTTATTAGTGCCATGAAAATCAGAACCACCAGTCATTATTAAACTATGTTGCGTTGCCATCTGATAAAGGTGCTGAGTTTGGTACGAATTAAAACGCGGATAAAAAACCTCCATGCCAGCCAATCCAGCAGAAAGACTTTCTTCAAAAATTTTTTTTTGCAAATTTTCCGCTATCAAAGAAAAATGAGCCAATACAGGCACACCATTCCAAGATTTTATTTTTTCAATAATTTCCCAATGCCAATTTTTATCGTATGGCACATAAAGGGGGCGCCCCTTTCTAAGCCATTTCTGAAAAGCTTCATAAATATTTTTAATATACCCTTTTTTTTGCAGAACAGCAGCAATATGAGGTCGTCCAATGGCAGAATTATTCTTAGCTAATTCCAAAACTTCCTCATAGGCTACAGGCACATTATATTTCACTGACATAGCACACATTTCTTTCACAGCTTCCTGACGTTTAGCCTGTTCATCTAAAAGATATTTTTTTAAATCTTCAGAATTTACATCAATATTATATCCCAAAATGTGTACATTGTCCATTTTACTTGAGAATTCAATTCCATGGACAAAAAGAATATTTTGACTATCTGCATAAGTCCGAATTTCATCCAAGTTATCATAAATAACATCATGATCTGTAATACTTATACCTGCCAACCCCTGATTTTTAGCCATAAGCACAATATCTTTCCATCCAAAAGTTCCATCAGATAAGGTAGTATGAATATGCAAATCATATTTTATATTTTTATTCAATAATTCTCCATAAAAATGTACTATTAACTAAAATTTATATTTTTTTTTAAAAAAAGTCAAAAATAATATATTTAAAAGAGGAAAATTTTGAGAGAAAAATTAATATTTTACTTTTTTAAGCAAATCAGTTAATTGTTTTTTATCCATTAAATCAATAGGCCGAGTTAGAGAAAATTCCATAGCACTGGGAGAAAATCCAGCAACGGCCAAAACAAGACCTCGTGTAGCAGAATGAGATTTCATTTTATCCTGAATTTCACGAATAGGTTTTTCTGTAACAATAGCGGCATCACGTTTAAAAAGGATAATTCGTTTATTTTTCTTAGTATCACGCCATTTCCCTTCTTGCTCAGTTACTAAAAATTCCACGGTATCATCATCCACAGGCATAACTTCCAAAACTTCGAGTTCCATAGCAACAATGATTTTTTTACAAATTTCAATAAAAATTTGTTTTGAAGCAGTCAGAAAATCTTTCAGTCTATCATCTGTTCTCAGGTCTGAATACATCTGCAATTTTTCAACAACATCCTGATATCCAGGTTTATACTTATTAATAATTTCCCACTGATCAATAGCTTTTGGCAATTCTTTAGTTCGTTCATAACAATCAGCCAAAGCATAACGCACAGCGATAGAAACATCATCTTCAATTTTAATAAACTTTATGGCACGCTCCAGTTGAATAACAGCTTCACGTATATTATCCAACTCTAAAAGAATTTTGCCTTTCTCAAGCAAGGCTCTTAATTTATAAGAAGGCTCTCTTTCTGCAGTTTCGAAATTAATACGAGCTTTATCATACATTTTTAAATTTTTTTGAATAACCCCCATATAAAAATTAGCACCATATAAGTCAGAACGAATATCTAATACCTTAGCAAAAGAGTTTAAAGCTTCTTTAATTTGATTTTTCCTTAAATATAAACGGCCTAAATAAAATAAATTTTCAGGGTTCATAGGATTTAATTTATACGCAGCAACAAAATATTTAGTTGCTTTGTCAGTTTTATTTTTATGAAAAAAAATTTCACCAACCTTAAAAAAATTATAATCATTAGACGGTTCAAGTTGTGTAAGAAGAATATATTCCTTCAAGGCTTCGTCAGTTTGTTTGAAATTCTCATAAACTTTCACTAATTTTTTACGAATTCCCACTTCACTAACAGTTTCATTAAATTTATTTAACTTCAAAATATATTTGTATTCTACTAAACTTAATTCATATTTTTTCTGTTTCATGTAAGCTTCTGCCAAATACCAATGAGCCGCGACATTACGTTCATTTTTCGACAACAGGACTTTTAAATGCTTTATAGCTAATCGTGTGTTATTAATTTCAATAAGCTTAGCAATTTGTTTAATTTTTTTTGGACCAAAAGAGGATTTCAAAAGAAAAAAAACATACAAAAGAATACTAAAAGCAATGACACCGATAAGAACATATAAAGTCATATTATTTCCCTTTCAGCGAATCGTCTACATTTCCTAACCGAACTTCTTTTTTAAAAATAGTACCAGGTTTAAAATAAGGCACAGATTTTCCTGGCACTTCAAAATTCTGTTTTGTAGAGGGATTCCAAGCTATACGCTTATTCCGTTTTTTCTGTAAAAAAGTCCCAAAACCACGCAGTTCTATCCTCTCCCCCTTCACAACACTATCTTTAATAACAGACAAGAATACTTCAAAAATCTTCGCTAAAAGACCAAAATCAATAGCAATACCTTTAGCTTCGAGTTCGGTATAAATTTTTTCAACGAGTTCGGTCCTTTTCATTACCCCTCCTTAAAAATCTATTCTTTAGGTTTAGCCGATGCAATTTTTCTGCCAATTTTAGATTTTTTATTCGCAACATTATTTTTGTGCAAAATATTTTTTTTAGCAGCCTTATCTAATTTAGAGGTTAAAATTCTAAAAGATTTTTTAGCTTCATCTAATTCGCCAGCTTCTAGTTGTGCGATAACTTTTTTCATATAAGTTTTAATTTCACTTTTGACACTTTTATTTTTAAGTCGTCTTTTTTCATTTTGTTTTTCTCTTTTTAAAACTGATTTGCTTTTAGCCATCTGTCTTTACTCCTTAATTAAATTATTAAATTTTGTATTTTTTTTTAAAGACTTAAAATCATAATCTTGAGCGATTTTTTGTTTGAGACCAGGGTTTAGTTCAATAACTTTTTGAACATATTCTAAAGCTTTATTTGATTGATTAGATAAGGCATAGGAACAAGCTAAATTATAATAAGCTTCCAGGAATTTACTTTTCATAGAAATAGCCACAAGATAATTTTCAATAGCCTTTTTATAATTCTTCAAAGCCCTGTAAGAGTTCCCCATATTATAGTAAGTAAAAGGATACTGAGCATTATATTTAACAGCCTGCTTATAAGAAGAAATCGCGTTCTCATATTGTCCCACATAAGAATAAGCCAAGCCCAAATTTACATAAGCTTTCCAATAATCTGGTTTGAGCTGAATAGCCTGTTTATATTCTTCAATAGCTTCAATATTTTCATGGTCTAAACGATAAGCATTCCCCAAACCAAAATGAGCAAGAACATCATTTGAATCTATATTCAAGGCCTTTTTATACCATTGCATAGAAGAATTAGCATCATTCTTCTGAAGATATAATTTACCTAACTTAGTCATCACACCTTTCTCTTTAGCATTTAAGGAATACGCCTTCTCATAATTTTGCAAAGCGGCATCTAACTTTTTTTGTTTTTCAAAAATAGAGGCCAACAAAAAATAACCATCTGCATCTTTAGAATTATAGGCAAGTCCCTTCGTTATAATGTCAGCTGCTGCATTTATCTTTTCTTGTTGTGAATATAAAACGCCTAAATTATAATAGGCGGGATAATAATTCTTTTTATTTTTAATTACTTTTTTAAAAAGTTTTTCTGCAGAAGAAAAATTTTGTTTTTCAATAGCACTTAATCCTTCATTATACAAATCAACATAATTTTTAGCAACAATTAAAACAGGAAAAATTAAAAGGATAATTCCAAGTTTCATTTTCACTTTGAAAACTCTATTTTTTCTATCATTTTTTGAGCCAATTTAAAAGGTCCATATTGATTCGGATAAACTATCCCTACTCTTTTAAAAGTTTGAAGAGCAATTGTATACTTTTTTAATTGATAGTAACAATGTGCTTTTTCATATAAAGCCCAAGAGGCTTCTTCTTTTTGATCTTTATAATCAGCTAAAACAATATTATAAAAAGTTATAGCCTTAGAAAATTTAGACAATTTCATATAATAACGAGCCGTCTCTAATGCTTCTCTAGCAGAAGTTATATTTTTTTCAGTTTTAATTTGAACAGTTGTATTACGACTACACATTGTCAAAAAAAACAATAATAAAAAGAAAATATATTGAAACTTAAATTTCATCAAAATCACTCTTTATCTTTCTGAAAATCCGCCAAATCAATAGCATTTGGATAATCATATACATCATCTTGTGCAGGCAATGTTTTGCGTAAGGATTTTAGATACTGATTTGAATCTCCCATCTCAGCATAGGAATCACAATCGGGTACAACACGACGAGCCACAGTAAAAAATTTATACATTTTCTCTGTACCTAATTTTTTTTGCCAAACACCTGCAGCACACTTAACACGCAACATATACTTCTTAGGATTATTAGGAACTGGCACTTTCATAATAATACAATTTTTACAATTTGCACAATAAATTTTGTCATTCTTGGGCATAAAATTCTCCAATTTTTATTCAGTTTTAATAAATACTATTTTTTTTATACTTTGTCAAAATTTTTTTTTATTATTTTGACTTCTTTATAAAAAATTTCAAACAAAAAAACCTCTATATCTTCTGGTCTTATGTTCTCTTCTAATTTATATTTTGTAAACAAAAAATCAACTTTTTCTTTTTTCAAAATTTTTAAAATAGTTGAATAAAATTTTTTTCGCCTATTTTGAAATATAAAAGATAAAAATTTAACAAAACCAGAAGCTTCAGAAAAAGGAAGATTTGGTTTTTCTTGTTTAAAAATCTTTAATACTTTTGAGGACACTTTAGGTTTTGGGAAAAACAAAGAAGGACTGACAACTATGGGCTTCTCAGCTATTAAAAAAAAAGTTTGAAAAAATATCGTAAAAAGGCCATATTTCTTGTTCCCAGGGGTCATTTGCAATTTATTCGCCAACTCTTCAGGCAACATCACCACAAGGAACTCTATTATATCGTAAATATCCATAATTTTAAAAAATATCTGAGAAGCAATGTTATAAGGCAAATTAGAAATTATTTTAATTTTATCAGCTTGCAACTTATCAAAATCAAATTTAAGAATATCCTCATGATAAATGTGACAATTAGGCGATGAGCCAAAAAAAGTTTGGAGCAATCGAATCAACCCCTTATCTATTTCAACAACATCAAGATTTTTTACTATAGGAAGAATTTGATGAGTCAAGGCCCCCATTCCAGGCCCTATCTCAAGAATAGAATCTTCTGGCCCTAAATCTGCCAATTTGATAATCTGTTGAATTTTATTTTTGTCCATAAGAAAATTCTGACCATATTTTTTAGTCAAAAAAATATGATTTTCTTGTAAAGTTTTTTTAATATCTTTGAATGAGAAAAAATTAGGTTTCAAATTTAAGTTATCCTTATTTAGAAAGAACTCTTTTTCCTTGAACTTTGAGCTTATTTTCCACAACACTTTTTATGGCTTTCCAAAATAATTTATGTTCTTCTTTCAAAACTCGCTTCTGAAGAGATTGAGCGTTATCAGTCTCCAAAACTGGTATCGCTTTTTGTGCAATAATCGCACCATGGTCATATCGCTCATCTACAAAATGGATAGTCGGACCAGAATACTTTACACCAGAATCAATAACAGCCTCATGCACATGCAATCCATAATAACCTTCCCCGCCAAAAGCTGGCAAAAGTGCAGGATGAATATTTAAAATTTTATTTGGATATTTTTTAATCATTTTAGATGAAATGCGTTTTAAATATCCAGCTAAAATTATATAATCCGTTTTTACTTCTTTTATTTTTTTAAGAAGTTCTTTTTCTGGGACATCCTTTGTATAAAGAAACACCTCGATTTTATTTTTTTTAGCTGTTTCAATAATTTTGGCTTTTGGATTATTTGAAACAACCAAGGCTATATGTGCTTTCAATTCTTTGGATTTTATTTTTTTAAAAATAGCTTCGAAATTTGAACCTTGACCTGAGGCAAAAACAGTTAATTTTTTCATAAATTTTTCAACACTACTTTTTGAGGGGAAGAACTTTTTTCAACATTTCCAAGAACAAAATATTTTTCCTTATTTGCATCTAATATTTTCATAGTCTTATTAGCGTCTTTCTTATTAAGGAAAAGCACCAAACCAATCCCCATATTAAAGACATCATACATTTCCCTAAGCTCGACCTTCCCTTCTTGCTGAATAAGTTTAAAAATAAACGGCACAGACCACTGACTAACATCAACAACGGCTTTCAGCCCATTAGGAACAACACGACGAATATTATAATCAAACCCGCCACCTGTAATATGAGCCATACCGTGAATGTTTACTTTATTCCAAATTTTTTTAGCAATAGGAAAGTACGATTTATGTGGTTCCAGAAGCAAGTCCAAAATAGTTTTATTTTTATATACTTTATCATTAGATTGAATTCTTTTGCTCAAAGCTTTTCGTGCTAGAGAATATCCATTAGTGTGCAATCCCGAAGAGGGCAACCCGATTATAACATCATCTTGTGCAATTTTACTACCATCTATAATTTTATTTTTTTCCACTATTCCGACAATAGTTCCAACTAAATCAAAATGGTCTTTTTTATAAACTCCGGGCATTTCAGCTGTCTCCCCACCAAGAAGGGCACAATTATTTTTTTTACAAGCTTGTGACATACCAGAAATTAAATTGGCAATTAGCTCTTTTGAAAAAGAAGGGAAAGCCACATAATCTAGAAAAAACAAAGGCTCTGCACCCTGCACCAATATATCGTCAACACAATGGTTTACAATATCCTTTCCTACTCCTGAAAAGCGTCCACTTTGAGCTGCTAACATAACCTTAGTACCTACCCCATCAGTACTTGCAACAAGGACAGGGTTTTTATAGGTTGATGGCACCTTAAATAATCCACCAAAAGAACCAATTTCACTTAATACATTTGATGTAAATGTAGATTTTGCTAATTTACCAATTTTTTTTGTAATAGAAATACCAGCATCTAAATTAACGCCTGCTTTTTGGTAAGCTGATTTTTTTTTCATTTTTTCTCCAACACTCCTTTGCCCAATTTATTTAAACTATATAAAGGAATTTTATAATCACCACTAAAGCAGGCAGTACAAAAATCATCTGACTTAAGAAGTTGCTTTTCAGTAACAATATCCAAAACACCATCCAAGCTAATATAAGCCAAGCTGTCTACACCTAAATATTCTTGAATATCTTTAACTGAATTATTATGCGCAACAAGATGTTCTACACTGGGAGTATCCACACCATAAAAGCAAGAATGCTTATATGGTGGGGAACTAATTCGTAGATGTATTTCTTTAGCACCAGCTTTTCTAAGCATTTTAACAATTTTTTTACTTGTCGTTCCACGCACAAGAGAATCATCAATGACAATAACTTTTTTCCCTTTTAGCACATGTTTGATAGGACTCAATTTGATTTTTACACCAATTTCTCTTGCAATCTGACTATTTTGAATAAAAGTTCGGCCTATATAATGATTACGCATTAAACCGATTTCAAAAGGAATATGTGATTTTTCGCTATATCCAATAGCAGCACTATTACCTGAATCTGGCACAGCAATGACAAGATCAGCATCAGCTGGCGATTCCTGAGCCAATCGAGCTCCTAATTTTTTTTGTATTTCATAAACACTTTGTCCAAAGAGAATACTATCTGGTCTAGAAAAATAAATATATTCAAATATACAATGATTTAATTTTTTTTCTTTTTCTGCAAATCTTCGACTTTTTAATCCATACTTACTGATAAACAAAACCTCACCTGGTTCAATCTCACGCACATATTTAGCCCCAATTAGATCTAAAGCGCATGTTTCAGATGCCACAACATATTGTTCATTCAATTCACCCAAAACAAGGGGCCGAACTCCATGAGCATCACGAGCTGCAATAACATAATTTTTAGTTAAAAACACCATTGAAAAGGAACCTTTTATTTTTGTTAAAGCATCAACGATTGCATCTTCTAATTTTTCTTTTTTAGACTTAGCTACTAAATGAAGAACAACTTCTGTGTCTAAAGTTGTTTGAAAAATAGCACCATTTTGTCTTAATTCATCATACAATTCCTTAGAATTTGTTAAATTCCCATTATGTGCTATAGCCAAAGTCCCTTTAACACACTTCACCATGAGCGGTTGAATATTTATATTATTATCTTCTCCAGTAGTAGAATATCGCACATGGCCAATAGCAGACATCCCAATCAATTCTTTCAAATCGTTTTTATCAAAAACACGACTCACAAGACCATTGCCTTTTTTTGCATGAAAAACATCATTTGTTTTATTATAAGAAATAATACCTGCACTTTCCTGACCACGATGTTGCAAAGCATAAAGCCCAAGATAAGTCAACTGAGCTGCCACATCACTATTATAAATCCCAAAAACGCCACATTCTTCTTTTAACATAAAATATCCTTAAATATGAAAAATTAATTTAAAAAAAACAGCAAAACTTACAAGTCCAATTAAATAAAAACTAAAAAACTTAAATTGGGCTTTTTTTAAAATAAAAAAAAGAATTTGAATACTAGCTAATCCCACAAGAAAAGAAATAGTCACACCTAAAAACAAATTAATTATTAGATTTGGAGAACAAACCACATTCGCCCCTTTTAAACCCAAAATTAGAGCTCCAAACGAAGCTGGAATTGCAATAAAAAAAGAAAAAACACCAGCTTCTTTTCTCTTCATACCTAATAGTAAAGCGATGACAATAGTTGAACCTGAACGAGAAATACCAGGAAAAACAGCTAAGCCCTGCACTGTACCTATTAAAATAACATCAAGCCAAGATAATCCAAAAATATTTTTATCTTTTTTCCTAAAAAAATCTGACACAAAAAGCAAAATAGCAGTAAGGGACAAATCAATAAGAACAATTATCAAACTTTCAAAAGCCTTAGAAAAATATTTATCTATAATAAGACCTAAAATAGCTGTTGGAATTGAAGCTACAACAATTTTCCACATAAAATCTGTTTCAGGGTTTTTCAAAGAAAATGGAGCTTTAAAAAATCCTACAGTCAGCGATTCAATATCTTTCGCAAAATAAATTAACACAGCCAAAAGAGTTCCAAAATTCAAGACAACAAGTATAAGCAAATTAGGCTGCTGAATGTTAAAAAGTTGCTGAAAAAGAACAAGATGACCTGAACTACTAACTGGCAAAAATTCAGTTAACCCCTGGATAATAGCCTGGATTATGGTATTTAAAATACTCATTTTTTCTCCTTATCTATATCAAAAAAATCATAAAAAAATCGTTTTTGATAATTATTATCTTTTTCTTGTTCTGATTTCAAGTCACTCAAATCAAATTCATAATTTTCAAAAAATTTCATCAACAACTTATAAGCTTTAGTGACAGACGCCATTTTTTTTTTACATGACTCATCATAACATTTATCAGGATGATATTTTAAGGAAAGTTTATGATAATACTCTTTTATATCATTTATAGAAATTTTTTTAGGTAAATTTAATACGATAAGAGCATTATATACATCCTCGAACTCATTATCCTTCATAAGATTGCTATAATAATAAACATTTTTAACTATGTCAAATATATTTTTTTTTCGTTCAAAGAAGTGAGAAATAAAGAAACTTTTTAAAAAAAATAGTTGACATCTGTTTAAAAATATATTAAATTAAATTAATTTCAATTAGGAGGGGAGCCCTATGAGAATTGACAGTGCAATTTCAACACAGGTACAAAAAACTGCAAATTCTACAATAAAAAATCAACTTATCACAGAAGAAGCTAAGTATCAAACTAAAAACGAGGATGTTATTTCCTCTTTAAAAAATGATTGGAAAAATAAAATCCGCAACATGGACTTAGACATAAAAGAATTACAAAACACCTTATCAAAACAGCAAACAAAAAAAGAACTTTTCATTGATTTACAAACAGAATTGTTAAGTTTTTCAGGTAACAATAAAGAAGCTATTGAAAAAAAACTAAATCACAAAATAGAGCAATATTCATTTAATAATTTACCGCTTTATAAGAAATTTCACTTTAAAAAAAATTCTGATGTTTACAATCTAACAGCACAATTGGAAATTGATAAAAATATAAATACAGAAGATATAACAAAAACCGTGCATCTTATAAAAGAGAAATCTGTTGCCAAAGAAAATTTATTTTTTGCCAGCACTCATATTGAAAAAATTAATTTAAAAGATTCTATTGATGCACAGACAAAATACATTATGTCGCTAACTAATGAATTTAAGGTCAATACTGACTATTTAAAAAAATATTTTTCATAAATAAAAGGAGATATTATGCGAAGTGATGCAATGAAAAAGGGCATTGAAAGAGCCCCTCACAGATCTTTAATGAAAGCCATTGGCTATACAGATGAAGAAATCTATAGGCCAATTATCGGAATTGCTAACTCAGCCAATGAAGTAATTCCAGGACATGCCGATTTAAATAAAATAGTAGCAGCAGTCAAAGCTGGTATCAGAATTGCTGGTGGTACACCTATGGAATTTTCCACTATTGGTATTTGTGATGGGATTGCTATGGGTCATTCAGGCATGAAATATTCTTTACCAAGTCGTGAGTTAATAGCTGATTCTGTAGAGGTTATGGCAAATGGTTATCCTTTTGATGGGCTTGTAATTGTCCCGAACTGTGATAAGATTGTTCCAGGCATGATGATGGGTGCTTTACGTGTAAATATACCGACTATCCTAGTCAGCGGTGGTGCCATGTATACAGGCCGCTACAAGGGAAACGACATAGACTTGATCACTGTGTTTGAAGGAATCGGCGAAGTATCAAATAAGACCATGACAGAAGAAGATTTATCGCAGATTGAAAATAATGCTTGTCCTGGTTGCGGATCTTGTTCAGGCATGTTCACTGCCAATTCAATGAACTGTTTAGCCGAAGCCTTAGGTTTGGCTCTTCCTGGCAATGGAACAATTCCAGCAGCTACTGCTGCACGTGTTCGTTTAGGCAAGCACGCTGGCATGCGAGTTATGGATTTGGTTAAAAATGGCATTAAAATGAGAGATATTACCACTCTTGAAGCCTTCAAAAATGCTTTAGCTGTAGATATGGCTCTAGGCTGTTCAACAAATACAGTTCTTCATGTCCCAGCTGTAGCTAATGCAGCAGGCATAAAATTAGACTTGAACATTTTCAATGAAATTAGTGCCAAAGTCCCTCATCTTTGTAATTTAAGCCCTGCAGGCCCTTATCATATGCAAGATTTAGAAGAAGCTGGTGGCGTCCAAGCAGTTATGGCAGAATTAGATAAAGCTAATTTAATTAATAAAGATTTAGTAACTGCCAATGGTACAAGCGTAGGGCAAAATATTCAAGGTAAAAAAAGTTTAATTTCTAATGTTATTCGTTCCGTAGACAATCCCTACCACAAAACTGGCGGCTTAGCTATTTTGTTTGGGAATATAGCACAACAAGGTTCTGCTGTAAAACAATCAGGTGTAGATGAGGCTATGTTAACTCATTCTGGACCTGCACGAGTTTTTGATTCTGAAGAAGATTCCATTACAGCCATTTTGGGAGACAAAATTAAGAAAGGTGATGTTGTGGTAATTCGCTATGAAGGTCCTAAAGGTGGTCCTGGTATGAGAGAAATGCTTTCCCCTACTTCGGCTATTGTAGGTATGGGATTAGATAAAGACGTTGCTTTAATTACAGATGGACGTTTCTCTGGTGGAACAAAGGGAGCAGCTATAGGTCATGTTTCTCCTGAAGCTGCTGAAGGCGGGAATATTGCCCTTATTGAAGAAGGTGACATTATAGAAATCGATATACCGAATAAAGCTTTAAATGTAAAACTTAGTGATGAAGAAATAGAAAAACGAAAAGCAAAATGGCAACCACGAGAACCAAAAATTACAACAGGTTATGTTGGCCGTTATGCTAAAGAAGTAACTTCTGCTAACACAGGTGCTGTATTCAAAAGTAATTTAATTAAAGAATAAATATTCTAAAAAGAACTGTCCTACTTAGGGCAGTTCTTTTCTTATCCCTTGTAATTTACAACAGATTTCCAAAATTCAATAATATCTTCTTGATGTTTCACAGTATATTTAGCATTTGTTGCTGACATCCCCACTTTAACAGTGTAGGCATTAGATGATAGATTTTCAAACATAGTTTCATTAGTCCAATCATCTCCAGCAGCCCATATAAAATCCCATTCATTAGTATCAAAATATAATTGAAGAGATTTTCCTTTATATAATCCTGCATTTTTGATTTCAATCAACCTTTCACCTTCATGGACTTGCAGGGAATCTTTTTCTGTAAAACTCAGAAGTTCATCCATTAATTCACGAGAACGAATTTCGCCTAATTCCTTAGTGACTTTGTCAAAATGCCAAATCAAAGAATACCCTTTTTCCTCAACAAAAGCACCTGGTGACCGATCATTATATTTTTCAAGAATCGCTATAACTTCACTCTTCCACTCATTAGACACATACTCTGTCACGAGCCAATCCTTTCCCCTTGTCTTAATAGCCACATCACTACAAGCCATTAAGTCAACAGGAACGCCAGTAAACCACTGCTCCAGATATTCCTTATTAGTATCACTAATAATGACAATTTTATTCTTTTTATCAGAAGCCAAATTCTTTAATAAAGAAATAATATCTTTTGACGGTGGAGTATTTATATTTTTTCGTAATGACGTAAGAGTGCCATTATAATCAAAAACAATTAATCGTTTTTTTCGGGTATAATAGTCAGTTAGAATTTTAGTCTGAACCTGCATAGTAAAACGATGCGTTTTAACTTGAGCCTGTCTTATTTTAATAGCCTTTAAGTCTTCTAAAAAGTCAACAGCCCAACCCAAGGCAGTGTGATGTTCAACCCATTTCAACATTTCTAAATATTCTTTTTCTGAAGTCTCGACCTCTAAACTCTCAACAATAATTTTAGCAACTTCCTTTTCATCATTAACATTCAAGAAAGTTACTTTTGGCAAATCAACTGAACCGCTTAAAAACTCACTCACTAAAATCCGAACTTGTTTATTGATTCTAGCTGCCACATATTCTTTAATAATCAAATTAACATTGTCATTCGTTGAATCAATCAAAAGGGCATCTACAGAATTATATAAAATAAAAAGCTCTTCATCAGGAGGAAGACCATCAATTATTTCAATAGGATACCAAGTTTTTGTTTTATATTTTTTATTACAATCTTTAACTAATTTTAAAAATTTTCTTTTTTCATTCATTCTCTCTTTCTCAGAAAAGTTACATTCGAGAACAATTTGAAAAACAAGCCTTTCTTTAAAAACAGGTTGATATGAAAAAAAATGGTCAATAAAATGGATTTTCTTAATTAAATTTAAATTATAATCTAAATTTTCAAATGATAAAATAATTTTTTTATCATCTTTTTTTTCAAGATTTTTATAAATAGAGTCTTGCAATTTTTTCTTTTTTTTAAACATTTTAATTTTTAATAAATCTACGCCTACTGAATAGGAATTTAAATGAACAGGTCTGTTATCAACTAAAATGTTTCCTAATTTACTTTCCAACCCTAACACTCTATATAAACTACTTTGCAAATGGCGGACATAATCATAACTACGAAAACCGATTAGATCAGCACCAAGGATTCCCTCTAAAAGTTGTTTTCCCCAAGGCAACAAACGAAAAACTTCAAAAGAAGGAAAAGCACTATACATAAAAAATCCGATATGAATATCAGGAAAATCATGACGAATGAGTGCAGGCAAAAGCATTAGCTGGTAATCATGAATCCAAACCACATCATTTGTATGAAGAGAATCTTTAATGGATAAATAATAGGCATAATTATGCTGGACATAATTGTGCCACCAATCTACCTTATATTCAGTGGACTCAATGAAGTAATGAAAAAGTGGAAGCAAAGTTTTTTCACAAAACATTTTACAAGATGTCGCAGAAACATTTTCATCAAATGGCACATTAACAAAATTTTTTTTGGCACAAAGAGATTTAACTTTTCGCATAGCCAAATCTGAACCTTCCACATGTCCAAACCATAAACTATTGTAAGAAGAATAAACAGAATTTATAATCTCTTCTCTTCGATTATAAGAATATTCAACATCAATTTTCTTATCTTTTAAATTCTTTTGAATTTTAAGAGGAAGACTCGCTGACAGAAAAATAATTTTATCATTTTTTTCATCCTCGAGTGGTGAAAATTTATTAGTTTGATCAACAAGATGAAAAGTAGGAGTCACCAGATAATTTGAGAGTGCTCTAAGAGATAGGACTTCCTGATGCTCCTTTTCTAATACTTTAAGTCTTTCCTCATCATATTTTTCTTTTTGCCTTTTTATTTGAGCTTTTTTTGTCTCATGATAAGTTAAATCAATAAAAACTTTAATATCAACATCACTGTGACAGGCATAAAGTCCCTCAACTATTAAAACAGAAATATCAGAAAAATTTGTAACAAGTTTATCTTCTTGGCTGGTGAATAAATCAAGATAAGGCATAGTTGTTGTCGTTCCCTGCTTAAAGGCTTGAATATTTTCATTCAAAATTTCCCAATCAATTTCATGAATTCCAACTGAGTCAACGCCATTTTTTTTTCTGTACTCATTTCTGATATTAGGTGGTATTTTATAATAATTATCTAATGATATAATTTTTGATTTAAATTCAGCTTCTTTCAATACCTTACGAAAAGTTTCTGCAATTTCAGATTTTCCAGAACCAGATTCTCCACCAATAGCAACACTTAGCTTTTCAAATTTCATATCTTTAATTTTTGCCAAAAGCTCACGAGCTACTCTCTCATGTTTTTTACTAATTAGTAATACATCGCCAACCATAATTATCCCTTTTATAAAATTTTTGTCAAGAATTTTCTAAATTGCTGAGGACTCGATATTCTATAACCTGCTTTAGTTTCGCCATTGCCGATCTTCACAGAAATAAGAGGAATATCTTCAAAATAAAACATAGTTTCATCTGTTTTGTCATCTCCAGCACATAAAACAAGTTCATATTTTTTTTCATTTAAAAAACGTGCCATAGCTAAGCCTTTATTAACATACTGACTACTGACTTCTACGATTTTACGACCATGGTGAATTTCAACAGGCAAATTAGAGATAACTTCTGTCAATTCGCCGATTAATTCATTAGC
>Ga0114934_10000813_pt1 | contig 20128 bp, 24 predicted proteins | sample 4SBtaG_2_FD_99695 | JGI IMG/M metagenome (GOLD analysis project Ga0114934, IMG submission 99695) | Deep subsurface microbial communities from Kolumbo volcano to uncover new lineages of life (NeLLi) - 4SBTROV10_white metaG | ecosystem: Environmental > Aquatic > Marine > Volcanic ...
GGCGAAGGTGGCCTTAGTCGCGTGTATGCGGAAGCTATTGGTGATCTTGAATGCGATGATGAAGCACCAGACCCCATGGCAGCCTCAGCCCGCTATCACTTGACAACGAACACAGTTGCTACCAGACCGGGGAAACGACATCGGAAAACCCAATCAGCCCTTGCTCCGACCAGTTAGCAGCGGTATAATCGAGCGCAGCCGAGAGGGAACTACCGTTCATGTCAACTCCGATCGCTTGATAATGGTCGAGCCCTAGCTGATTTGAAACCATGCGCGATATTCTAAAATACATCTGGAAATACCGCCTGCGGCTCCTCTGGGGAGTCCTGGCGCTGTTCGTCGTCGATGGCGCGCAGCTCATCGTCCCCCTGATCATCCGCCAAGTGGTCAACGAGCTCTCGGCGGGGGTCTCAGCGAATCTCCTGCGCTATGCCCTCTACATTGTCGGACTGGCCTTGGTTGTTCTCATCCTGCGCTTCCTCTGGCGGCTGCTCATCTTCGGCAGCGCCCGGCGGATCGAGCAGGAGCTCCGCGAGCGGCTCTATTCCCATCTTCTGTCCCTCTCCCCGCGGTTCTTCAACCGCACGAAGACCGGTGACCTGATGGCCCATGCGACCAACGATATCGACGCCGTGCGCATGGCCTGCGGTGCGGGCCTGCTCACCCTCGCCGATGCCTCGGTGATGATCTCCTTCTCCCTGGTGGCGATGCTCACGATCAGCACCAGGCTGACCCTCTACGCCTTCCTCCCCCTCCCGTTCATCACCGCCGTCGTCCTCGGCTTTGGGCGGGTAATCCATCGCCGCTTCGAGACGGTCCAGGCGGCCTTCTCCACGCTCACGGAGAAGGTGCGGGAGAACATCGCCGGGATCAAGGTCATCAAATCATTTGCCCAGGAGGAGGGGACGGCCCAGGACTTCCGGCGGACCAACCACGAGTTCGTAGCGAAGAACATGCACCTCGTGCGGGTCTGGGGGCTGTTCGATCCGGCGGTCGCCTTCCTCGCCGGGCTCTCCTCGGCAATTGTCCTCTGGCTCGGGGGACAGGGGGTAATTACCAAGGCGATCAGCCTGGGGGACTTCGTCGCCTTCATCTCATATCTCGGGATGCTCACCTGGCCGATGATGGCCCTCGGCTGGATGGTCAACCTCGTCCAGCGGGGGGCGGCCTCGATGGAGCGGATCAAGCGGATCTTGGAGGAGAGGCCGGAGATCACCTCGCCCTCCAGGCCGCGGCCTCTCCCGGGACGGGGAGAGATCGAGTTTCGTAACCTGAGTTTTGCTTACAACGGCGGCCCGCCGGTCCTCCAGGGGATAAGCCTGCACGTCGAGCCGGGGACCTTCCTCGGGGTAATCGGGCTCACCGGCTCGGGGAAATCGACTCTGGTGGAGCTGCTGACGCGGCGGTTCGACCCCCCACCCGGTTCAGTGCTAATTGACGGGATCGACGTCCGCCAGCTAGATCTTAAAGAACTCCGCGGGGCCATCGGGATGGCCCCCCAGGACGTCTTCCTCTTCTCAGCGTCGATCCGTGAGAACATCGCGATCGGCCGCCCGGGGGCGAGCGAAGAGGAGATCATCGAGGCGGCAAAGCTCGCCGGGCTCTGGGAGGAGATCATCAATTTCCCTAATAGACTCGATACCCTGGTCGGAGAGCGGGGACTGGCATTATCGGGCGGCCAGCGCCAGCGCGTGGGGATCGCCCGGGCCCTCCTCCGTCGGCCAAAGGTCCTCATCCTGGACGATGCCCTCTCCGCCGTCGATGCCCAGGTCGAGGAGCTGATCCTGCAGAATTTGAAAGAGATCCTGCGGGAGAGGACTGCGATCATCATCTCTCATCGGATCTCGGCGGTCGAGGGGGCCGACCTGATCGTCGTCCTGGAGGGCGGGCGGATCACTGAACGAGGGACCCATGAGCAGCTCCTAGAGCAGCGGGGGCTCTACTTCCGACTCCATCAACTGCAACAACTGGAGGAGGCCCAGGACCGATGAGCCAGGATTTCCTTGAAGAAGAGCGCCTCGGCAAGGCCTACGATGGGCGATTGATGCACCGCCTCCTGAAATTTTTGCACCCCTACCGCGGCCTCTTCTCCTCCACCCTGGCTCTAGGGTTCATCCTCATGGTCCTCGAGCTGGCGCTGCCCTACATCACCAAGGTGGCCATCGACCGCTACATGACGCCGGCGGCTGGCGCCCAGCTTGCGTCCAAGATCGCCATCCGTGGGATCGATCTCCTGGCCCTCCTGCTGCTGGGGCTGCTCGCCGTGCGGCTCGTCCTCTCCTTCGCCCAGGTCTATCTTCTGCAATACACCGGCCAGCGGGTGATGTTCGACCTGCGGGAGGAGATTTTTAAACATATCTTGAGACTTCCCGCCCGTTTCTTCGATAAGAACCCTGTCGGGCGGCTGGTGACGCGGGCGACCAACGACGTCGCCGCGATCAATGAGATGTATACCTCGGTCCTGGTCAACCTCTTCCGCGACGGCTTCCTCCTGCTGGGGACACTTTTCATTATGTTCCGCCTCAACGGGCGGTTGACCCTGCTGATCCTGCTCCTCGCACCGGCCGTCGCCTTGACCGCCCTCATCTTCCGCGCTAAGGCCCGCGCGGCCTATCGCATCGTCCGGCGGCGGATCGCCCAACTGAACGCCTTCCTCCAGGAGGCGATCTCGGGGATGGGGATCACTCAGCTCTTCACCGGGGAGCGGCGGAGCCGGGAGCGATTTGGGGAGATCAACCAGGCCAAGTTCCAGGCGCACATGCGCCAGATCACGATCAATGCCGTCTTCAGGCCCGTGATCAGCCTGATGCAGTCGCTGGCACTGGCGCTGCTCATCTGGTTCGGCGGCGGAGGCGTCGTCCGGGGGAGCTTCACCTTGGGGGCTTTGGTCGCCTTCATCTCATACGTGCGAATGCTCTTCCGGCCCCTGGTCGACCTCTCGGATAAGTATAACATCATGCAGGGAGCGATGGCCGCGGCCGAGCGGATCTTCATCCTGCGCGACGAGCCCGAGGAGGAGCGGGGCCAATTAAAACCGCCCGCGGGGGGCCTCGGGGAGGTGGAGTTCCGCGATGTCTGGTTCGCCTATAAAGATGAGGAGTGGGTCCTCCGCGGGATCTCCTTCGTCGTCCATCCAGGAGAGCGGGTGGCGCTGGTCGGCCCGACCGGCGCGGGGAAGACGACGATCATCAACCTATTTTTGCGGCTCTATGAGCCCCAGCGGGGCCAGATCCTCGTCGATGGGACCGACATCCGCCTCCTTGACCCTACAGAGCTGCGGGCGAAGCTGGCCGTGGTCCTCCAGGATGTCTTCCTCTTCTCCGGCGATATTTTGGAGAATATCCGCCTCTGGGACGAGGGCCTCCCCGCGGAGCAGGCGATCGAGGCGGCCAAGTTCGTCCAGGCGCACCGGTTCATCAGCGAACTCCCCCAGGGCTATGAGACCGAGCTGGGGGAACGAGGGGCGACTCTCTCCGTCGGCCAGCGCCAACTGCTGGCCTTCGCCCGCGCCGTGGCCGCCGGGCCCCAGATCCTGATCTTAGATGAAGCGACGGCGAACATCGACTCTCAGACGGAGCAGTTGATCCAAGAAGGGCTAGAAAGGATGATGCAGGGACGGACGGCGATCGCCATCGCTCACCGCCTCTCCACGATCAAGGACGCGGACAAGATCCTCGTCTTAAGCCATGGGCGGATTGTAGAGGAGGGGAACCACGCGGAACTCCTCCGCCAGCGCGGGCTCTATTATGCTCTCTATAACCTCCAGGCCCGTGCAGGCACAGGAGTTGACAGCTAGAGCGGGCCATGATACAATCCCTACGAGGTGATCAAGGCTGGAGAGTAATAACGGAAGAAGGTATGAGGTAATGTATATCCTCAGGCCGGACATCGAGGAGGAGCAGTATGCCCAGGAGATCGGGCGGTTTGAGGAGCTGGTGAAGGGGGAGGGAGGCCGGGTCGAGGGGATCGACGAGTGGGGCAAGCGGAAGCTGGCCTACGAGATCAGGCACTATGACCAGGGCTATTACGTGCTGATGAACTTTGCCTATCCCCCGGCGCGGCTTCCGCAGTTGGAGGAGCGGCTCAAGCTCAATGAGGCCATCCTCCGCCACCAGGTCGTGCGGCTCGATAAGGAGGATTAAATGGGGCTGAATCGGGTAGTCTTGACAGGGAATTTGACGGCCGATCCTGAGCTTCGCTATACCCAATCAGGACGGGCACGGACGAGGTTCAGCATCGCCGTTGACCGGCGATATCACGACCGTGAGGGTAACCTCCAGCAGGAGACGACCTTCGTCCCGATCGTCGTCTGGGGGGCGCAGGCGGAGAACTGCGCCAACTATCTGCAGAAGGGGCGCCAGGTGGCCGTCGATGGGCGGCTGAGAATCGATACCTTCGAGACCCAGGATGGGGAGCGGAAGAAGGTCGTCGAGATAGTCGCCCAGCGGGTCGAGTTCCTCGGCTCACGGCGCGAGGGGGCCGAGGCAGCGGAGGAGCCGCCTGAAGGGCCGGAGCCGGAATCAGAAGCAAAACCGCCAGAGGAGGAGGTCCCCTTCTAGAGATGGCCAGGAGGAAAGAGAGAAAGGTCAAGGTCCGCTGCAAGATCTGCGAGCATAATATCGCGCTCTCCTACAAGCGGCCGGAGGAGTTGAAGCGGTATATGAACCGGCTGGGGAAGATCCTCCCCCGTCGCGCGACCCATTTCTGCTCCAAGCACCAGCGTCAATTGGCCCGCGAGATCAAGCGGGCGCGAAAGGTGGCCCTCCTCCCCTATATCGGCGAGGGCACTCCCATAAGATTGGGAGCGCGGGGCGGGCGCGGAAGGTAATCCTCCTCCATCAGCGAGCATTCTATGAAGAATAGGCCGGGGATGGCCGATGAGAAATCTTCAGCAGATCGCCGTGCGCCTCCACCAACAGGCAATCCGGCTCCGGTTATGGCCGGCAGCATGCTTACCGCCTGACGCTGGCCCTCATCGGGCTGGTCGATAAAAGACCCTTTGGCTCTTAAACGCCTTGCTGAACTTCCTCCTTGCTGCCATGAAGCGACCTCCTTGCGGCCCTGGAGACAGTGTATTAACTTCCGCGCCTATCTGTCCAGTCGTAGGGGTTCACTCCACTCCATTTCCTCATCTCCGATTTCGCCGGTTTCATCTCTTTGCTGTCTTGGCGGCACAACGTAGGTGTGTGGGGTCATAACTTGTCTTTTGCACCTCGGAATTAGCGCGCGAATGCCTCGAGGTCGCGATTCCACCCCACTTGTAGACCTCTCCTGGTCTAGATTGGTATAATTGGGTTACCATGGCTGTGGTCAACAAGATCGGCAAGGTGATGAAGCGCAACCACGCGCTGGTCACCTTCGACCAGGAGCGGATCGCACGCGCCATCCGTCGTGCTGCGGACTCGATCGGCGGGTTTGAACAGGATTATCTAGAGGGCGTGAATGACCGCATCTTTGCCGCTGGCGGAGATGATGAGGGGATCGCCCAATTTCTTTCTGACCTGGTCGTCGTCTGCCTCAACGCCGAGCCGCACCACCTCGTCTCCAACTTTCCCCCCACGGTGGAAGAGATCCAGGATGTCGTTCTGCACGTGCTTTCAAGCACTGGCTTCTCCGTGACCGCCGATGCCTATACCTGCTTCCGCTGGGGCCACCATTGGGTGCGCCAGGGAGCGATTACCGAGGAGCAGTTCGTGGGAAACGGCTACCCCCGCGAATACATGGAGAGCCTCCTGGAATGGAACCGCGAGCAGGGATGCGACACGGTCGAGGGCCTGAATGAGATTGTCCGCCGCGGTAGGCTGAAGTCGTTGATCGATGCCGCGCTCTCCGAGTATGAGGCCTCGCTGGACGAGGCGGCGGAGAAGGTCATCGCACGGATCGAGGCCGGGGATGAGCTCCAGATGATCTGGATCAGTGGGCCCTCCTCCTCGGGGAAGACGACCTCCACCGTCAAGCTGGCCCAGCGTCTCGAAAGACATGGCTTGCATTTTTTGATGTTGAATCTCGACGACTACTTCTGGCCGCTGATCGAGCACCCCACCGACTGGATCAACGATCGCAACTACGAGACACCCGAGGCGATTGACATACAGCTTCTTAACACACATCTCAAGGAGCTCCTCGAGGGGAAGAAGATCGAAAAACCGATCTACAGCTTCAAGGAAGGGAGACGGATAGGAACCAAGCCGATCGAACGTCAACCCGAGCAGATCCTGCTGCTCGATTGCCTCCATGGCTTCTATCCCCCGATCACGGAGGGGATCGATCCGTCGATAATGTTCCGCCTATATATCGAGGCGATGAACCCTCTCTATGAGCTTGAGGTGATGCTGCCGTTGGTGGAGGGGGACCGCACAGGACGTCGCCTCACCCGGTTCGACGATCTGCGGCTATTGCGGCGCATGTTGCGCGACATGCAGCACCGCAACCACACGCCGCTGGCGACCCTGCTCCACTGGCATTACGTTCGATTAGGAGAGCTCTTCAGCATCATCCCCTTAAAAGGGCTGGCCGACCACGTCCTCAATGGCGGCATGCCCTTCGACCTGCCGGTCCTTAAACCCTTCTTCTCCGGAGAGAAGAGCATCTGGCCCCAGAGGGAGGACCTCGACCAGTATGCCTCGCTCCTCAATGCCCGCATCCGCTACCAGCGGATTGAACGGCTGCTCGGTTCCATCGAAGGCTTGACGCTTACCCAGGTAAACGATCCCGAGCTGATCCCCGGAGACGCCATCGTGCGCGAGTTCATCGGTGGGGGCACCATCGAGATCCCGCACAACGAGTGACCGCTGGAAAGGGTCAGCCGGATAAGGTCATCGTCCGCTCCGCCGGGCGACTGAGCTGAGCGACTAGAGATCATCGAGGGTTGACCTCTCGATTTGACACCCCTCTATGCCCAATTTTCCTTATCTAAGTAGGCCTTTTAGGACAAATTAATCACCTAAATGGTGCACTCAAATTAGGAAAAATGATCGGCTCCTGATGAGTTAAATCATGGCAAAGCAGGTATAAAAGCGGCATAATGCAAGATGGAGGTGTTGAGAATGGTTCAGCAGCTAGAGAAGGAAGCGATAGCGAAGACGGAGCCCCAGAAAGAGACGGAGGGGCAGACGCGGTGCGCGATCTGGGGGTGCGAAAACCCAGGCTGCATCTCGATTATGGGATATTCGCTCTGTGCTAAGCATTGCCGGGAGTATGGGGAAGGGCTGGTAAGGCAATTGCGGGAAGGCCAGCTTGAGAAGGCTTAAAGCCTTGGAGAGAGGACGACTATCATGAGTGTCGCTGAGCGAGAGGCGAAGACGGAGATACCGGACCGGGAGGCGTTGCGACTCCACCCCTTCTATCACGGGAAGCTTCAGGTGCTACCGAAATGTGCCATCCGCGATTGTAGGGACTTCGCCATCTGGTATACCCCGGGGGTGGCCGAGCCCTGCCGTGAAATCAGCAAGAGTCCTGAGAAGGTCTTTGAATACACGAACAAAGCCAATTTCGTCGCCGTAGTCAGTGATGGAACGCGAATCCTGGGCCTGGGCGATATCGGTCCAGAGGCGGGGCTCCCGGCGATGGAGGGGAAGGCGATTCTATTCAAATACCTCGGTGGGGTCGATGCCTTCCCCATCATGCTGGGCACGAAAGATCCGGATAAGATCATCCAGACAGTGGAGTGGCTCCAGCCGACCTTCGGCGGGGTCAACCTTGAGGATATCTCCCAGCCGAAGTGCTTCTATATCTTGGACACTCTGCGCCAGGAGGCCCATATCCCCGTCTGGCACGACGATCAGCAGGGGACGGCCGCGGTCATCCTCGCCGGGCTGACCAATGCCCTCAGGGTCGTGGGGAAAAGACTGGAGGAGGTCCGCATCGCTCAACTTGGCATCGGAGCAGCCGGCACTGCGGTGGTTCGAGTATTGATCGAGGCCGGAGTGCCCCCGACGCATATCCGCGTCGTGGACCTCGTGGAGGGGAAGCCTGCGGTCCTCACCCCTGATATGGACTTAGAGGGACTGTTCCCTCATCGCGGGGGGATGCTCGCCCAGACCAATGGAGACGACATTCAAGGCGGGCCCCCGGAGGCCTTTAAGGGAGCCGACGTGATGATCTCTTTTACCAGACCGGGCCCCGGAACGGTCAGGCCAGAATGGATCAGACTGATGAATGAGGAGGCCGTGGTCTTCGCCATGGCCAACCCCGTTCCTGAGATCTGGCCCTGGGAGGCGCAGGAGGCCGGAGCGCGGATCGTCGCTACCGGCAGGAGCGATTTCCCCAATCAGGTAAATAATTCCTTAGGCTTCCCCGGGATCTTCCGCGGAGTCCTGGATGTCAGGGCAAGGACGATCACCGATGAGATGTGCATTGCAGCCGCCCATGAACTAGCCCAATGTGCCGTGGATAGGGGACTACGCGAGGACTACATCATCCCCACCATGGGTGAATGGGAGGTCTATCCCCGGGTGGCTGTCGCTGTGGGGATGAAGGCTATCGAGCAGGGGGTTGCCCAAACGATACTCTCACACGAGGCCCTCTTCGAGCGTGCCTCCTCCATTATCAAGCATTCTAGGGAGGAGATGAGGATCTCGCTGGAGTCGGGACTCATCCCCGCCCCTCCTCCTGCACCGTAGTCGTGTGGCAAAAGGGGAAGGGAGCCCTCCGCCGCTAACTGAAGCTGCAGTGGATATCCGTCAGTCCTATGGCAAAGGTCGCGCTTCGGCAAGGTATATGCTATAATTCAAGGAGGCTATGGGTAAAACGGCTGAAGACTCTTCCAATCGCGATAGTTGGAAAGCCCCTTGCAGGCAAGAAGCCCTTCGATTCTTCACCTATCTTGATGAAGAGGGGCTCGCCAGCCTGGAGGAGGCCATGATTCCTATCCAATACAAGGAAGATGATCTGATCTTCCAGGAGGGTGCTTATGCCTCGGGGATCTACCTCGTCTGCCAGGGGCTGGTAATATATGGAGCCTACACCGAGGGAGGAAAGAAGAGGCATATCGTCAAGTTGGCCGGCGCGGGGGAGATCTTTGGCGAGGAGGAGTTATTCCTGAAGGATTACTCCTCCCGCTTCGGTTATGCCAAGGCCTTGGTGGATACGGAGGTCGTATTCGTGGAGAGGAGGGCTTTTCTGGGGCTTTTGGAGCGGGAACCCTCAATATTTCTCGATCTCTGTGAGCGGCTCGTCCGGGAGATCATCCTGCTCGAATACAAATTGACTTGCACCGCCTGCAAGACCATCGAGGGGAACATTGCCTTACTGCTCCTAGCCTTGGGGAGCAAATATGGCGTGAGGGATGATAAGGGCTTGCAGATTGACCTGGAGCTGCGGCGGGCAACCCTGATGGAGATTTTGGGGATCTCCCGTGAGTCCCTCATGCGTGCCTTAAGAAAGCTGACACAGAGGGGGATAATCCTCTGTCAAGATCGGCGGATAACGATCCTCGATGAGGATCGGCTGAAGTCATTGGCGGAACCCTTGCCGGCCTATCTTGAAGGGAAGCTCCTATAAGTTCACCGCCGCTTCGACCACTTGGCCACCACCTCACCGCAGTGGGGGCAGTAGGTCGGATTACCTTTATAATATCGCCCACAATGGGGGCAGACCTTGAGCTTTCCCGCCTTAAGGGCCCTCTTTTGGTAGACCCTCCTCCCGATCAGCCCCCCCAGGACAATCAACAGAACTATCCCTAAGATCGCCAGCATCATCATATTAGCTCCGGAGTGCCTCCTCCCGGCCGATGCAGTAGATGGCCCGTTTGGCGACTTCCAGGTAGAGGTCGCTCCCCAGATAGAGCGCCGGATTTATCTTCTCTAGATCGATCACCCCTTCAGCGGAGAAGGCCCCCTCTTCACAGTGAACGGCAACGACGCGACCGACGAACCAGTCATGGTCCCCGAAGCGGCGATGTTCCAAAAGTTTGCACTCGTAGGCCGCGTAGGCCGCCTTCAGGATCGGAGATTTGGTCTTGAAGGGCTCCTCCACCGTGATCGCGAAGCACGCGAATTTATCGACCTCCCGTCCGCTGGTCCGCCCGACGGCGGCGATTAGCTTGCGCGCCGCGATCGGGAGGAAGTTCACCACGAACTCTCCGGCCTCCAGGACCAATCTGTGGGTGTAGCGCTGGGGCGAGATCGAGACCCCATAGAGCGGCGGCTCAAACGAGACTGGCGAGCCCCAGGCGACGGCCATCGCGTTCCGTCTCTCCTGCGCCCGGACGGTCACCACCGTCGCCAACTGGGGGTAGAAATGGTAGAACCCACCAACATCCGTGCCCTGAATCTTCGCCATGGTTAGCCTCCTTTGGCCAATTCAAGGCTGATGATATAATATCTCGAACGCTAACGCTAGGACTGAGAGGTGAGTGATGGAGAAGATAGCTCTGGTCACCGGGGCCTCACGGGGGATCGGCGCGGCGACGGCACTCCGCCTGGCCCAGGAGGGCTGCGATCTGGCCATCCATTATCGGGGCAATCGCGCGGGCGCGGAGGCGGTCGTCGAAAGGATTAAAAAAATGGGGCGGCGGGCGGTCGCCCTCCAGGCCGACCTTGGTGATCCGGATCAGGCCAAGGAGCTGGTCGAACGAGCGGCGGCGGAGCTCGGTGGAGTTCACATCTTAGTGAACAATGCCGGCTACTCTCAGCATGCCGAGGTGGAGAATTTAAAATTGGAGGACTGGGAGCGGATGGTCCGGGTGACGCTGACCGCGGCCTTCGTCTGCTCCCAAGTGGCGCTTCCCCACATGAAGGAGGCCCGCTGGGGGCGGATCGTCAACGTCGCCTCGCTGCGGGCGATGAGCGGCTCAGGTCACGGGGCGCATTATGCCGCGGCCAAGTCGGGGCTGATCGGGCTGACAAAATCGCTGGCGCTGGAGCTGGCGAGATACAACATCACGGTCAACGGTGTCTCGCCTGGCTATACTAAAACCGAGATGACCCGGGCGGTTCTAGAGAAACATGGCGCAGAGATTGCGAAAAAGATCCCGCTGGGGCGGGCGGCCGCGCCGCAGGAGATTGCCGCAGTGATCACTTTTTTGGCTTCAGACGATGCAAGCTACATCACTGGGGAGACAATCAACGTCAACGGCGGGATCTACATGCGCTGAAGCCCCGGCCTCAGCTCAGGCCCAGGAACTTCTTGATCGCGGCGAGGATCGCGCGGGCGATCTCATCTTGGTAGCTGAGGCTCTGAAGCTTGCGGGCCTCCTGGGGGTTGGAGAGGAAGCCGACCTCGACCAGCGCCGCAGGGACCCGAGACCAGCGCAGATACAATCGTTGATACTTCACCCCGCGGTCCCGCGAGCCGAGCTCCCCGACGATGCTCTTCTGGATGTCGCCTGCCAGGATGAGGCTCCGCAGACTCCGTCCCTTCCAGCTCTCCGGGAGGAGCGTCTCTGTTCCCCTCACCCGCCGGTCGCGGCTGATGTTAGCGTGGATGCTCAGATATAAGGAGGCGCCGAGGCGACCTGCCAGCGCCGTCCGCTCGTGCAGGGGGACATAGACATCGCTCTGCCGCGTGAGGATGATCTTAAGCTGCGGCTCATCGAGCGCCTCGATCTCAACCAGACGGGCGATCGCCAGGGTAATATCCTTCTCCTTGACGCCACGCCAACCGATCCCCCCAGGGTCCTTCCCTCCGTGGCCCGGATCGAGCACCACGATGAATTTCCCCAAAGAGGGCCCGGCGGAGGAACTTGGAAGGAGGAATGCCAGGGTCAAGGCCAGCAGGACCGGAATCGCTATCAGTGCCCTTGTCTTCATTTGGCTTATTATAGCCCCCCGCCCCGCCGCTGACCATAACGGAGATCACCCTCGCCTCAGCCGCGGGGGACCGCCGCCGCGACCAGCGGTCCTTGGCAGGTCAGCACCGGAGATGATCTAGGTCATAGTCTCCCCTGAGGAGCTGAGCTACCATTGAAATTAGTAAGGAAGGAGGGACAATGGCTGAGGCAATTAGGCTAAAGACGCCCTTGAAAGATGCGGACGTCGAGCGGCTGCACATCGGCGATAAGGTCTTATTGAATGGGGTGATCTATACGGGGCGCGATGCGGCTCACAAGCGGTTAGTCGAGCAACTGGAGCGCGGTGAGGAGCTACCCTTCCCCCTTGAGGGAGCGGTGATCTACTATGTCGGCCCGGCCCCGGCCAAGCCGGGGATGGCCATCGGCCCGGCGGGGCCGACGACGAGCTACCGCATGGACCCCTATGCCCCGAAGCTTCTGGAGAGGGGCCTCAAGGGAATGATTGGGAAGGGAACCAGAAACCAGGAGGTCCGTGAGGCGATCAAAAGAGACAGGGCGGTCTACTTCATCGCCATCGGCGGCGCGGCTGCCCTGATTGCAAAGAGGATTAAGACGGCGGAGGTCATCGCTTACGAAGACCTCGGCCCGGAGGCCGTCAGGAGATTGGTCGTGGAGGACTTTCCTCTGATCGTGGCCAATGACGTCCATGGCGGCGACATCTACGAGGAGGGCGTCAAAAGATACCGAAAGGAGCCGGTGCTATGAGAGAGCTTGAAGCGCGTGAGCTGATCGGGCCGGTGAAGGAGGCCCTGCTGGCAATCAACTTCGACACCTCGCCGGAGGTGATGGCTAAGCTCCGGGAATTCTGGAAGACGGAGATTTCAGAGGCCGGCAAGGGGGCGCTGGAGGACATCGTTAAGAACCGCGAGATTGCGGCCAGGGAGCGCCTCGCGATGTGTCAGGACACGGGGATGGCCGTGATCTTCGCCGAAGTCGGCCAGGAGGTCCACATCAACGGCGATCTAAAAGAGGCCTTGAACGAGGCCGTCAGGCAGGCCTATCAGGAGGGCTATCTGAGAAAATCGGTCGTCGATGATCCGCTCTTTGAGCGGAAGAACACAAGAGATAACACGCCGGCGATCATCCACTTCGATCTCATCCCTGGGGATAGGATAAAGCTAATAGTGGCGGCGAAGGGCGGGGGGAGCGAGAACATGAGTATGGTCAAGATGCTGGCCCCCGCCGCGGGGGTCGAGGGGATCAAGCGCGAGGTGGTTCAGTTCGTGGAGCAGGCCGGGCCGAACCCCTGCCCCCCGATCGTCGTCGGGGTGGGGATTGGTGGAGACCTGGAGCTGGTCGCTAAATTAGCTAAAAAGGCATTGATGCGCAAGCTGGGCCAGCGGAACCCCGATCCGCGCTATGCCAAACTGGAGGAGGAGCTCTTGGAGGCGATCAACCGCACTGGCGTCGGCCCCCAGGGCCTCGGCGGGATCAACACGGCGATGGACGTGGGGGTAGAATACTACCCGACGCATATCGCCGAGCTACCGTTGGGAATCAACATCGACTGCCATCTCCATCGGCATAAGGAGCTCGTTCTGTAAGATAGCTAACCCCATGTGCAAGTTTTAGCGTAAGTTGTGTTGTTCATGGCTGGGATGGGACCTCCCGTCTCACCACGATCCGGTCCCAGCCCTATGTAAGAGACGGCACAAATTCTCCACCGAAGCTTCACAATCTCTTCACATCTTGGGGGTATAATGGCGGTGAAAGGAGGCAGCAAGGATGAAGAAGCGAATTGCGATCGTGACGGTGGTGCTCACGGGCCTGCTGCTCGTGGGCCTGCCGGGGGTGGCGTTGACCCAGGTGGGCACGCAGACCCCCGGGCAAGGGCAGTATCGGTATCAAGCCCCAGCCCAAGCGCCGGGAGAACTATCGAGTCTCTTCCTCCAGGCGTTGGCAGAGAAGCTGGGGATCAGCGTGGGTCAGCTCCAGCAGGTGATCCAGGCGGTCAGGGACGAAATGGGCCCGCAGACTCAGGCCCCGGGTCAGGGACAGTATCAGTATCAAGCTCCGGCCCGGGCGCAGGTGCGGGGAGAGCTATCAGGCCCCTTCCTGAAGGCGCTGGCCGATAGACTGGGGATCAGTGCGAAACAGCTCCAGCAGGCGATCCAGGCAGTCAAGGAGGAGATGGGCCCGCAGACTCAGGCCCCGGGCCAGGGGCAGTATCAGTATCGAGCCCCGGTCCGCGCACAGGTGCAGGGAGAGTTGCCCAGCCTCCTCCTGAAGGTGCTGGCCGATAAATTGGGGATTAGCGTCGACCGGCTCAAGAATGCAATCCAGGCGGCCAAGGACGAGGTGATCAAGGTGCGCCTGAGCCAAGCGGTCCGCGCCGGACGGCTTACGCCAGAGCGGGCCCGAGCGTTGGCTCAACGGCTCTCCCAGGCGGAGCCCCGGGAGCTGCTGCAGCTTATGAAGGAGCGCTCCAAGGCCCGGGGGCAGCTAGAGCGGCTTGGCCAGCGGAGGTTCCTCTTTGGGGAGGAGCTAAAGCGCGGGAGGCTCATCGGCCCGAGGTGGCCGCAGCCCCAGCCGAGCTATATGCCACCCTACTATGCGCCCTACTACCGGCCTTACCCCTATCCCTATAACTGCGTCTGCTACTGCAATATCCCCGGCTTCTATTTTGCCCCCACTCCCCGACAGCCCCAGCCGATGATGCCCCAGCCGTGGAAGTTCTACCAGCCCTACCCTCAGTTCCAGCCGCAGAGCCCCGGATCTCAAACACCCCAGAACCCCTAACTGCCTCGAGGGGAGCTTGCTGCGGGGGGCGAGGCCCTAAGGGCCTCGCCCCCCTTCCTTGATGGAATGGGATTGCAGGCATATCATGGAGGAGATGAAGAAGATTCTGGTGGTCGAGGACGAGGAGCGGATCGTCGAGCTGGTGCGAGCTTACCTGGAGCGCGCGGGCTATCGGGTGCTCGCAGCCTACGACGGCCAGGCGGGCCTAGAGCTCTTTCAGCGCGAGCGGCCCTCGCTGGTGGTCTTGGACCTGATGCTCCCCGAGCTCGATGGGCTCGATGTCGCCCGCCGGATCCGCCAGGAATCCGACGTTCCTTTAATTATGCTCACCGCGCGGACCGAGGAGGCCGACCGCGTGGCCGGCCTGGAGTTGGGGGCAGATGATTATATTACAAAACCGTTCAGTTTAAGAGAATTGGTCGCGCGGGTGCGGGCGGTGCTGCGCCGTGCCGAAGGTTTTAGAATACCTCAACGGCTCGAGCGGGGCGAGTTAATAATAGATCTGGAGGCTCGCCAGGTGGAGCTCGTCGGGCGAGCGGTCGAACTCACCCCGACGGAGTTCGATCTCCTGGCGACCTTAGCCCGCCATCCCGGACGGGTCTTCAATCGGCTCCAACTGCTGGAGGCCCTCGACCATTATCCCTCGACGGGCTTCGCCCGGACGATCGATACCCATATCAAGAACCTGCGCAAGAAATTGGAACCCGACCCGGGGAGGCCCCATTACATCCAGACGGTCCACGGGGTGGGCTACCGGTTCCGCAAGGAGGTATAGATGCTGACGTCCTTCCGCTTTAAGCTGTTTGGCTCGCTTATCCTGGTGATCCTCGTAGCGCTCTCCGCTATCTATCTGATTGCCAACTACTCCACATCGCACCAGTTTCGCCTCTATGTGATCCGCGGGGACACGATGCGCCTGGAGGCGATCAAGAGTATGCTTACTACCTACTACAAGGAGCGGGGGAACTGGGAGGGGGTGCGGGAGTTTCTCGCCCAGAGGCGACCACCTGCGAGCATGGTCCAGGAGGCGGTGCGCAAGCGGCTGGTCCTCATCGGGCCGGAGGGGCGGGTCGTCGCCGCTCCGGACAGGAGGTTGATCGGCAAGCGTCTTCCCCCCGACCTCCTCCAGGAGGGGTTGTCCCTCAATATCAACGGCCGGAAGTTTCTTATTCTTGCCGGGCCAGTCGGAGGCCGCGTCCTTGAGCCCCTGGAACAGGGATTCCTCAGCTCGGTCAACCGTTCACTGCTGCTGGGCGGGCTCGTCGCGCTCCTCATTGCCCTCCTCTTGGGGACGGTCCTCTTTCGCCAACTGACCACGCCCCTGGCCGAGCTGACCGCAGCGACGGAGCGGGTTGCCGCAGGGGACCTGGAACAGAGGGTTCAGATAAAGTCGCGCGATGAGCTGGGTCGCTTAGGGGAGGCCTTCAACCGAATGGCCGAGAGCTTGAAGAGGTCCGAGGACCTGCGGCAGCGGATGATCGCTGATATCTCCCATGAGCTCAGAACGCCGCTCACCGTGATCCGTGGTGGGTTGGAGGCACTCCGCGATGGGGTCTACGAACCGACTCCGGAGAGGCTGGCCGAGATCGATCAGGAGGTCCTGCTGCTCAACCGTTTAGTGGAAGATCTCCACGAGCTGGCGCTGGCCGAGGCCGGGGAGCTGAAGCTGGAGCGCGGCCCGACCGATCTAATCAAGCTGGTGGAGCGGCTTGCCGCCCGTGTCCGCCCCCGGCTGCAAGGGCAGGGGATCATGCTGGAGACCGAGCTGCCCCCGAGATTGCCCAAGCTGAACTTGGACTCTGACCGTATCGAGCAGGTGTTGCATAACCTAGTAGGCAATGCCATGCGCTACACCCCAGAGGGCGGGCGGATTACCATAGCCGTTGAGGATAAAGACCAGGAGGTCATGGTGCGCGTGGCCGACACCGGCCGGGGCATTCCTAAAGAGGACCTGCCCCAGATCTTCGAGCGGTTCTACCGCGGAGAGCGATCCCGCGCGCGGCGCGGCGGCGGCGCAGGGCTGGGGCTGGCGATCGCCAAGCAACTGGTCGAGGCCCACGGTGGTCGGATCTGGGCCGAATCAGAGCTCGGCCGGGGGACGAGGGTCAACTTGGCCCTCCCGAAAACGAGGGCCGCTGTCCGACCCCCGGTCATCTGACTTGCTTTCTCCCCTCCTAATGCCGCGTATGTATGCTGTAGGGGCAACCCTTCTGTGGTTGCCCGGGGCAGGCTAGATCATCTCATAATCAACGTGATGGGGTAGTGATAGAGCTGAGGGGAGCGGCCCTATCGCTTATCCAAGGCGATGACCGCGCCCTTGTTGCAGCCGAAGACTACCTCTAAATAGCCATCGCCGTCGATATCCGCGAGGGTCGGGGAGGAGAAGACCTGGCCTCCGGCCCGAAACTCCCACTCCTTCCTCCCCGTGGCCCCATCGAGGCAGTAGAGCCGTCCATCGTGGGAGCCGATGATCACCTCTGGTTCGCCATCGCCGTCGATATCGCCGATTGCCGGGGAGGACTCGATCAGGGAGCCGGCGGTGAAGCGCCACTTCAGCTTGCCGCTCTGCCCATCGAGGGCATAGACGTGATGATCGTTGCTCCCCATAACGACTTCGGGCACCCCGTCGCCGTCCACATCGCCGATCGCCGGGGAGGACCTGATCAAGCCAGTGATGGGAAAGGACCACCTCACACGGCCGGTCGCGCCATCCAAGAGGTAGAGCCCCTTCCCGCTGATGCCGATGGCAATCTCCAATCTGCCGTCGCCGTCTACATCGCCGATCGCCGGGGAGGAGATATCGCCCTCACCGGCGGTGTCGGAGTGCCAGAGCTCCCGGCCGCTCCTCCCCTCGACAGCGTAGACTATCCCATCGAGCGATTCGATGACTATCTCCAGTTGCCCATCGCCATCGAGATCGGCGATCGCTGGTGAGGAGGTAGTCCCAGTCCACGGCGGATCGGGGAAGAAGGCCCACTTCAGCTTCCCGCGGCCATTGAGGACGTAGAGCTTATCGGAGCCGACGACCACCTCCAGTTGGCCATCGCCGTCGACGTCGGCCAGGGCCGGCGAGGACCAGACCTTGCTCCCCGTGTGGTAGGTCCACTTCACTCGGCCCGTCCGCCCATCGAGGGCATAGATATTCCCCCCCATCGAGCCGACGACGACCTCGGGGAGACCGTCACCGTCGATATCTCCAATGGCGGGGGAGGAGATCTCGAAGGGGCCGCTGAGGGGAGACTCCCACAGCTCCCTCCCCGTGGGCCCCGCTATGGCATAGACCCCGCGGTAGGAGCCGGCGACCACCTCCATGGTGCCATCGCTATCCAGATCGCCCACGGCCGGCGAGGGCTCGGCCAGCCCGCGGACGGGAAGCTCCCACTTCTCGATGGGGTTGGTGATCTGGCCCTGGCCTGGGGCGGAGCCGCTACGGGCAGGGTCGTGGCGGAACATTGGCCAATCGAGCGGGCCGGGCTTGCCCCAGGTGGCGGGCAGGAGGAAGGCAGAGAGCAGAACGGTCAGCAGCAACCATCTTAGCCTATTCATCCTCGGGACACTCCCGCTGCTTCTCGATGATCCGGTCATACTTGCCGGGGTGATAGAAGGTCCAGTAGACGAAGTGCTCCGCCAGATACATCTGGGCCAGGGGGATGATTGTCGCCGCCCGCAGCTCGGGGCTCTGGCTGCCGATCTGCCAGTCCTGCAGCCTGATCTTCAGGGGATCGAACTTGGTATGCTCATAGGCGATCCTGAAGGCATACCAAGAGCTGATCTCCACCCCCGCATCCTCGATCGCCCGTCGCACGAGGAGCGTTGCCGCGGCCTGGCGCGCCTCCGGCGAGACCCCCTCGAGAATCGTAAGCTGCTCCAGCTCCGCCTCGCTCATCTGGGAGAGGTGGCGGCCTCCGGCGAGGTAGTCCTCGACCTTTTGGGGGTGATAGCAGATATCGATATACTCTCCCTGGCGGCCTGCCTGGAGTGCATCCCAGAGCTCATGGAAGCCCCTCTTCTGGATCGCCTCCTGTGCTGGCCCTACCAGCTCATCGAGCGGCCGCCCGAGGATGATGTAGCCTGCGATGAGGGCCTTGCTGTTCGCCTCCCGGAACTCCGGCGGCCAACCGGTGGTCGCCCGCTCGATCAGCCTCTCCGGGGAGAGCTTATCCGCCCAGAGCACCAGGGAGACCGCAGTCAATAAGAGGATCACCACCAAGGGAATTCGCAGCCAATGTGAGGATCTCCAGCCCATGCTCCTAACCTCCCTATCGTTTTCTCATCCGAAGGAGGGATCTACCCCCGAACTCCGCTGTAAGGTTCAGCGGCACTCGTGATAAATCTAGCAGATCGGGACTTCAGGATCAACCGACGTTGACAGGTTGGAGGGAATGGGATAGGTTTATTAGGGAATTATTTAAGCTGTGAGGAGGAGTGCAAGGTGAAGCCTCTGTTCCCCTTGATGCCTCGGTTCTAATGGATGGGGAAGGGATGTTCCAACTCACGGATGAGGTAGCCATCCCCTGGTCCGAGCTGAAATTCCGTTTCAGCCGCAGCGGCGGCCCGGGTGGCCAGCATGTCAATCGAGTCGAGACCCAGGTCGAGCTGCTGTTCGACGTGCACGGCTCCGCGGGCCTCACCGCCTCCCAGAAGGCCCGGATTCTAGATAGGCTCAAGGGCTACATCGACAAAGATGGCATCCTGCACCTGGTCTCCCGCATGACGAGGAGCCAATTACAAAATCGTGAGGAGGTCACCGAGCGCTTCCGGGAGCTTTTGACCCAGGCCCTGCGCCCGCGGAAGAGGCGGTGGCCGACGAGGCCCGGCCGCGCCGCGCGGGAGCGGCGGTTGGCCGCGAAGAAGCAGCGCAGCGAGCGCAAACGCCGGAGGCGGAAGCCAGGGATAGATGAGGAGTAGCTTGACTTCCTTCCGTCGATCCTATATAATAGCTCCAACTTTAATCTTAAGGAGGCCGGAATGCCTGAACTAAGAGACAAGTTAAGCATCTACATCCCTCAGGAGAAGCTGAAGGGGAGGCCGATCGAGCGGCTGATAAAGATGGCCAAGGAGCGCGACCGCTCGGTCAACTATCTCGTCGTCCGAGCCATCCTGGAATACCTAAAGCGGGAAGAGAAGAAGGGATAGGAGGCCCCGATGGATAAGGAAGTAATGACAGCCGCCGATTTAGCTGAGTATCTCGGCTTCAACAAGAACTGGATCTATCGCAAGGCCGAGGCGGGAGAGATCCCCGCCACGAGGTTCGGCAACCGCTGGAGGTTCAAGAGGTCCGTGATCGACAAGTGGGTCGAGGAGCGAATCGAGACTGAGATGAGGAGGCGATAGCCGATCACGAGCTTCTGGGGGCCAGCAGATCTCCCCTAATGCCTAACTCGGTCGGCTGCGGTAGAACCCTTGACATGGGGAGATTCGGCTGTTATACTAAGGTGTCTGCAGCAGGTATTGAGCAGCAGTCGGATTTGAGCCTTGAGCAGAAGTAGGCGTTGATCTTATGACTGGATCTAGATGTTCTACCGCCGCAAGAGGACCCTTAGCGGGTCTCCCTCAGGCAGCAGGTAGCATCTTTAAGCAGTCAAATTCAAGCAGACA
>Ga0114934_10000817_pt1 | contig 20086 bp, 23 predicted proteins | sample 4SBtaG_2_FD_99695 | JGI IMG/M metagenome (GOLD analysis project Ga0114934, IMG submission 99695) | Deep subsurface microbial communities from Kolumbo volcano to uncover new lineages of life (NeLLi) - 4SBTROV10_white metaG | ecosystem: Environmental > Aquatic > Marine > Volcanic ...
ATTTTGGACATTTGGAAAACGATATCTACCATGACTTGCATAACATTTAAAACAAACTGACCCCTTGATTTTCCGAAGTTTTGAACCAGTTATACAAACTCTAGTCGGCAGAGAATAAGACCAGCACGGCATTTTACTTGGAGTAGACAAACCGCCTACCTCTTTCCACTGCTTAGTGTTTCTAATATTCATAAATACTCCTATAGTTAGTAATGATACTGCTTAATTTAACTACTTTCCCCGTCTTATTAAGTCGCACATTTAACTCATTTCTCCAGATTTAGAACCCTTTATAAAATCCAGCAAAACTTCGAAGCTAAAAGCATTATTTAAAAGATCATATGGCTTATAACCCCTCAAACCATCCTGTGGTGTTTGTAGAAATTTAATGAGTTTTTTAGGGTCTTTTCTAAGAGTATAGCCGATTATATTAAGTAGTTCTTCCACACGATTAAGTCTCTCAAATATTTCTTTATTTGGATTATTAATTTTTCTACGTTCTAAACGTGAAACTGTATTCCGAGATATTCTAAGCAAATATGACATCTGCTGTTGAGATAGGCCTTCTTCACCTCTCAATTTCGATATCTTTTTTGCTAACACCTCTAACATCGCTATCCTCTTTAGCCTCAATCTGTAATCGACTGCAAATATCACTCTTGCCACAATCACAATACTTGCACTGTAAGTTATTTGCATCACAAGGAACGTATCCAATACATTGCATTTGATCATCTGGATTATCAGCGGGACATCTTATGTATGCACTATGGGTTTTCCAATCAAAATCACCTTGCCATTCACTTCTTTCTGGTATTGCAATCCCTAAAAAATTCATCTTTATTCTCCTATTACTTTTGTTCTTTTGTTGTTCTTTCGCAGCTTTGTATTTATGTTTATATTCTAATGTTTCTGCCAGTGGGCCCACTTCTTCATCCCACCGGTCTCTAAAAGCATCCTCACCATCGTCACCGCTTACTAACCAATCGACTCGTTGTGCCATTGCTGCTGCAAGCCTGAGCATTTTTCGTGTTATATCAAATCTCTCAATTATATCCGGAGGATAGTGACGGCCTATTTCACAACCATAACGATCTAACTCTGTATTATCATTAGATGCTATCAACTCGTCAATAGATGAGGCGATATCTTCTAATCTATATTGTTGATAATCAAAATGTCCACCGCTCATGGTAATCTCCTTTAATTAATAATACTCGGCTGTCCTACATGAAACTCATACATATTTGATTTCTTATTCGACTTAAAACTATATCTTGCTTGTTTTGATATAGCAAATTCACTGGGGCTGACTGTTACAATTATACAACCAGGGTCATCCGTGTTCTCATTCATCGGGATCTGATACAACATAGTATTAGAAATTGTACATGCACACTCTCCTTCTCCGTTGAAGAATCCATATTCAGAAGTAACAAGGTCACTGATGCCACCTCCTATAGGATGCAATAACAATATACTGACAGGTTGTTTATTTTCTGCTTCTTCAAGTATAATCATTCTTGACCGCCTAGGCAAATCGTGTGATTTATCAAAGTTGCCTTTGTAAATTCTCTTGATTACATTGTGTACCTCACTACGCATTTGTGGACTAATCCTTTTAGAAGAAAAGGGGTTGTATTCACAGTTTTCAGTACAAAACAACCTGCTCAATGTTTCAAGAAAATCAACAAGGCGGTCCATTGGTACGGCTTCTGCTTTTACTTTATCTGGACAACTCATAAAGTTATTAATTTCGTCTGGAAGTTTAAGATATACAAATATCGGAGTTTGTGGAGATACTTCATGATTACGAACAGCAAGCCATTTTATAGGAGTTGGATAATCGATACCATTAATAAAAATATTAGCGTAACTTGTTGGTTGATCAGGCCTTTCATACATATCTAAGATTGAACCCGCTGACCATGTTTGGATAATAGTCTGTTTTACTGAATAACTTATGCGTGTAAGCACCTCTCTAGCGTGTTTACCCTTTAATTCAAAGTCAATCGCTGCTCCTGAAAATTTTAGTTCATTATTGTTGTCTTTTTCAATCTTAAGAAAGATTTTAACTTTTCTGTATTCTTCCTCAAGACTTCTCCCACCGTTTATAATATCATCATCCATCTGCTTGATTAAATCAGAAATGTCAACTTTTATTCCACGCATTTTAGCTCCTTATATTACTTTCCCTTCGCCATCAATTTTAATTACCGAATGACAGAATTTCTTCACATAATGAATCATACTATTGGGTGGAATTACTGCTACGATTTTCATACCATTTTTGCTAATTTTTTGTAAAGACTGATTATTTATTTTAGCGCCTCCATCGGTAAATATTATGGACTTTTTAATTTTGTTCTTTTCCATATGATTTATTATAATATCAAAATCAGTTCCACCAGTACTTTTCACTACACCCTTTAGTAGCTCGTCTTTTGTTATTGCGGAAATTACATTAGAAAATAGATATATCTTATCGTCTAAATAATCTTTACAGTCATTAGCGACACGATAAACTAGCTTGACATAGTTTCCCATACTCCCAGAAACATCAAGATATATGGAACAAACTCCATAGTCCTTAGGCAGTAAAGGATTTTTATAGAATGGTCTATAGACTCCAGCAGCATCCGCGACAATACCATATCTATCACGATAATTGGGAATCGGAGTCATAAGAGGTATACGAGGGAACATTCCTTTCAAGACAGTTTCAATCCTAGATGAATTACTTTGTTTTGCATGTTCCATCAATGCTTTTTCAATTTCCCTTCGCTTTTCAATCTTTTTCTTTAAAACAGATATAGAACGCAGAAAAACGCTGCGACCATATCCTTGAGTTTTAATTTTTGATAGTTCTTTCTCCAGTTTATCATAGTCACAATTACTTCGTCTATAAAACTTACTACGAAGTTTCGATTGTTCCTTAGCAATCTCATCTTCAATAGCATTACGAATAGATTGTTCCATTTTGTCTGCTATTGGTTCCAGTATTTCATCACTATGACTATTTGGAGCGTCGGAATTGCTATGATCTCCAAGAAGAATGGGAAATTTCCAATCTTCCTGTCCCTTATCTTTTCTATCTTTCTCCATAGACTCGAAAAGTCTTTTTAAATCAAACCAAGATATTCCGGAATAAGAGTAAAGTTTTCTATACTTTCTCTTTATACTACTTCTCTTAAATCCAGAATATGGCCGGAGTAGATTCTGTGGGAATTCTCTAGCATCATAAAAGTTTGTAAAAAATCGAGTATATCTTGCCTGTGGATACTGAGTACAAATCATTGCATTAATGATTGCATCAGCGATTATGTTATCATTTTTACATCTAATTCTAGTCCCATGACGTAATATCATGTGCATTAACTCATGATATATGAGAATAAACTGATGCTCTGGAGTAGTAGCATATTCCTGTACAAAATCAGGATTTATGTGAATTTCAGGAATCCCGTCAAGTTTTATATGTGCTGTAGGAGTATTTTTATCTACAACCACATCGGCGATTCTCATAAAAGATGCTATTGCTATGGCGTTGTCTCCTGTAGCACTAATTACATTCTTGCGAAACTCATCTAAGTCAAATTTTTCATTTTTGTTCGCAGGAGCCTCCATTTTGGTCTCCATTTATTTATCTTTTCTAGTTGATTCCATATACTTTTTTAGCATATCGCGAGCGGAATCTTCTGAATCTACATCTGCTTTTTCCATATTTTCTTGGTCATATGGGTTTACTAGTTCCAAAACCATAGTCGGTCTAACTACTTGTTCTTCAATAATATCCGCCGACTGTTTAGAATCAAAGAGACTACTTGAAGATATTTTAGATAGCAATAAAATAGTGTCCTCAGCACTAAGTTGTTCCTCATTATTATTAGATTCCATATAGTGAGGTACTGCAATCATTCTTGTAGGAAACTTACTAAATAACTTTGTAGCCGTGTCAGAAGTGTCAGCCATATCGGATACTTTTTCAGTGAACCCGTCAAATAAATCTGCCTTGCTTTTATTTGAAAAGCCAGACATATTAATTGTTTTCCACATATTTTTTAGAACACCGAAAGTAAAATGTTCAAAGTTATTACTTTTATAGCTGCCTGGACGACGTGATGTTTTAGTTTTAATAAAATTCCAGAAATCCAATTCCAGTGTTGTTTTGCAAAAAATCGAACGAAGTTTTAACTCTGAAGAATTATTAACTTCATTGAGTATATTCTCAATAAATGCTTTTTTCATTTTGTCTGTATCAGATAGTTCTAACATTTCATAATAGTTACATATCAGTTGAAATTTTTCAGTTAATCCAAGTTTTCTACAAACATCTTTAATTGTTTGTTCCCATTTTTCTGATTCTTTCATAGTCCAAACATTGATCTCTGGCTTGCTCTTTACATTATGTCTTGTAATAAAAAGTAAATCTGAGCTAAGTAGATCTGGATTGAAAGTATCACCCTGTTTCATTGTATTACCGCTAACTGATAGCATAACAATCAAGGCATTGCTCAAAGGAGGCACCGGATCGGTTGTTTTAAGAATATCAGTTTCTGAAGACTCATAATACAAATTGCATATTTTTGTTTTTGACATAATATATCTCCTTATAAATTACTGTCCAACTTCTTTTTGGTTAGTTTCAACATTTTCATCGACGCTTTCTGATTCAGTTTCCATGGCTGCCATTAAATCAATAGGCCTAAAGGAATACCCATCAGATAGTATATATGACATATAACTAAACATCTTTGACATTGCCGCTTTATCTATTTGTCCTACTAGTTCATACCCACTAATATTAAATAATCTAGCCAGACCTCCTAGTTGATAAGAATCTTTTGGGAGTAGAGATATAAATGTGTCTACTGTTTTTTGTGACTGAGCCTCTTTGAAACGATTAATTATATTGATTCCTGAAACCATGTCAGAACAATATGAGTTAAGGTTAAGATTAAGAGAAGAAGAAGAAGTAGCGGAAAGTATCGGTTTAAGAGTAGCAGAAAGAGTCTTAGACACCAAGGAAAGCGCATCAGCGGTAACATTGGCATATTTCAAATATGGCCATAGAGCGTATGAAAACATAATAAGCGCTGGGGCATTATTACTATTTTCATCAAAGAACTGAGTAATATAGCCGCCGAGAGCTACCGGATCAATCTGATATCTAATACCATATGCAACTTTTGAAAACGTATCAGGTAGCCTTTCGATCTTTTCCATCGTAGATGAAACGGATTTTCTAAGAAGGTGTTTTGCTTTTTCATGGGCGGTGAGTAGCAAGTCTTTTGGAATAGCTTCATCTACTGCTTCATTAGGAAATGAACAGAATAATGCCTTACTTGCCGCAGCCTCAATACCGCCATTAATACCATATGCGTCTCTTACTGCAGCAAGGGAAAGAATATTTCTCAGAAGAATACCGGCGCGCCTTCCTTCAACGGGCGGGATTTTACCTGATCCTGACAATGTAACACAAACATCATCCACATAAGAAATGACATCGTTACAGTTAGCCAGATAGTTTTTATAAATACTGGCAGCTCTTTTGAACCATTCAGCCATACGCTCTTTAGTTTCCGCATCTGGACAAAAATTCTCGGTTTTAGACCAATGACCCAAAGCTGGAGAATCATCAGAAGTGTGGTTTGATATGATTTTGTGCCTATCATCTTCGTTAATAATAGAAAATGACGGTGTCTTAATTATCCAAGCAAATCTATCAGCAAGAGCCGAATCTAATGGAGTTGTTCCAGCGTAAGAGAGAGGGTTCATTGCGGCAAATACCCATTTTAAACTATCTACCTTTTTTCCTTGTATAGAACGATTTCTAATAAGTTGGAAATAGTTATTTTGGATATCAAGTCTCGCGCGATTGATTTCATCTAGGAGCACCATATTTACTCCCCAAATTGAAGTCGGGGTTGGCATAAACTCCATCTCGAAAGTCTCTTTATTTGGCATAGGGAAGCCAACTATGTCATCAAAATTGGCTGAAGAACAATTATACTGTATGAACTTCAATCCTAGTGCGGCTGCAATTTGTTCCATCATATAGGTTTTACCAGTGCCTTTGTCGCCTATAAATAGCACTGGGTCACCAGTGAGAATTGCCGCAGAAACTAAGTCTTGAATACTTTCTCCACCATAAATGCCTATTTTCTTTAATTCCATTTTATCTCCTCAGTTAGTTTGAGTATCATTAATTTCGTCAAGGTCTAAATCTTGGATTGACCCATATTTAATATTTTTGATACTGAAACTTCTCCATGGCATATTAGACAAACTATATTTCTCATGCTGTAGCCTAATAAGATTAACACCTACTAGTACGGTATTTCCATTTTTACACTTGCGTACCTCCTTCAAAATCATAAGTACACGCTGCTCATCTTCTCCATATTCAGAATCTTCTACTCTAGATTCAAACATAATAAGATTGCCAATGTGTTCTTCTAATTCTTCTAGGGTATAGACTTGAGTATACTCTTGTTCGCTCTGCATTTCCATATTTGCTCCTATCAATTCTCGCCTACTGAAAACCCCAACTTTGACTCTTCTTGAGTCCCCATACAGTTTAAAACACTTTTAACATCAGCTTTTGTAGCTCTCTTTCTTTTACGCGATTTTGCAATTGCTCTGGCTTGATTGGCAACTTTATAAATCAAGGCAATTGGAAGAGATTCTTCTGCTATTTCCCTAGCCATATCAGGGACTTCAGGACATGCAAGATTCCATACTTCTTTAGCTTCTTCATGCGATATATTAGTACTAAATAGTATGTCACATGAGGAAATTATATGGTCTATTGGGTTTTTATTTCCTCCTAGAGTTATGATAATATTCGTGGGGCAGTCTGATATTATCGAATTAACAGTAGCGAGCATTGCCAAACGTGGATGAACTCCGTCATTAACATTAGCAGAAGGTATAAAAAACATACCCATAAGTTCATCCAGGTCGTCAAACAGTATTGTAACTCTTCGCTCAGAACAAAGCGATGCGAGATAAGAAAGCACTGGCGCAGCAATTTGAGGAGGAAATACTGAAAACTTTGAACTTATGCGAATCCAAGGTTTACCTATTTGTTCTGCTATATGAGACGCAAGACAGGTTTTCCCGGAAAACGGCGCCCCATAAATCATTATGGTATTATTCTTACCGTTTTTTGCACTATCTTCAGCAGCTTTTATGTTTTTCTTAGTATTATTGATATAATTATATTTTTCTTTACAGTGTCTGTGAAGTTCAAATGGAATGTCTATACCGTTGGAGATTTCTGGCGGTATATGTATTCTATTTGGCAGAGAATTGCTTGTCCCCTGTACTATGCCCCAATAATCTATGATAATTTTTTGAAATGTCTTTTGTTTGAACTTCATTATGATGCCAGTAGCAATAAACTCTTGTTTATCATTACCAGCAACCTGTCTTAGGACATTAAGAATATATTTAACTCCATACCCATTTGAATTTTTAAAACGCATTATATGCTTTGTCCGGTCAATAAAAACTTTACGTCTGGTAACTACTGTCCCCTCAAAAATACACTGTATAAACTCTTCGCCCTCAGTATCTACTAGTTTCAAAAGCTGTAGCTTTTTAAAAACTTTTTGGGGGATTAGTGGTTTTAGGGTCTCCATACGTAAAGCAACTATTTCTCCTGGAACCATATAGCCTGGAATAACCTGCGTTTCTTTCATTAATCCTCCTGCATAATTTCTTCTATTGCCGCTGAGAATTGAGTCAATAAAATTAAAAGTTCTCCAATATTAAAATATTTCTTCCAATTCTCCTCGCCAAAATTATAAAGCAGTGTCGCCGAATATTTTAACTCTCCTGACGTTTCCCGTTTTAATACGGCGATATGTCTTTCGTTTGAGAAGCAACACGAATCCACCGCTAAAATGTTTGACTTTTGAGCTTTCATAAACATTGTTCGAAGCAAACAATGTGATCCCACATCGTCAGGCTTGTTTGAAAGTTGCATTATGTCATGGTATTTTTCTGTCCGATAGCTCAGAAAGGGACAACTTCGGCATGGAACGGCTATTGCCAGGTTAGTATACCGATTATCACATCTTACCTTGCGCAGTGCCTTAAGCATATTATCTAGCGCTTCTAAATCACCAGTTCCGGTAAATTGTGAAAGGTACTTTAGGAATAATTTATTATATTGTCGTCGTCGTCGTTTAAGTAGTTTTGATAGTGATCTAAAACTTTGTTTCCAACTTTTACTCATAATTTATCTACTCGAAAGACTCTCTGTCTATCATAACTACAAACGGGAATTGGGGTATTCCAAATTCTGTCTTTTCAAAGAATTTAACCGTAGCAGTTTTACCTATAAGAGAATCACGGTCCCTAAGAATTTTTTCTAGGTTTTTATAATTGCCACGGATATTTGACCTGAATGTTCCACCACTAGGATGTTTACAAACAACTGCCTTTGCAGCCCCAGCCCAATTACCCTTACCTTCTTGGATGTCTACTATTTCATATTCTTCATCCTGGAATTCTTTTCTTTTCAAAAGATTATTAGTTCTTTTATTTTCATAAGGTCCATCGACTCTGATAATCTGGCCTTCCCAATCTTCCGAAAGTAGATATCTGTATTCTTTATCAATCTCCTCATGACTAGATACTTCTACTGACTTAACAACTTTTAGAAATGTCTGGCCCAATTCCTCTATTGCTTTGGTGATCGCAGGCTTTCTTTTAGAAAAGAGTTGTTCAGGTCCAAGTCCTTCAATATTTATACCATCGAAAATATGATACTCAACATTGTCTTTGGAATTTTGAAGTTTCTCTTTGTCTAATTTATCCCTTTTAACTAAAGACATAATATGATTGAGCTTATGTCTTAGTTCATGATTATACAATTCGCCGTCAAGTATCAACTTAGGATATTTGTCAAAAAGAGGCTTAAGCGCTTCAAAAATATGTGGGCAGGATACAATTGGTTTACCAGTCCTGGTCCACAGTCCGTTGGCTCTTGCTATACACCTCATTCCATTTAATTTTGGATCAGAATAAACCTTTCTATCATCTTTAAAAAGTTTTTTACTATGATCTTTATATTTATAGGCAAGAGTTGGTTTAAAAACTGTGATAGAATCTACAGAATCTGGACTTTTTGTATATCCTTTATCAATCTTTTTCTGCCATTTTGCTTGAGCTTCAGACATGGCTTGTTCTTCAGGTGTAGTTTCATTACTTCTACCGATATTCTTGCCCTGACATTCTCGCCATTTTGAAATTGCTTTTTTGCCATCAGTTCTGCCAGAAAGTACTCGATACTTAGAACCTTCTATTTCAACGGTCCACTCTTGAAGATTTCCGTCTCCTCTTCGAGAATAAAGAGTTTGTAATTTCATAATTTTCCTTTTTTAAAGAAGTCTTCCATGAGAGAATAAAAAGATTATAGAAAACTCAAGCAATGCTGTTGTTATGCCTGCAATAACTCCACACCATATACTAATAGGAGAAATACCATTTTTCTGTGTAGTAGTTATAATAAAACTGTCAGGTATAGTTGCAAATGCAAGCATAAAGGTGAATGGGAATACTGATATGGCAATGAGAAATGCAATGAATAAAATTAACAAAGTTGCTCCTATTCTTCCAAATCTAGTAAGATATTACCATACATATACAGATTTCCATTTTCGTCGAAAGTTTGATCCATAGCTTTATTATACTTGTAAATAACGCGCCCTGATGCATTGAGAATCCATAGTTCAGCCCCTGTGTCATTAACCATATACTTGATACTACCATCTGAACCCTTTATCATTTTCATAGATAACTCCTTTCGCAAATTATTCCAAATGTTTCTTAGTTATAATATTAGATTGAAAACCAATTCCAGCGCTTTTCGATTTCTTAATCTTCTCTGCTCTAAAGAGATCGACTATTCTTTCTCCAATAATCTCGTTCGCGGCCTCTTTTAAATTGGCGGTAGTCAACTTTGCTTCAGTATCAGCAGCTTTCATAATAGTGAGCACTATGGCGTTTTTTATCTCACCTCCAGTTAATTCCAGCCTTGCCAGCTCTTTATAACTAATTCTATCCCTTGGAGCATTTTTTGGAATAAGCGCTTTCCAAATTGCCCTTCGACTTTTTTCATCTGGCAAACCAAAATGTACCTTAGAAAGTAACCGTCTATTAACAGCACTATCAAGATGCTCGGCAAAATTAGTGGCGAAAATGGAAGTGGCATTGCTCTTTTCCATCCCCTGCAATAAAGTATTAACTTTAGAGATATCCCAAGGTTGTTCCTTACCAGTTCTTGCCCCGATAAGAGAATCCGCCTCATCGAAGAGAATGATACAATCATTTTCCTCCGCATAATCAAATACTCTATCGATTGCCTTCTCAGTTTCACCTACATATTTATCAATAAGTTTTGAATGGTCTACTATCAACAAAGATTTGCCTACTCTTTTGGCAATTGCTTTCGCAGCCTGAGTCTTACCAGTACCGGACGGGCCATAGAACAGAAAGCACATACTCTTTGTATCAAGCACCGAAGTCAAACCATAAGTATCAAAGATTTTATCTCTATTTTCAATTGACCTAGCGATAAGATCAATTGATTTCATTTCATGATTATTAAGTACCAACGGAGTATTAGCAACTGATTTATAAAGATATCCTGGTATACTCTTGTCTTGAGTTACTACGCCACCCTGTAATGGTGCATTTTCCCCAATATTGCTACCAGATTTATTTACAATATTATAAATCTCAATAAGATCTTCTGGGCTAAGATATTTATTAAGATATACAATATGCATTAAAGAGTCGCTATTATTTATAACTGCTCTGGCCTCAAGAAATATTTCATTTCTCATGCTATCATCAAAATTGATTACTACATTACGAATCTCCACATTACTAGCAAATGAGAAATATTGTTCGACTGCCATTACTACTTTTTTGGTAACTCTAGTATCTAACCCAGTATATGTCTGTGGATAAAAGATTTCAAGAGTTTCATAAACGCGGTCATCGTTTTTATCCATCAACTTGGCGATAGGAGTATTATGTTTCATAGAATTAGAATCCTGGTGATCTCTATCGACAAAAATTATTACATATCTGTCTCTGCATTTTTCGTTACTCAATTATTCCTCCATTGGTTATCATATTTCTTTATATTGCCAAAATGAATAACTGTATTACCCATAACCATAATATTTTTAAGTGGAAATACTTCTTTCTCATCGTGTAACTCCATATTACTAACAATGGCGTCTGTTATTGAAGTAGTTTTATATGTTGACCGAATGGTATCAGTAATAGAGTTAAATATCGAATATGTAGTCTGATTAAACAAATTATAAGTTTTCTCTAGCCTCCTCCAAAATATTCGAAGATTATTTTTATGCTCACAAGTATAAGATTGCCATAAAGGCGGTAGCTTTCTACCATACCCACCCCTCATACACTCCCCTTTTGCACGATCTATACAGTTCCTGCATGGTAAGTCTTCCTCTCCATCTATTGCAGTATTATTAATATTTACTTTAATTGAACCGCCCAAGAGTATAGGACGAGATGTAGCAATTGTGTCTCTATCCAATAGTGCGCGGTTATATACGTTTGGCCCCGCTAGCGCGTGCTTTCTCACTAATGAATCAAAAAGCATTTTAGAAATGAAGGTATGTCTACAGTTTTGTAATGCTACTCTTGTTTTATAGATTCTAGTTTCAAATTTCAGAATCAAATATGGTCCACAGTCATTTCCATTGCGGTCCCGTTGATTTAAAAGCACGTGTATTATGTAACCCAGAAAGGTACTACGGTGGTAGTGGCCTTTATAATATTGCGAAAAATTGCCAGCTTTATAGAAAAAGCCGGAATCTTTAGCAAAATCGTCAATATCCTTGAGCAAAGTAATTAAACTATTCTTTGCCATTTTTCGATTTTCGTCTGACCACTCCCAGATTGTACGATACCCGCTATAATAACTCCAACGCTGTCCCCTATTATTATTAAAAACCTCATTTAGTTTATCAGGTCCAAAATCTCCCGTCTGCAAAGCATCACGGAAATCTTTTGACAGTACAATTTTATTTACGCTCTCATCTTCTATACATCGGTGAGCTTTACTCTTAGCTCTACTACCGATTATATGTTCCTGATAAGTTAAATACCGCTTACCCTTTTTCTTTTTATCATCACGGATATAAGAAGGAATGCTAGCGTTGTTATCATTTTTTGCTTTTTTCTTAGAATTCATATAAAAGCCTCTAGATTTTTATTGAGCTTCCATTAAAGCCAATGTGGCACTTGTGATGGTTAAATAATGCCTATTCACTGGAATGCTCAGGTCTTGAGTCAATTTAACCCTTGTACTAATTTCACCGATACTTGTTTTGATTTTCTTACTCCAGACTCTATCATAATCTTGATGAAATTTATTATTCTCAAAAAAGGATAAAACTTCACTTGCCTTTACTGTTTCATCCGATGTAGCCTCTCCTATATCATTTGCAAATCCTTCCATAGCTAAATACAACTGGATCACATCATTAGCCTTAGATGTGTCTAAACAAATATAAGAGGAATCAAGCCTAAAGTCAATTTCAAATGGGCCAATAGTAATATTGCTTTTCGGTGGTAAATCAAAGGCTGAGCTTACAGAGAGTTCTCCTCCTAGATTTATTAGATTATAAGCAACTGTACATCCCGAAATCTCAAATGGTATAGATACAAAATCAGACGTTTTTAACTCGGTTTTTATCTTATCGAATATGTCATTCTCAGACATATCAGAAATAAATCCATTAGTTTCTTTATAGATTAAAGAAGCGACTTCTTTAATAGCTTTATCAATATCGTTTGACACATCAAAAGTTTTTTCTAACACTAATCTTCTCCGTATTCGCTTTTAATGATTTCCGAAGTGCTATCAAAGATCATTTGTTTATATGTCTCAATGAATCCCAAAGCCATCTCTTGTTTTTGGACTAAAGCAATAATTTTTTCTACAGCGAGTTCCACATCCTTTTCAACTAGAGGTCGGTCCATGTTAAGACCTGTAGAAATACAGTTTGCCGCTGGAAACTCTAAAATAGCATCTGTATTTTGTTTGGAGTATTTCACCTTCAAAATAGACGCACCATTATCTTTTGGTATTGAGAAAACAATTACGCTTTTACTATTTTCTTCCTCTATTAAGGATTCCACTTTGGCACGAGGTATATTATCATACTCAATACCATTCGTTCGATCACGGTTTTTCGGCCAAGTTGCCTCATACACTAGTTTACCATTAATCCCGAACTCACCGGCAAGAGAATGGCCTAAACTATTTGCACGTGATATACTCTTAACAGAATGTGGGTTAGAGTCTTTTTCTTTTTTTGTCATATTGGAATTACAAATAATTGTAACCATTTTGTCATTTTCTAAAATTATTTCCAGATTAAAAGTATCCCGTAATCCTCCAAAATAATGAGTTTGTATAATTTCTGTGTTCATATTATTGGATTCGAGTTGTTTTTTCAATTGTTTACGGAATAAATTCTCTATAAATTTAGAATTCTTCACGGATTTCTTGACTGTTTGCCATAATCCATCTTCTTGTTTATTTGAAATTTGCATAACAACCGAGGGCTTTTTTTCTTTCTTTTTTACTACTTTACTATCCATCTTTCCTCCTTGTTAAAGATTTCTATATTATAACGGCCTTCACGATTAGTAAGACTGGAAATGATTTTTAGTTCTCTAATTCTTGTATGGCTGCTGTTTCTATTTCATCGAATAGTATTTCTATTGTAGATTCGAGTATGAATACAAATTTAGTCAAATAAATTATAGCTCTACTAGCAGATGTTTTCACTAGAATATTATAAAATAGATATAGTCTGCTACTAAGTTCATATGGAATTTCCACATTATTTAATAGAAATTTTTCATCGGCATCTATGATAGAGCTCAGCGGGAATAACTGGTCCATCACATCTTTGTCTCTTGGTTCAGACGCAAGTCTCTTACATATATCGCGTATGTTTTTAGCGATTATTACCTTATGTGAGTCATTCCAGATGGGAGTATAATTCTTTAGAAGTTTTTTAATACTCTGATACATGTATAATATCGCATCATATTCAGGCAAACCGCTATGCTTAACATTTGTACCATTATCACCGAGGACGTTTTTTCCTGCTGGAAGAACTGATGATAATTCTTCAGACCATGGAAAGAGTTTAGTACTATCTTTAGTTTTATAAGATTCGTCAAGTCTTCTTAACTTAGAACGAGATGAATTTTTTAGATTAGTATTTGTAGGTCCAAAGCCAGCCATTATCCCAATTACTTGATTAGTAAGTGATTGCGAGTCTAATTGTTTCGGCCTTGTGGAGAGCAGTTTAACCATAAGTTCGTCTATGTGATATTCTTTTTTCTTAGGACCCCAGTTTTGATACCACCTACTGTCGCATTGTAATATAGATTCAGTATTAATGGGCATATTATATCTGTCCTGATATTTTATTGCTCTCCAGAAGCTGGCATATGATAAAGAACGAGAAACCGGATTAAAACTAATAACTCGTTTTGAAGCATCTCGTCTCCATCTACCAGTCCCAATAAATACTGGAATATTATTTGTTTGTTCTCTATACCCAGTAACGCGTTCTGTTGATTTATAATTTTCGATTAATGATATAACACACTGGCATATAGTCAAATCAAATGGCGCTATACACAGTTCTGGAGTATCATAATACTGGTCATGAATTAGTTGTAGTGGAGTCTCACCAGATTTAATCAGTGTTGTTGTATAAAATGAAACATATTCTATCTCATACCCCATGTTCATTAAGAATCGCTGGAATTTAATTCTTGTAGAGTTGCTATCAAAGAAGAAATCATAATCTGGGGATGGCTTACCAAATACTGCTCCGGTAATGCTCCCACCAGCTAAATATACTCCAGGATTATCAAAATCTATCATCAGTTGTAAAGCAGGTTGTAGCGAATTTATATTTTCGGACAGATTTCTCAATAAAGAGCTTAGCTCGCTATGCCACATATCTTGGTGTCGTATGAGCTTATATCCATATAGAAACTCTAAGGGAACGTGGAAAAAGTTAATATTACTGTAGTCTTTTTTTATACTATAAAGAGTTCCATCTGGTATAGTTTTATTGATGGAATCGGCTAATGTGTCTAACCGGTCAAGTACTATATCGTTTATTTTGTAGTCTTCAAGCGGCGCGATTGTATCATGTTTTGCATTCTTGGATAGTGGGGAAATCGCTTTATACATTTTATTTCTTTTTTGTCTTTGGTTTCTTTACCAAGGATTCCATAATTTCTGAAGGCAAGAGATCTTTATTTTTTAAATTCTTAGCAGCTTTGGAGAGAAGTTTATTTCCCCTTTTGCTTTTTGCCCTCTCCCTTTTCTCTCTAGCACGTGCTTCTTTTTGCTTCTTTTTCGCTTTCTTGTATTCCTTCTGTCGAGTTATTTCTTCTTTACGCTTTTTTTCCTCTTCTTCGCGAGCTTTCTGCCGAGCGGCTTCTTCTTTTTGAACTATTTCTCTTCGCTTGGCAGCTTGCTTTCTATATTCTCTTTGCTTTTCTGCTTCTAATTCCCTGTTGTGTTCCCTAGCTTTCTCATCTTTTATAAGTGATGGTATGCAAGTTAAGAAAATTTTCGCGAGAGGGTTAATTGACTTACCAAACTGATCAATAATTTTTACGACTAAGTTTCTATCCTTTTGAGGAAATTGATCAAGCAATAATTTTTGATGGTGTTTGCATAAGTCATTGAAGCTACTTATTCTTAAGGGTGCTGTATGATTCTCTCTTTTCTTTTCACTTAATCCAAGATGGCAATAGATGCAACTATCCTTAATTTTCCTTGGCTTATTCCCAATGATTGTTTCCTGGTTAAATTTCATACGTTCTCCCATGCTTTACATATCCACCCGTGTTCAGTACTAGGTTTTCGCATTTTCATATCAACTATCTTGCGGCGGTTAGTATATGGGACTGGAACCAAGTCTCTAGTAAAGAAATAGTAATATTTAAGTGGCTCAATCTCTTCCTCAGTAGGCTTATGGTCGAAAATAAAAACATCATGATTGCCACTCTGATAGGCAATTTTGTGATTAAGGCAACATGTTCGTTTCATATCTATGTCTCTGATTTCTATATCATCCGGGTCATAGTCAGAGTATTTTAAAATTATCTCCTTAAATATAGTTTTAACTTCTTCAAATTTTTTATAAACTTTACCATTATAAATAATTCTCATGTATTACTCCTAATTTCTTGCGATAAACAATGCAGTGGTCTCATACAGACTCTTAAAAGTTTCTTCAAGTATTTACCAGGTAACTGTATAAGACCACTAGCCATTTATTTAACTCTGCAGTTTAATGGGTATAAAGGTCCCCCATGGAATATTTTCTTTCTTGATTCCACCAGGAACAACAGCCCAAATTGTCTCGAAACTAGGAGGCTTCTCGGGAAATGCACCATAACCATCTGTAAAATAGATGAGAACACTTGGCTTGAGATTTCTTTTGGCTATTTCCTTGAATGGCGGGCGAAAATCAGTTCCACCGCCACCACCAAAACTCTTTGGTAGTGGACCAGAAAATTCTGTAATTTTCCAATAACCATTTTCTTCATCGACTTTTGCATCACAAGCGATTAAATGAATTGTATATGATTTTGCGACGCTCATAATGCCACGGACTTCTGATACAAAAGCAGAAAGCTCTTTGGGGCTGATAGATCCTGACGTATCTAAAACACATCCTATCTCAAGAGACTCGGAAGTATATCCGGGCATGATCATATCATACTGAAGAAACTTTTTATTTGGTTTAGACCACGTAAAATCAGTTTTGAGAGCATAGGGAGAAAGATACCGTCTTAGAAGTTGCTGCCATGGTACTGTTTCTTGTAGTGCTTCATCAATCAGGCGTTCCATACCAGCGGGTAAATGACCCTGTTGTCGAGCCACCTGTGCCGCTTGAGTTAGCTTTCCTTTCCATTCCTGTTCTTTTATTTTTGCATGAGATGGGTCATTTTTCTTGTTGGCGTCATAAATATGCCCATCCATAATTGGTGCGTCCTTGCCATTACCCTTTCCTTTGGACTTTCCTTTACTATTGCCGTCGTCTCCGTCTAGTGCCATCTGATAATACTTCAGCACTTTTGGTGGATTCTTAGAAATATCGGCATAAATTTCCTCAGCAGACCAATCATTGCTATATTTTTCGCTATACACGATATTTTCTGGAAGATCCATGTGCTCATTGTTTTTGATAACATAATTGACTACATAATCACAAGCGAGATTCCATTTAGCTGGGTCCCTCACTCCTCTTCTGAACATATGCAGAAAAGCTATATGCAGTATTTCATGAGTTATAACGCCGGTTAGCTCCCCAAGAGATAATTTATTTACAAAATCAACGTTGTAATAGACTTTATCTCCGTCAGTAGCTAAAGTTTGCATAGTTTCGCTTGCAATATACTCAGCGGACATCATGAGATATCCGAAGAATGGTGTATTGCTCATCGCCTGGGATTTGGCTGTGGAAATCTTTAGCTTAGCCAGTTCCTTTGGCGTTTTCCCATCTAAAATATTGCCCATATTGTCCCCTTTTCAAACATGCCCTTTCGGACAAAAGCCGAAAGGGCATAATACTTGTTATTTTACACCACAGATTTTTGTAGAAGATAGGACATACGATTACTTAGTGTTTTGCTTTTTCTTAAACTTGCTGACACACGCCATCATTTCTTTATAAATATTACCGAATTTCTTTGTGAACTCTTTAGAATTTCCGACAATGCCAAGAAATAGAGCGCCATGGTCATGAGCAAGAAATTTGACAATCAGTTCAGCAAACTCACGGTCGACTTGCTCCATAATATAGAGAAGCCCTTCCTTGAATTTGGCATTTTTCCCAAGAGTAACCGCACCGCCTTTAGTTTTAGCCAGAAGACTTTCAAGCTGTCCACAAAAAGCTGCATAAAATGCGTACTGGAGATCAGACTTTTTAGGAATTTCTGGCCTCTCGCCTTTGGTCAAGATGTTAATTACATTAGGAATTTTGTTTCTCAGTTTTACAAAAGTTATGAACTGAGCTCCTACCGCTTCACCGATAGTATTAGCAATTGCCGGGATAAGAAGGTCTTCATCTATATCCCTCTTTATAATTTTGGAAGTATATTCCCAAGTCCTTGGAGTTGCAAAAGCACTTCCCTGTGTTGGCTTCTCATCACAAAGCAGTTTATTATTGTTCATAATAAACGCTCTTACTACGTGGGAAATATGTTCCTTTCTTGCCCACTCAAGCCAACACTCTACATCAACATCCACATTGATATGCGAAAATCTATTCTGTAAAGGACGAGGCATAACAAAAGTGACACCACCATCGCCCTCTCTATTACCAGCAGCAATAATCCTCCAACCTTCAGGCAGAATATATTCGCCAATCTTTCTATCAAGAACCAATTGATAAGCCGCTGCCTGAATAGTTGGGTGAGCAGAATTCAACTCATCAAGCATTAAATAACCAGTTTCTGGATCGCTATCCTTAGTTAGTTTTCCTTTGGCGTCTTTCCGAACAGACGGAAGAAGAGCTGGTGGAAACCAACGTACAAGATTGCTTTCCCTATCAACCACTGGAAGTCCTCTAAGATCAGTCGGGTCAAGAGTAGTTAGTCTAACATCCTTGAATCCAACTGGCTTTCCGCTTTTTTCAGCGTCTTCTTTGGCCAGTTGCTGTACTGCCTGTGATTTACCAATGCCTGGGAAGCCCCAAAGAAAAACAGGAATTTCGTGAGGAAGCGCTCTAATAAGCCTCTTGGTATCAGCTATGTTCATTTTACCTCCTTGTTTTTGTTAATCGTACTACGGACAACGTTAAAGTTTAGGTTTAGGTCTACGAATTCTCTATCGACTCTACTATTCTTCATCATCCCGTCTTGCTTCTTCTGGCTTTTCTGATTCCTCAGCCGCTTCTAACTGCTCTCGCCACCGTTCTAAGTATTTAGTTTCGCACTCGGAAGAACAAAGTATCGCATTACCAATTACTCTAAACTCTCCAACGATTACCTCCTCACACTCTGTACAGAAATAAGTATTATCATCGTCTGTAACATATGAAATTTCTATTTCAATTTCGTCATTAAGTTTTTCTACACGTATAGAATTTGGTCTTGGTGTTCGATAACGATTCACTTCTTTACTCCTTCGCAAACAATGTCTATTAAACCGTATTTTATAGCCTCATTGGGTGGTAATACGAAATCTCTATCACAATCTTTTTTAATCTTTTCCATTTTTTGGCCAGTACGTTTTGCTAGAATACTGTAAATCAGTTTTCCTAACCTATTTACCTCCTTGCTTGCAAGCTCAATATCGCTCGCTTGCCCTTCAATACCTCCTGCTGGTTGATGGATGAGAACCCTAGAATTGCTCATTGCCGACCGTTTACCTTTTGCTCCACAAGCTAGAATTACAGCGGCCATTGAAGCAGCTTGGCCTAAGCACATTGTCTGGACATCAGATTTGATATTGTTCATAGCATCAATAATTGCTAGACCATCAGTCACTGACCCGCCAGGAGAATTTATATATAAATAAATATCTTTTGTATCCTCCGAGTCAAGAAACAGTAACTGGGCAATTACCAAATTTGCCACAGGAGAAGTGATTGTTTCGCCAAGAAGGATTATCCTATCTTTGAGAAGTCTTGAGAAAATATCATAAGCTCTTTCTCCACGGCTTGTCTGTTCAACTACTATCGGTACTAATGCCATTAAGATCTCCTTATTTTAATAAAGTATTTAATTAATCTCTCTAACGCGTTCAATGGTTACTATCCAGTTGCCTGTGTTTTCACCATGTATTGTACAGTCTTCAAATTTATAACGAAGTGTGTCTTTGTCTGACTTCAGAAGCAAGTTTACAAGTAATAATCCTCCGCCCTTTTGGCAGGGTATAATATTCTCCAATATTCCAGTCAAGGAACAGCTGATAAACTGCCGCCCAGATTGTTGGAGCAGAGTTCAGCTCGTCAAGCATCAGATAGCCGAC